>Ga0210399_10002074_pt1 | contig 15578 bp, 13 predicted proteins | sample IncBWC14MmetaG_FD_150865 | JGI IMG/M metagenome (GOLD analysis project Ga0210399, IMG submission 150865) | Forest soil microbial communities from Barre Woods Harvard Forest LTER site, Petersham, Massachusetts, United States - Inc-BW-C-14-M | ecosystem: Environmental > Terrestrial > Soil >...
AGCCGTGAGGTTCTGCGAGGTGTCCGGAGCCAGCTGCGCCGATTCCAACGCCGCGCTGATGTTCACTGCGTAGGGCTGCACCCAGTTGCCCGATGCGTTCTGGACCCACGCGACATTGTCGTTGTAGACCTTGGCGTAGCCGAATTCGTCGTAGCCGATCGTCCACCGGTTGGCCGCGATGTAGTTGGCCTCGGTGTCCGAGCCCGACTGGCACGCCATGTTGGTGGGCGCGCTGGCATTGTCGACCTCGAGGATCCTCGTGCTCGTCGAAAAGCCGTTCTGCGCTGCCCACGCTGCATAGTCAGCCGGGTCGGTGTGGGCGACGAAGTCGTAGAAGAGCGCCGTAGTTCCCGACTGACCCGTCCGGCAGACCACCGTGATGTGCTGATTGGGGAGGGTCACCCCGCCGTTGTCGGCACTGATCGCCGGGTCGTCCCAATTGCTGATCTTGCCCAGGAAGATCTTGGCAATGGTCATCGGCGCCAGGCGCAGCGAGTTGATGGGATCCTGCCCGCTCGGGGTCAGCGCGACGTTGTACATGATGGCCGTCGCCCCGGCGGCGTCCGGCGTGTACTCGAAGCCGCGGGGCACGTTGACCGGTGATCCGGGAAGAAGCTCCGAGAACTCAGCCTCGGTCCCGGCGAAGTCGGCCGTGTTCTGGCTGTAGGCCTCCAGGCCGGCGGGCGAGCTCGTAGGCGTGTAGTTGAGGTTCAGTCCCTGGTTCTGCACGCTCTGGGTCCACTGTTGGAAGGCGAGGGCGGCGTAGGTGGACCCCTGACCGTTGGCCGGAGCGTTCGCCGCTCCTGCGGGCGCGCTCGCGCCGCCGACAAGCGCCGCCAACACGGCCGTCAGGGAGACGGCAAGCATGAACACGACACGCGTCGTCATGCGCCGGGCCACGCTCATCCGAACTTGCCCCCGACGTAGTCGGCGGTCCGCAGGTCTTCCGGAGAGCTGAATATCCGCGTCGTCGGACCCTGCTCGACCAGTTGCCCGGGTTGGTTCTCCGCCGCCAGAAAGAAAGCGCACTTGTCTGAGACGCGCTGCGCCTGCTGCATGTTGTGCGTGACGATCACGACCGTCACCTCGTTGCGCAGCTCTTTGATGGTTTCTTCGATGCGTCTGGTCGACGAGGGGTCGAGGGCTGAACAGGGCTCGTCCATGAGCAGCACGTTCGGCGCGACCGCCAGTGACCTCGCGATACACAGACGCTGCTGTTGACCACCGGACAGAGCGCCGCCCGGGCTGTCGAGCCGCTCGCGCACTTCCCGCCACAAGCCGGCCCTCTGGAGTGATTGTTCGACCAGGGCGTCCTGGTCGCTGCAGCGAATCTTGGTGAGCTTCAGTCCGGCCAGGACGTTCTGCCGGACGCTCATGGCCGGGAACGGGTTGGGCTTCTGGAAGACCATGCCGATGCGGGTGCGGATGATCTGGGCACGCATGCTGGCGCCGTAGATGTCGTCGCCATCGAGGAGAATGTCCCCGGCCATCGCCGACCCTGGAACCAGCTCGTGCATCCGGTTGAGGAGACGCAAGAACGTTGACTTGCCGCACCCTGAAGGCCCGATCAGTGCGGTGACCTCCCCCGCGACCATGGTCAGGTTCACGCCCTCGAGAACCAAGTGCTCGCCGAACCATGCACACGCTTCGCGGGCCTCCAGAGTCGCCGCCCCAGGCGGCGGGCCTCCGATTAACGTCTGTGCTGCCTTCTGGCCGTCGGCCGCAGCGGCCTCGCCTTTCTCCTTTGCACTGGCGTCGGCGATCTTGTTGTCGTCGGCGATGGCTCGGTGGTTCATGGACACTTCGGGCGGGTTCAAATTGAGGTTGGTCATGGTCCCCCCGCCGCCCTGATCGCACCGCTCCGCCCCGAGGTTGACGAGATGAGCTTCGGTTCTGCGGTCTCCGGCGTCGACGATCGGCTGGGGAGGCGGATCGGACGCTTGTTGGCCACCGACCGGTCACGCCCGATGATCCGGGCCACGATGAACAGGCTCAGGATCAGAATCAGCAGAACGAGGGCGCCGGCGTACCCACGCTGGATGTCAGCCGTCGATTGGGTGCGAACGAAGCGGTAGATGAAGAGCGGCAGGCTCTCTTGCGGCCCGTGGAACGGGTTGGCGTTCATGAGGTTGTACCCGAAGGCCGTGAACAGCAGGGGCGCCGTCTCACCTGCCTCCCGTGCGATGCCGAGGATCGCCGCGGTGGCCACGCCGGTCGATGCCGTCGGAAGGACGACGGAGAGGACGACCTTCGCCCGTGAGGCCCCGAGCGCGAGGCCTGCTTCTCGAAGCCCGTTGGGCACGAGGCGCAGGACGACTTCGATGGCGCGACAGATTGTCGGCATCATCGTCATCGACAGGGCCAAGGACGCCATGAAGCCGTTGAACGAGAACAGGGAGTTGTCCTTGGCGAGCGGGATGATCAAGGTGGCGTAGATGAAGAGGCCGCTCACGATGGACGGCATGCCGCTCATGGCGTCGACGAAGATCCGCACGGGTCGACGCAACTTCGAGCGACTCTCGTTGAGGAAGAACGCCGTCGCCGCACCCAAGGGCAGCGACCACAGCAGTGCGAGCCCGACCTGCTCGATCGTCCCGACGATGGCGTGCAAGCCACCACCCGCCGTGGCCGGCATGGTCGGGGTGACGCCCCGCTGGTCGTGGACGAAAAAGCTCGGCCGTAGAGCCGGGAGCCCCTTGATGATGATGTAACTGACCAGCCAGACGAGGGGGATGAGCACGATGACCATGGCGCTGGACACGGCCACCGTGACCACCCGGTCCACCGCACCCAGCCATCCGACCCTGTCGTAGGAGGCCACGAAGTAGATCGCAAGAAAGACGAAATAAGCCACGATCCAGAACAGCAACCAGCCCACTCCATCGGTGAGGACCGCAAAGACGAGCCAGCACAGGCTGACCGAGCTCACTGCGGACGCCGCCATGACGAGCAGGTCCAGCTTCGTCATGTTCGTTGGCCGGCGGGGACGGCGACGGGGGGCGGGACCCTGGCGTGACGAGTCTCCGGGCGCCAGCGGCGTGCCAGCGTTCGCGTCCGGAGCGAGATCGGCGTTCGGGGCGTCGAGGACGTTTGTCACAGGTCGACGGCCGCCCCTGATCGGCTCCGCGAAACGATCGTGGAGGCGATCAGATTGGTGACCAGAGTGAGGCAGAACAAGACGAGGCCGGCCGCCATGAGTCCGGAGACGGTGAACGGATCGCTGCCGGCCCGTTGAGCGATGAAGCCTGCGATCGTCCCGCCTCCCTGTTCGAGGAAGTGGAGTGAGATGTGCGGCACCTGGGGGAGGATGAGCGTGACCGCGATGGTCTCGCCCAGGGCCCGCCCGAGACCCAACATGGAGCCGCCGATGATCCCGCCCTTGCCGTAAGGCAAGACGACCGTGCGGATCATTCCCCACCTGGTGGCACCGAGGGCGAGAGCCGCCTCCTTCTCGCCCGGCGGCGTCTGCGCGAAGACCGCTCGGCAGATGGACGCCACGATCGGGACGCACATCAACGAGACGACGATGCCCGCAATGAACATGGAGCTCAGGAGGCTGGCGCCCTTCGTCGTGGCGAAGATGGGAATCCATCCGAAATAGGTCGTCAGCCAGCGGGACAGCGGCTCGATCTGGTACTGGAGCGTCAGGAATGCCCACAGGCCGAACAGCAGGCTGGGAATGGCAGCCAAGACGTCGATGAGCCCCTGCAAGATCTTGCGCAGGCGCAGTGGCGCGTATTCCGAAATAAAGAGCGCGGCAAAGACGCCCATCGGCACGGCGATGCACTCGGCGATCAGTGCGACGATGACGGTGCCGAACAACAATCCCGCCACGCCGATGACGACATGCTTGGTGTTCGTGCTCCACTCCGTGGTGGTAAAGAAGTGCCAGCCGGCGTACGCCCAGGCATGGCGACCCTGGTAGAGCAGGAAGACACCCACCAGGGTGAGCAACACCAGGACGAGAAGCCCCGCTCCGAGCGTGGTCAGGTCGAAGAGGCGGTCGGAGCGGCTGGGCTTGTCGACGATGGTGCGACGAGTCCGTACCGGACCGGACGGCGGGGTCTGGGCCGTGACGGTCGTATCGGTCATCGCATCGTGACCCGGTCCACGAGCGCCATCGAATACTTGGATGTGGACGACACAGTGCACGGTTTGCGCACGTATGCAACGGTGGGACGCAACACGCCGCGAGTGCAGTATTCGTTCTCGCGAGACCGCGGGAGCGGCATGTCGTTATTCCCAATCCCTCTATCCGCTACGTCGCCAAGTACTTCCGGCCAAGTACCTCAAGCCACAGGGGGGTTCCTGCTGACGCGCGGCACGTTACTGACGCAAATGAACTACTCAGTGACGAGAGACCCTCTTCAAACTGAACTCTTGGTGACGAGAGAGTTATCTCGGAAGCTCTGTCGTGCTTGCAAGACGGGTCGGCGCGGGCCCAGCTTGCCGGGGCGCCGATTCAGTGCGTTGCGGGCGACGGTACCGAGTGGCTACGTCGAGCAGCACGTGCCTGAACACCACGAACTGGACCCTGTTGATCGGCGGCGCCGTCCCGGAACTTCGATCGTCGAACCAAACGGCCGGCGGACACCTCGCCCTCGCTTTCGGCGGGCGGTCGGGGACACGTCCGGGCCCGGGCGTCGACGGGGTCCCTGCGATCGTTCCAGCCCGGGAGATCCCGAGCCTGACGACTCCCAGGCGCCGACACCCAGCGTCGGTCCCGCCCAGCACGGCTCTAGGCATAGGGGTGCTACCCCCCTCCCCGGTTAGGTGTTAGCGCACTGTCCGGCTGTCCCCCCCAGCAGGACAATGAAGGTGCGAATTGATTTGGAGCGCGGCGATCGTCTCCAGTGCGGTGCCGGTCTTCGTGCTCCTGCATCCTCGATGAAAGGGGCAAAAATGAAGGATTCCGCACTGAACCGCTGGATGTGGCTGATCGGATTGGCGGCGATCGCGCTGCTCTTCGTCTCGTTCGGACCGCTCTCGAGCGGTCAGCCGGACGAAAATGCGTCGGGCGTCACCGTGGCGCACTGGTACAACACCCACGTGAACCAGCAGTGGCTCACGGTCTGGCTGGTCGGTCTGGCGTTGTTCTTGATTTTGGTCTACGTGACACACCTGCGAACGGTGCTGGTACAGGCCGGTGGGCAACGTCTGTGGCCGAACATCGCCTTCGCGTCGGGGATCCTGCTTGTCGCGAGCGTGATCGTGGACGGCAGCTTCGAGATGACGATCCTGCTGGCGGCTCACAACCACCAGTTTGCGATCGTGCACTTCATCAACTTCTACAGCCAGAACAACGAGCTGCTCCTGCTCGCCGGAATGGTCTTCCTGACCCTGTCCGCCGGCCTGGCGATGCTGCTCAACCGCGGTGCGAGCCCGCTGCCGAAGCGGCTGGGGTGGTACTCAATTCTAGTGGCGGTAGTCGGAATTGCGGGGCCGTTCAGCTTCTTTGCCTTCCTGTTCGGGTTCCCAATCTGGATCGTGGCGACCGGCATCGTGATCGCGGTCAAGACCCGCCGCGGCACCCTCGGTGGGGATGAGGGCCCCGGCGGCAGCGCTGCGGTCAGCGCGGCAGCGGCGCAAGCGGTCGCGGCGTAGGAACGCGAAGCCTCACAGCACGCGAACAGCAGGTCCGCGCTGGCTACTCGGCCGGTGCGGGCCTGCTGTCGCGTCCGCCGTTCGGTTCTGGAGCGATTCGGCTACGCGCCGCCGTCAGGATCATCCGCACGACGACGCCGATGATGGCGAGGTCGAGGAGCATCTGGGCCGACACGACGAGCCGGGCCGTGTCGGTCTTCGCCGTGATGTCGCCGAAGCCTACGGTGGAGAAGACGCTGATCGTGAAGTAGAGGGCCTGGGTGTGGTCGAGTGGGCGGTTGAAACCGCTGAAGCTGTGGGCGTTGGCGTTGGACATCGAGAGGTAGACGATCGAGAAGCCCACCAGGAACACGCCGATGACGATGCCCAGCGCCTCCACGGCTCGCAACTCGGGGAGTTCAGCGAGGGAAATACGGCGGATCTGCCAGATGAACACGGCGACGATGAGCGCGACGACAGCGCTCAGGCGCAGCACCGAGCGCTCACTCGAAAAATGGTCGAAGGGAAGTGCGTAGAACGCGCCGAGGATCAGCGCCACCGCGACCACGATGATCGCGCCGGACCCCCCGATCGCCCGGCGCCGCTGATCCGGGTCGAGGTCGGTCAGGCGCAGCGGGCGTGGCTCCTCCATGGGCCAAACGCTAACGATGCCGCCCCTACAGAACGCGGAGCATCGCAGTGATGCGGCTTCCGCCGCCCGAAGCCCTCAGGTCAGCCTGAGCCCCTTCACGATCTCGACCACCTTCTCGCCGCACTCGGTCGGGTTCTGCGCCACGGCGACGCCGGCCGCCGACAGCGCCTCCATCTTGGCCTGGGCGGTGCCGGCCGAGCCCGAGATGATGGCGCCGGCGTGGCCCATCTTGCGCCCTGGCGGCGCCGTCACGCCCGCGATGTAGGCGGCGACGGGCTTGCTCACGTTGGTCGCGATGAATTCGGCCGCCCGCTCCTCCTCGGAGCCACCGATCTCGCCGATCATCATGATCGCCTTGGTCTCGGGGTCCTTCTCGAAAGCGTCGAGGCAGTCGATGAAGTTCGTGCCCGGAACGGGGTCGCCGCCGATGCCGACGCAGGTGGTCTGCCCGATCCCTTGCTGCGACAGCTCGTGCAGCGCCTGGTACGTCAAGGTCCCCGACCGCGAGACGATGCCCACCGGCCCTCCCGCCAGCGCGATGTCGCCCGAGGTGATGCCGATGTTGCACTTCCCGGGGCTGATGATCCCGGGGCAGTTGGGACCGAGCAGGCGGGTCTTCGGGAACTCCTCCACGAGGCGGTTGTAGGCCACGGCCTCGTCCTGGGCCGGGATGCCCTCGGTGATGCAGACGATGAAGGTGATGCCGGCCTCGGCCGCCTCGATGATCGCATCCGCCGCGCCCCGGGGGGGCACGCTGATGAAGGACGCTGATGCGCCCGTCTCCTTCACGGCCTCGGCCACCGACGCGTAGACGGCGATGCCCTCGATCTCCTCACCACCTCGCTTGGGGTTCGTGCCGGCCACGACCTTCGTGCCGTAGGCCTTGTTGCGCAGTCCGTGGAAGAGCCCCTGGCTCGTCGGGCTGATGCCCTGGATCACGACCTTGGTCGTCTCGTCGACGAAGATGCTCACGTTCGTTCCTCTCGGTCCGGTGACTCGGGGTTAGGCCTTGGCCAGCGCGACGGCGCGCCGGGCGGCATCGAGCATGGTGGGCTCGGCGATCAGGGTGTCCGACAAGTGGTTGGAGAGCAGGGCCCGGCCCGCCTCGGCATTGGTGCCGTCGAGGCGCATCACGACCGGCGATCTCAGGCTGACCCGCCCCATCGCCTCGATGATCCCCTTGGCCACCTCGTCGACACGCGTGATCCCGCCGAAGATGTTGACGAAGATGCTCTTGACCGCTGGATCAGCGTTGATCACCTCGAGGGCGGCGGCCATCACGTCGGCATTGGCACCGCCGCCGATGTCGAGGAAGTTGGCCGCCTCGCCGCCCACCTGCGTTACGACGTCGAGCGTCGACATCGCCAGGCCGGCGCCGTTGGCGATGATGCCGACGTCGCCGGAGAGGCCGATGTAGTTGAGCCCCTTCTCCTTCGCCATCTTCTCGCGCGGGTCGATGTCGGAGTCGTCCTCGAACTCGTCCCACTCGGGGTGCCGGAAGGCGGCGTTCTCGTCGAGCGTCACCTTGGCGTCGAGGGCGTGCACCTTGCCCTCCGGGGTGAGGATGAGCGGGTTGATCTCGGCCAGGTCGCAGTCACCCTCGACGTAGCAGTGGTAGAGCCGCACCAGCAGCGCGGCCGTCTGTTCCCGTGCCTCGGGATCGAGATCGGCGCGGTCGACCCACTCGCGGGCCTCTCCTTCGTTGAGCCCGGTGACGGGGTTCACGTGGATCTTGGCGATGGCGCCCGGGTTGGTCTGCGCCACCTCTTCGATCTCTACACCGCCCTCGGCCGAGAGCATGCCCAGGTGGAGCTTGGCCGCACGGTCGAGGGTGAAGCTGGCGTAGTACTCCTTGGCGATGTCGGACGCGTGCTCGACCCAGAGCCGCTTCACGACGTGGCCCTTGATGTCGAGGCCCAGGATGTTGCCGGCATGGAGGCGCACCTCGTCGGCGTCGTGGGCCAGCTTCACGCCGCCCGCCTTGCCGCGGCCGCCGACCTTCACCTGGGCCTTGATCACCACCGGGTAGCCGGCGGCCTCGGCCTGGGTGACAGCCTCGTCGACGGTGTCCGCCACCCCGCCGGGTGAGACGGGGATGCCGAAACGGGCGAAGTACTGCTTGCCCTGGTACTCGTAGAGGTCCACTTTGGGTGCTGTCTCCTTTGTGCCTGTTCGCTGTGCGATCGCTGTCGTCGGTGTCGCGGTCGGGTTTCGGGGTTCCGACCGCCGAGGCGAGCCGGGAGTGGCGCCGGGGACGGCGCCGGAAATGCAATCAGCCCTGGAGGGCCTCCTCGCGCGCGTCGAGGGCCTCGCCCAGCCACGAGCCGATGGCGTCAAGGTGCGCACCCGGGGTGAAGACCTCGGCCACTCCCTCTGCCTTCAACGCGGGGATGTCGGCCTCGGGGATGATGCCGCCGACGATCACGAGCACGTCGCCGCGGCCGGCGTCCGCCAGCAGCTTGACCACCTTGGGCACCAGCGTGAGGTGGGCACCGGAGAGCAGGGAGAGCCCGACGGCGTCGGCGTCCTCCTGCACCACGGCCTGGACGACCTGCTCGGGCGTCTGGTGGAGCCCCGTGTAGACGACCTCGAATCCGCTGTCGCGGAGGGCGCGCGCGATGACCTTGGCCCCCCGGTCGTGCCCGTCGAGGCCGGGCTTGGCCACGACCACCCTGTAGGGACGTTTCATCGGGGTCCCAGGATACGGACGGCCCTGCTCAGGCGCCAGATGGGAGCCCGCAGTGACGGTTCCGGCGGTCCGGTGCGGCCGACCGCAGGTAGAAACCCACTTTTACAGGGATGACCAGGTTGGACGCGTCATTGTTCGGCGGATCTCCGGATACCACACCCGATCGCGGGGCGACCATTCTTTTCGCGCATGTGTGTATGGAGGTGTGTATATGTCACGAGTAAACGTCTACCTGCCCGACGATCTCGCCCATGAGTGGCGGACGGCGGGGAGGACGAACCTCTCTCAGATCACCCAGAACGCCATCCGGCGGGAGCTGGCCCGGTGGGACACCGACATGTGGCTTCGGCGCGTCACCGTGCAGCGAGGGTGGAACGTGTCGCACCAGGAGGCCCTAGGGGCCTTGATGGAGGACGCTTCTACAGCGGGAGGTGACGCGTGAACCGGCGGCACGTCGTGCTGGACGCCGCGGCGTTGCTGGACCTGCTGGTCGCACGCGACTTCGGTTACCTCGTCGAGTCACGGGTGGCCGGTGCCCAGTTGCACGTGTGCGCCCACGTCGAAGCCGAGTTGTTCTCGGGCGTGCGCCGGCTGGAGCTGGACGGGGTCTTGGGATCGTCGGTGTGCGAGAAGCATCTTGCGACCCTGGCCGCGGCGCCGATCCAGCGACACCCAGTCTCCGATGTACTGGCGGGAGCGTGGCGACGACGACACGCGCGATGGCTGGTCGACGTGCTGTCGTTTGAACTGGCCCTGTCGATTGGCGCACCCCTCGTGACGACGGATCCGCGTATGGCCGATGCGACTAGTGAGATCGTCGAGTTCGTAGGGATCGGGGTGGCCGAGCGCTAACGGTTCAGGCCGGCGACGGTTCGAGAATGACGACGGGGATGTCCCTAGTCGTGTTGCGTTGGTAGGAGTCGTAACCCTTGTAGGCCTTGACGAGCTCGGGCCAGAGCGTCGCCTTCTCGTCCGGCGTTGCCGTCCGTGCCCGCATCTTGCGGATGCGCTCCCCGACCGTGATCTCGACCTCGGGGTTGGCGACGAGATTCTTGTACCAGATGGGGTCGTCGGAATGGCCGCCCTTGGACGCCACCAACACGACACGGTCTTCGCCGTAGATGGGCGACGTGAGAAGCGTGCCCCGGCGCTGCCCGGTCTTGCGCCCGATCGTGTGCAGCTCGACCGGCTGCATCCCGCCGACCTTCTTGGGGAAGCGGCCGCCGCTGAGTTTCAGCAGGGCGCGATGTCCGTGCTCCAACATCCAGGCGCCCGCCTCGATCGCCTTGTCACTCATTGCCGCCCTCTCTTCCTGGGTCCCGCCGCGTCGAAGGTTGCGAGCGTACCTGCGGTCTCAGGTCCGGCGTAGCGGCGTCGCCGACAGCAGCAGGTTCTTCTTCCCCACCGAATCGAAGTCGACGGTCGCCTGGGCCCGCGACCCCTCGCCCTTGGCGCTGATCACGACCCCGCGGCCCCAGTGCTCGTGCACCACCTCGTCGCCGGCAACGAGCTCGAGGTCCTCGGCGCCGGTGCTCCCCCGGCCCTTCGACTTGGCCGCGCCCGCCTTGGCCGCCAGAGATACCGCCGGCGTGAAGATCGCCCCCGCCAGGTGGTCGTCGCCCGACACCGAGTCGTAGCCGGTGCCGCGTCGCGGCGACCCCAGCCCTACGTCCTCGACGAGATGCGACGGCACCTCGGTCACGAAACGGCTCGGCATGGCCGGCTGGGTGCGCCCCCACGTCGTACGCGACCAGGCGTGCGAAATGGCGAGATGCTGGCGGGCCCGGGTGATGCCGACGTAGAAGAGACGGCGTTCCTCCTCGAGCTCGGTCGGCTCGGACAACGCACGGAAGTGGGGGAAGATCCCCTCTTCCAGCCCGACCACGAAGACCGCCGGGTATTCGAGTCCCTTGGCGGTGTGCAGCGTCATCAAGGAGACCTTCGTCCCGTCGGACTCGAGCTCGTCGGAGTCGGCCACCAGCGCGACCGTCTCGAGGAACCCCATCACGTCGTCGAAGTCGCCGGCCTGCGTGGCCAGTTCGGCCAGGTTCTCGATACGGCCGTCCGCCTCGTGCGTGTGCTCGGCCACCAATTCGGCCAGATAGCCGGTCCGGTCCGCCACGAGCTGGACGAAGTCGGCCGGGTTGATCGTGTCCACCAGCGGCCGCAGCTCGCCGAGGGTCTTGGCCAGCTGCTCGGCACCTTTCAGCGCCTTGCCGTTCAACCCCGCGTCCTCCGCCCGGTCGATCGCCACCGAGAAGGGCACGCCCTCGACCTGGGCCCAGGCCGCCAGCCGCGTCACCGAGGCGTCGCCGATGCCGCGCTTGGGCACGTTGACGATACGGCGCGCCGACACCTCGTCGTCGGGGTTGGCCAGCACGCGGATGTACGCCAGCACGTCCTTGATCTCACGGCGGTCGTAGAACTTGGCGCCCCCCACCACCTTGTAGGGGATACCGCTGAACTTCATGGACGTCTCGAGCGGGAGCGACTGCGCGTTCGTGCGGTAGAAGACCGCGACGTCGCCCCACGACAGCCCTTCGGAGGCGTGCATCCGCAGGATCTCGCTCGAGACCCAGTTCGCCTCGTCGCGCTCGTCCTCGGCGCGGTAGCGCTTGACCGGCCCGCCGGTGTCGCCGACGGTGAAGAGCTCCTTGGCTTGGCGCCCGATGTTGTTGGCGATCACGGCATTGGCCGCGTCCAAAATCGTCTGCGTCGAGCGGAAGTTCTGCTCCAACAGAATCGTGGTCACGTTGGGGAAGGCCCGCTCGAACTCCAAGATGTTGCGGATGTCGGCCCCCCGCCAGCGGTACACCGACTGGTCGGAGTCGCCGACGACGCACACGTTGCCGTGCGCCTCGCCCAGCAGCTTGACGATCTCGTTCTGCGCGTGGTTCGTGTCCTGGAACTCGTCGACCAGGATGTGCTGGAAGCGCTCCTGAAACTTCGCCCGAACGTCGTCGGCCGCCTGCAGCAAGTTCGCGGTGACCATCAGCAGGTCGTCGAAGTCCATCGCGTTGGCCGCGTGCAGCCGCTGCTGGTACTGGGTGTACACGTCGGCGATCCGCTTGCGGAAGGGGTCCGGGCCGTCCTGGGCGTCTGCCCGGAACGTCTCGAAGTCCACCAGCTCCGACTTCGCCTGACTGATCACCGCCTGCACGGCGCGCGAGGGCAGGCGCTTCTGGTCGAAACCGAGCTCCGCCGTGATCATCTCAACCAGGCGCCGGCTGTCGGTGTCGTCGTAGACGGTGAAGCCCGAGCGGTACCCCAGGCGGTCACCGTTCATGCGCAGGATGCGCAGGCACGCCGAGTGGAAGGTGGAGACCCACATCTTCTCGGCCGCGTCGCCGACGAGGTCGACGACGCGCGAGCGCATCTCGTCGGCCGCCTTGTTGGTGAACGTGATGGCGAGGATGCCCCAGGGTGCGGCGTCGCCGGTGGCCAGCAGGTGCGCGATGCGCCGGGTCAACACCCGGGTCTTGCCCGAGCCGGCTCCGGCCACGATCAGCAGCGGCCCGCCACGGTGCTCGACCGCCGCCCGCTGGGGAAGGGTCAGGTCATCGAGGAGCGCGGCCGGGTTGCCCGAGAACGCGCCGGCCTTGGTGGCCGAACGCCGGCGGCGGCGCCGGCCATCGTCCGCGCCCTCGGCGGAGCCGGGATCGGCTTCGGGGTCGACGTCCTCGTCGCCGGCACCAGCTGCAGCACCGACGCCGGCCGCCGCCGACGCCCCGACCCCCTCGTCGGAGTCGTCGAACAGCTGCCCGTTGCCGTCGGCGGCCTCTGAGCCAGGGCCCTCCGGCGCCGTCCCCTGCGCTCCGCGCCCGCCGCTCCCCGGCGCGACGGTCACTCCCACTCGATCGTGCCGGGCGGCTTCGAGGTCACATCCAAAGCCACGCGGTTGACGCCCTCCACCTCGTTGATGATGCGCGAGGCGATGCGCTCGACCAGGTCGTAGGGCAGGCGGGCCCAGTCCGCCGTCATGGCGTCGTCGCTCGTGACGGCGCGGATGACGACGGGATACGCGTAGGTGCGGCCGTCACCCATCACGCCGACGGTCCGCACCGCCGGCAGCACGGCGAACGACTGCCACAGTTCGCGGTACAACCCCGCCCGGCGGATCTCCTCGACCACGACGGCGTCGGCGGCGCGCAGTATCTCGGCCCGCTCCGGCGTGACCTCGCCGATGATGCGCACCCCCAAACCGGGTCCGGGGAACGGCTGGCGCCACACGATCTCGTGGGGCAGGCCGAGCTCCTCGCCCACGGCCCGCACCTCGTCTTTGAACAGCAGCCGCAGCGGCTCGACGAGCTCGAAGTCGAGGTCCTCGGGCAGGCCGCCCACGTTGTGGTGCGACTTGATGTTCGCCGCGGTGTCGCTCCCCGACTCGATCACGTCGGGGTACAGCGTCCCCTGCACCAAGAAGCGCGGCCCGTCGCCGTGCGCCACCCCGCCGCCGTCACCGGAGCCCCCGCCGTCGGAACCCGACCCGCCGGCCCCGAGGTCCCGCGCCACCTCCTCGAAGATACGGATGAACAGCTCGCCGATGATCTTGCGCTTGCGCTCGGGGTCGGTGACGCCCGCCAACGCCGAGAAGTAGCGGTCGGCCGCCTTCACGTGCACGAGTTCGACCTTGAACTGCCGCCGGAACGTGTCCTCGACCTGGTCCGCCTCGCCGGCCCGCATCAGCCCCGTGTCGACGAACACGCACGTCAGCTGCGAGCCCACCGCCTTGTGCACCAACGCCGCCGCCACCGCGGAATCCACGCCGCCCGACAGCGCACACAGCACCCGGTCGGAACCGACCTGGGCCCGTATGGCCTCGACCTGCTGCTCGATGATCGACACATGCGTCCACCCCGGCGCACAGCCGCACACATCGATCAGGAAGTGGTCGAACACCTCGCCACCCCGGTCGGTGTGCACGACCTCGGGGTGGAACTGCAGCCCGAACAACCGGCGCTCGACATCGTGCATGGCGGCCACCGGCGCCGCAGGCGACGACGCCGTCGCCACGAAGCCCGGCGGCACCTCGGTGATGGCGTCACCGTGGCTCATCCACACCGACGACGTCGCCGGCCAGTCCGGGAACAGCGGCGACTTCCCACCCGAGGCCGTCAACGACAACGCCGTGCGCCCGTACTCCCCCGCGCCGGTGCGCGAGACGGTCCCACCCAGCTGCAGCGCCATCAGCTGCGCGCCATAGCACAGACCCAGAATCGGGATCCCCAGCTCGTAGATCCCCGCGTCGATGGACGGCGCCGGCGTCTCGTACACCGACTTCGGCCCGCCGGAGAAGATGATCCCCTTGGGCGCCCGCGCCCGTATCTCGTCGACAGAAATGGAGGACGGGACGATCTCGGAGTAGACGTGCGCCTCGCGCACCCGGCGGGCGATCAGCCGGGCGTATTGCGCACCGAAGTCGACGACCAGGACGGTGTCGGTCACCGAGAGGGGTTCACGGCAGCGCGCAACACAACGCTCAGTGCCCCATCCCCACGCCCTGCGCCCGCTGCAGCTGCTTGCCCTCGGTCTGCAGCGATGGCGCCACCATCACCTCGGCCTTCTGGAACTCCTTGACCGTCTCGTAGCCACACGTGGCCATCGCGGTCCGCAACGCACCGAACAGGTTCATGCGGCCGTCGTTCTCGTGGGCCGGGCCGAGCAGGATCTCACGCATCGACCCGCGCACCCCCGTGCGCACCCTTGCGCCCCGCGGCAGCGTCGGGTGGAACGTGGCCATGCCCCAGTGGAACCCGCGGGCCGGCGCCTCGAACGCCGACGACAACGGCGACCCCAGCATGACGGCGTCGGCGCCGCACGTGATGGCCTTGGCGACGTCGCCGCCCTTGGACATGCCGCCGTCGGCGATGACGTGCACGTACACGCCGGTCTCGTCGAGATGCCGCATCCGGGCGCCCGCGACATCGGCGATCGCCGTCGCCTGCGGCACACCGAGCCCCAGGACGCCACGTGTCGTGCACGCGTTCCCCGGACCCACCCCGACCAGGACACCGACCGCGCCGGTGCGCATCAGGTGCAACCCGGCCTGGTACGACGCACACCCTCCGACGATCACGGGGATGTCGAACTCACGGATGAAGCGCTTCAGGTTCAACGGCTCCACCGTCTTCGACACGTGCTCGGCCGACACGACGGTCCCCTGGATCACCAGGACATCGAGCTCGCCGCCCAGGATCGCCGGCGCCAGCTGCTCGGTCCGCTGCGGCGTCACCGAGGCGGCCGTCGTGATCCCTGCCTCTTTCATCTCGCGGATGCGAGCCGTCACGAGCTCGGGAATGATCGGCTCCTGGTACATCTGCTGCATCCGCGACGTCGCCTTCTCGTCGTCGAGCTCACGGATCTCGTCGAACAAAGCCGTCGGGTCCTCGTAACGGGTCCAGAGCCCTTCGAGGTTGAGCACGCCCAACCCGCCGAGCTTCCCCAGCTCGATAGCCGTGGCCGGGCTCATCACCCCGTCCATCGCCGCCCCGAGCAGCGGCAGCCCGAACTTGTAGGCGTCGATCTCCCAGGAGATGTCGACGTCCTCGGGGTCCCGGGTCCGCCGGCTGGGGACGATCGCGATGTCGTCGAACCCGTAGGCCCTGCGTCCCGACTTGAAGATGCCGATCTCGATGTCTGCCACTTGTTCGCCCT
>Ga0210399_10002076_pt1 | contig 15568 bp, 11 predicted proteins | sample IncBWC14MmetaG_FD_150865 | JGI IMG/M metagenome (GOLD analysis project Ga0210399, IMG submission 150865) | Forest soil microbial communities from Barre Woods Harvard Forest LTER site, Petersham, Massachusetts, United States - Inc-BW-C-14-M | ecosystem: Environmental > Terrestrial > Soil >...
AGCGAAGTTACAGTCCTGCCTGTAGACGTCAATGCCTTCCTTATCGATAAGTTCCGAGATCGAATCGATCATGAATTGCCTGGCCGTCGGATTGCCAAAGTCAAACATCCGAAACTTCACCACTGGTCTCTCGGTATTCCCTTCAAAGTTGGTTGTGACTTCTCCGATAAACCAATCTGGATGCTCGATCGTGAGCGGGGTCCCAACGACGGCCCGTTCCGGTTCAAACCACAGCAGGAACTTCATGCCCGCAGCGTGAGCGGCATCGCTGATCGGCTTTAAACCTAATCCGTCGGGATGAGGAACTTGATTGACCCGCCAGTTTCCCGCGTGCAGAAACCAGTCTTCTTTGCCAAATACTTGAAACTCATCCACCGGCCGGTCCGCCCCATACCATCCGGCGTCCATCCAGAAGTTTTCAAAGCCGATTTTTTCTTTGGTGATCTGCTCGATAAGTTTCAGACTCGTGGATGTCTTCATCCCACCCCACCCCAAATGAGACACGGGAAGAACGACTGGTTTCCCATCATATTGGGGCGTGTGGTATTTCAGGATATGCCGCCGCAAGACATTATGTGCGTCGACATCGTCTCCTTCCCATGGAAGCAGAAGGACTTGCGGAGTGCGAATCTCCTCGCCGGGATGCAGAGAGAGGTGTGTCGTTTGCATGCCGGCACTGAGAGCAATCGCTGCCTCGGTTGAACGCGAGAAGTTGATGGTCCACTTTCCTGGCCATCCCAGAGCACCGATCAGGCCGCGCCCCTCCGTCCTTACATCGAAGAACGGTATGGTCTCACCTGTTTTACCGCCGCTTTCACTGGAGATTTGAAAAGACTCAAGTTGATTCAGAGTTTTCTTCACCAAGGCATAAGTATCCATGACACCGCATCCCTTGGAGTAAAGAACGGTCGGAATGCCCTCGCCTTCGACTGGAAACGAAACGTCGAGCGCCTGAACATACTCGAGTATCGGAGCGTCGGCCCTGCCTTCATTCCGGAAATACGCCGTCCACTCCACTACGGGAGAGTTCACAAACTCCATCGCCTCCAAACGAACCTGCAAACCGGTTTTCGGATCGGTCCACAGCACGGTATGTTCCGTGCGGCCGCTATCGATCTGCTTGGTTTCCGTCTTCCTCGGCCAGACTTTCAACAGCGCATTGGATCCCTGCCTGTCATAGGCAAACGAGAATGGCAGTTGCGCACTGTCATTCAGCAGGTGTTCTTTCAGCCACCGGTTGTCTTGGGGCATATCGGTCGGCTTATCCAGGTCAGCTGCCTGGACGTAATTCGCCATGAGACCAAATCCGATAATCGCTAAGGCAAGGCACCGCGTTACATGGTCTCGAGGAGCCATACGGGGAATTTGTCTTGCGTCTCTCGGTTGCTTTGGCTTCGCTCCGCCCGTGGCTCGTTTCCGAAATCCTGATTTTGCGTTCATAGCGCAGTGACTCCCGATTTGCAGTATGTCAACACTATTGTTAACATTGCTCCCGCGCCCCACGCAAGCCGAATAACAGTCCAGCGTCGCTTGGAACCTGACGTTTTTCGGTTGAACCAACCTTTCTAGAGATGAAGTCGAAGATCAAGACGCACCAACGTTCGCCAGAGCGGATTATCAGATTCGTGCCCGACGAGAAACGCAAGTATCGCTCAGCCGCATGGTTTGCGTAGACGGATAAAGACGGCTTTGTGCACCGAAGCTGGATGCGCAACCAGGCATTGCCCGACCAGGTATTTGATGGACGCCCTGTTATAGGTATCTGCAATACTTGGTCCGAACTCACGCCGTGCAACGCGCATTTTCGCCAGATTGCCGAAGATGTAAAGCGGGGCGTCTGAGAGACCCGAGGGTCTCCTCTCGAATTTTCCGTGACGTCGCTTGGCGAGACAAACATGCGGCCCACCGCGATGCCGTTCCGCAATCTGGTTAGCATGGATGTCGAACGGTCGATCCGGGCGAACCCGATAGACGGGGTTGTTCTATTGTGTGGCTGCGATAAGACAACACCATCCTTGGTTATGGGAACTGTGCGCTGCGATGTTCCCGCGTTAGTCGTTTCCGGCGGCCCAATGCTCAATGGCAAGTACCGTGGCCAGGACATTGGTTCGGGGACGGGAGTTTGGCGCTTCAACTGCAGGCCGCCGAATTGTGGAGATGGTGCGCGATGACCTGCATATCGCGCACATTTTGACGCGGCAAGCCTTCGAGAACGCGATTGTCGTAAAGGGCGCCGTCGGGGGCTCGACCAACGCCGTCAGTTGGCGCGAGCGCTGCCACTGCGCAAAGCTCGGTCGCAGATCGCGATGGCGTTGGCAACTTCGTGTGGGGCGCCGCAGGGGTATCCGCTGGGACTGACCATGCCGGGGTTCGGAATCTGTCGCCAGGTGTCCCGACTTTTCTGATACCAGCCGTGCGCCTCGATCCAGTGCTGGTGTTGCTGGTCCAGCGCAGAGCGAACCGCCATGGCCCTTGTTATCTCACCCATGATGTAGTAAGCATCCGCGCTAACGTACAAGGCTGGAGGATCCCTTGGCGAGGCGAGCGGCTGAATAATGTCCAACGCCTTCTTACACGCCGCCGTTGCTCCTTGTAAGTCTCCGCTCTTCATAAGAGAACTTGCCACCTTGGTGTAACTGGCAGCAAGTTCGGCCTGGGTGTTTGCGTCCTCGAGGTCGTTCGTCCCTTCGAGGGTGGCGATTGCTTTTCTGAAGTCTTCTGCGGCGGCACGCGGATTGCCGGTTCGAGCGGAGATTTCTCCTTGCCAGATATAGGAGAGCGCCAGCCCGTGGGGAATATCCTTGTTCCCGGGATCGCCGCGGCGTTCCCCCTCGAGCGCCGGGATCGCCTTTTTCAGCATGCCTGAGCCCTTGGCGTAACGGCCGGAGAAGACTAAGACCCTCCCCATCAGCAGAGACGACCCAACAACGTCAAGACGAAGCATCGAGTTCTGGGGGTCGGCCTTGGCCATCGGCTGCTTGATGGACAAGCTCCGGCGATATTCACGCAAAGCGGCGGCAGCGTCTCCGTCCATCAGTTCGATATCTCCTCGCTTTTCCAATGAGACGGCCAATTCGCGCGTGGAGCGAGCGTCGGTTTTGTCGTCTTTGATCACCGCTTCATATATGCCGATTCCCGCCTGGCTGGCCTGAAGCGCTTCCTTGCGTGAACCGAGGCGAGCTAACTCGTCACTCAGTACGACTTCGCCCATCGCCAGGTGCGGCCGTAGTCTGGGATAACCCGGACTTGTTTTCAACAGTTCCTCTTGAATCGCAAGACCCTGCCGGTAGGACTCCGCCGCACTCACCAGATCTCCCGATCCTTCCTGCATTCCTGCGAGCACGCCGATTTCGATGGCGCGCTCGTTGACCACCTTGGGATTTTTGCCATCCACTTTCAAGAGCCGTTCTGTGATCGCCAGCGCCTGGTCAATTTGCTGACGAGCATCGCCTCCCGGGAGGACGCCAAACGTCATCAGCCGATGGCCGAAGGCATTGTTCAATTGGTCGAGCACAATGTCCGGGTTGGCCTTGGCCACGGATTCAAACAGAGCGGCGCATTTGCGGACGCTGGTCTTCGCGCCTTCCGTATCCCCTAGATTCCCGGCGTTCGGATTGCCTTGCACGATTGCGAGCCGGTGATAGGCGGTCGCCAGTTCGCGTTGCAGGGCAGAATCGTCGGCGGATTCCTTCGATAAGCTATCGAGATATTGCACGGCCCGGTCCACAATCAGTTTGCGTGCCGGGGTGGCTCCCGGCAGATCTTGAATGGAATCGTGGATTTCGAAGATCAGCGAATTTGCCAGCTTGCGCACGTCGTTGAAACGCTGTTCCGCCCGGGCCCGCTGCGCACTCGCGACCGCTGCCTGTTGTCGAGCGATGCGGGCCTCGCGAATGGTAACAACCAGGGCCGTCAGCAGGAGAATCGCGCACGCCACGGTTGCGGCAACCCCCGTCTTGTGGCGAGCGACGAATTTGGACGCTCGATATCCGGCAGTGTCCTGGCGCGCGGTGACGGGAAGATTTTCCAGATGCCGTCGAATGTCGGCGGCGAACTGTTCCACCGAGTTGTAGCGGCGCTGCGGCTCTTTTCGCAACGCCATCAGAACGATGTTGTCGAGATCCCCTTTCAGCCGGCGGCTGAGCCTGTTGGGGTCACCCCCAACTACCGGGTCGTCCGCGACCGCGGAACTCCCAGACAGCCCAGGGGCAAATCGGCGCCGGATCGCGGTGCTCGGTTTCTCCGGCTCCACTTCACACACGGCGCGAGCGATCTCATGGAGAGTACGGCTGGTGGCGCCATAGGGGCTGCAGCCGGTGAGCAACTCGTAGAGGATGACGCCCAATGAATAGACGTCGCTCGCGGTTGTGATGGGCTCGCCCTTAATTTGCTCTGGACTCGCGTATCCGGGAGTAAACGCGCGAAACTGGGTCAGGGTAAGAGTGGGCTCGGAACGCTCGGGGCCGTCTCCGGGGTCGAGGAGTTTCGCAATTCCGAAATCAAGCAGTCTGGGTACCCCGTCTTCGGTGACCAGAATGTTTCCGGGCTTGAGATCGCGGTGCACAATCAGGCGCTGATGCGCGAGTTGCACCGCGGAACAGACTTGCAGGAAAAGCCTCAGCCGTTCCGCCGTTGCCAGCCGGTGATCGCTACAGTAATGGTAGATCGTCTTGCCTTCGATCAACTCCATCACAAAGTAGGGAGTGCCTTCTTCGGTCGTGCCCCCATCCAGCAGCCGGGCAATGTTGGGATGATCAAGGCTGGCCAGAATCTGCCGCTCATTTTTGAAGCGGTTGATCACAAAAGAAGAGTCCTGCCCGGGGCGGATAAGTTTGAGAGCCACTTGTTTCTGGTACTGGTCATCGGCTCGTACCGCCCGATACACCTCTCCCATGCCTCCGACACCGATCAACTCCACGATCTGGTAGGGACCGAGCCGGCGCCCGATTCTTGAGGTGTGTCCGGTTGCGTCACTGGAAAACGATCCAGTGGGCGGCACCAGCACGTTCAGGAATTCGCTGCCCGCCTGTTCATGCGAGGCGAGAAGGGAGTCTACTTCGCGGTGCAATTCAGGATCGCGAGCGGCGATCTGCGCAAGATAGACCGAGCGTTCCTTGTCCGGCAGGCGCAAAGCCTTATCCAAGACTTCACTCACCAGTTGCCAGCGCTCAGGATTCATTGCTGCCCGTTCGGTTGACTTCGCGATACAGCCACGCTCTAGCGACCGTCCAGTCGCGTTCCACCGTGGCTGCGGATACCGTCAAGACCTCCGCCGCCTCTCCAATCGATAATCCGCCAAAGAATTTCATTTCCACAATGCGGCACTGGCGGGGATTCAACTTGGCGAGTTCGTTCAGGGCATCGTCCAGCGCCAACAGGTCCACACCCTTGGATCCTGCTAATTCCGCGGCGTCCTCCAAGGTCAGCCTTTCGCCGCCATCGCGTTTTGCGGCGCGGCGGTGGCGAGCATGGTCCACGAGAATCTCCCGCATCAGTTGCGACGCAAGGGCGAAGAAATGTCCTCGGCTCTCGAATCGCATCGAACAGGGCTTCACCAGACGCAGGTAGGCCTCATGAACCAGCGCTGTGCTCTGTAAGGTATGGTCGGGCCTTTCTCCACGCAGATGATGCTGGGCCAGGCGGCGCAACTCGTTGTAGACCAGAGGCAACAAGATGTGCAATGAGTCTTGGTCACCGCACTTCCATTTCAGCAACAACTCTGTAACCTGATTGGGAGACGGTTCGGACAAAATGCACGCCCTGCTCCGAGTTGCCCCGGTTCTGGACGATGACAGTACCCTCGCTCCTCGAGAAAGTCAATGTAGTCTACCCTTTCAACCCTTTCACCACCGCCAGCGAGGCATGCGCATGGGGTCCCTCGTGTCGGCGACGCGACGCCGGGAGGAGTGCTTGGAGCTGAAGGAAGGGCTTGGGGCGTCGCGTAACACGATTAAGAGGGACTACCCTGTTTTCAAGCTATTGCGATGGCTTCTGGGCAGATCGCCTGCGGTGGTTTGAAATTCAGTCCGCACACGGACTCATAGGCACTATTGACTATCAGGCCGCGGGCAATGGTGTCATCGTCTGCAGAGACGGTTTTCAGTAAATGCTGCAGGTTTTAGGACCTTGGCGGGAGTCCTGGTCTTGCCCCTAACATTCTCGAAGTGGACTGCTCCATCCTCTTTTCCGAGGTGGCGGTCTCTTAAGGCAGAGAAGATACTCGGGCGAGTAATTTCCTGTTCCTGTACGAGATTGGCGAGGGGATCTCGTAAAGAATCGATGAACAGCATCTGGAGTTGTTTGTCCGTATAATTGCAACGGTCATGGGCCGAAGCCCTGCGTCCGCGATCGGTTGGCTCTTTGATCGGCAACAGGGAGCTCCAGACCGCCTGATTCCCCGCTGGTTATTCCTTCGGGCACTCGGCGCCATCTACTTTTCCGCATTTTTCTCGCTAGCCTTTCAGATTCGCGGTCTCATCGGTCCAGAGGGGATTCTGCCTGCCAGCCACTATCTTCAGGCCATTGAACAATCACTCGGCCATTGCCAACGAGTGTGGTATGCGCCAACGCTGATGTGGTTCTGGAGCGGGCCAGTCATGCTGAGCGCGCTGTGCTGGGCCGGGATGTTGGCCTCGCTGCTGCTTGTCCTGAATTTGTGGCCGCGCGGCATGCTGGCCATTTGCTTTGTGTGCTTTCTTTCGTTCGTCAGCGCCGCGCAAGACTTCTCCGGTTATCAATCAGATGGCATGTTGCTGGAGGCTGGTTTCATCGCCTTCTTTTTTGCCCCACCCGGATTCCGCCCAGGACTGGGCCACCTGCACCCCGCCTCGCGTGCGAGTTTGTTCTTGCTGGAATGGGAGTGGTTTCGCATCTACTTCGAGTCCGGCGCGGTGAAGCTTCTAAGCGGGGACCCCGAGTGGCGTCATTTCACGGCAATGGATGAGTATTACCAGAATGGACCCTTGCCCACTTGGGTGGGCTGGTACGTGCAACACCTGCCGCACTGGTTTCATGCCGGGACCGTGTATGCCACCCTCGCTCTGGAGTTGGGCTTGGTTTGCATGCTCTTTCTGCCGCGGCGTTGGAGAATCGTGTGCTTTTTTATTGTGACGCCGTGGCAGGCCGGTGTAATCCTGACAGCGAACTACACCTTTTTGAACTATCTGGTTCTCGCGATGGGGGTGTTGTTGCTCGACGATCGCTTTTTGCGGGGCGTTATGCCGGAGAAGTGGAGACTAAGGCTCACCGCTCGCATCTCCCGTCCAGAAACGCCGCCGACACCCGAACTGAGAACTTGGAAGGAGAGCAGTGGACGTCATTGGCGTCTCGTGACGCTTTTCGCCAGCACCGTTATGTTGACGTGGATCTTCTACGTGACGACGGCAGAACTTGTCTGGATGTTTGCTAAGCTACCTTTACCTGCTTCGCCGGTGGGCGCACTTGAACCGTTCCGGATCGCCAATCGTTATGGACTCTTCGCCGTTATGACGCGCGGACGATATGAAATTGAATTCCAGGGCTCCGCAGACGGACAGACCTGGGTCGCATATCCGTTTCGCTACAAGCCACAGGAACTGAATGAGCCGCCCAGAATCTATGCACCATATCAGCCGCGCTTTGATTGGAACTTGTGGTTCGCTTCTCTGGGGTCGTGGCGCGAGTATCCGATCGTGCCCAACACGGAGGTGCTCCTGCTCTCGAACGACAAGGATGTACTGGCACTCTTTGCCGGCAATCCTTTTTCGCGGGAGCCGCCGCATCAGATCCGCGCGGTGCTCTGGCAATACTGGTTCACGACAATGTCAGAAAAACGCGCCACTGGGAGGTGGTGGCGGAGGCAGCTGCTGGGCCTGTATGCGCCCACGCTGGAGCGAGGACCTGATGGAAACATCAAAGTTGTCGAGTGGCCGACGGTGGAACCGAAGGAATAGCTTATAGTGGCGCATTCGAAAATCAACAGAACCGCGAACAGAACAAGGTTAGTTGGAGACTCGCGATGAGCCGTAAGGCATGCGTTGTTGGCTCTGGTCCAAATGGGCTGGCGGCAGCCATCGTACTGGCCCAGGCAGGCATGCAAGTCGATGTGTTCGAGGCCGAGCCGACAGCGGGCGGCGCCGCGCGCACGATGGAATTGACCATACCAGGATTTTTGCACGACTTTGGATCAGCGGTGCATCCGATGGGTGCCGGGTCGCCTTTTTTGTCTTCGCTGCCGCTCGAAGATCATGGACTGGAGTGGATTCATTCTCCCGCTCCACTCGCCCATCCGCTTGACGACGGAACCGCAGTCCTGCTGGAACGCGACCTGCGCGATGCCAAGACTTCTCTCGGTGCAGACGGCAATGCCTGGGGCAAGCTCATGCAGCCGTTTGTCGAGCGCTGGAGTGAATTCGCTCCCGAAGTGCTTCGCCCGGTTTGCTCGATTCCGAAACATCCCTGGCTCATGGCGCGTTTTGGAATGAACGCACTTCGTTCGGCGAGTGCGATTGTCCGCCGCTTTCAGAGCGAGCGTACCCGCGCTCTATTCGCGGGCCTTGCTGCGCATTCCTTCCTTAGTCTCGACGAGCCCTTAAGTGGCGCGTTTGGGATGTTGATGGCCGTGCCGGCGCATGCCGTGGGCTGGCCGATTCCGCGCGGAGGGTCGCAGTCACTTACAAATGCGCTATGTCGTTATCTTTCCATCTTGGGGGGTGAGGTAAAGACTTCGTCGCGGGTTGAGTCTCTCGCGCCGTTATCGCACTATGACCTGATTCTCTGTGATGTGACTCCGCGGCAACTTCTCAGAATCGCCGGCCAACGCTTATCGGACAGTTACAAACGTCAGCTGGAGAGTTTTCGTTACGGCCCCGGCGTTTTCAAAGTCGATTACGCATTGAGCAGTCCGATCCCTTGGAGGGCTTCCGAGTGCTTGCGTGCGGCGACCGTGCACCTGGGCGGGAGCTTTGAAGAGATTGCTGCATCGGAACAGGCGACGCGAAATAGGCGGCAAGCCGATTTCCCGTTTGTCCTGCTCGCTCAACCGAGTCTGTTTGATCCCTCGCGCGCCCCTGCAACCAAGCACACGGCGTGGGCCTATTGCCACGTTCCTAACGGGTCGAAGGTGGACATGCTGAAGAAATTGGAAGATCAGGTTGAGCGCTTCGCTCCGGGGTTCCGCGAGTGCATTTTGGCGCGGCGGGTCTTTTCTCCGGCCGAGCTTGAATCTATGGACGCCAACCTAGTGGGCGGTGACATCGGAGGCGGAGCGATGGATCTTCGCCAAATTGTGTTTCGGCCGACGTGGCGAAGCTACGCCACCTCGGCAAGAAACCTATACATCTGCTCGTCATCAACTCCGCCTGGGGGCGGCGTGCACGGCATGTGCGGTTATCACGCTGCCAAGATGGCGATCGCGAGAGTCAGCCGTCGCAGCGTGACAGTCCGCCACTGGCTCTGGTTGGTTCTCGTTTGCACCGGTACCTTTCTCCAAGTCGTTGGAGCGGCCGGGCGAACGACAGCGCGTGGCCGTCCGGATCGGGCATATGAAAATAGCGTTCTCCCCAGGCGGCATCTCGCGGGATTTCTGGATCAAATCCCCGGTCTTTCAGATGATTCCAAAGAGCGTCCACATCCGCGACGTAAAAGATAAGCCGTCCCCAGTGGGTCACAGCTTCACTCTCCTCCAGATTGAGGATCGCAGATTGTGTGTCTCTTGCGCGCAGTGAAGAGAACCCCGTGCTCTCTCCACTGTAAAGAAGCTCCATGCCTAAAACGTCTTTGTAAAATCGCACAGACTCCGTCATGTTCACAACCCGAAAAGTGACAGCGGAAATCTTTTCAATCGTTGGCGGCATATGCCACCGAGCTTACCTCGGCTATGCTTGAATCTTTTTCCGGAGGCATACGGCGAAAGAGCGCGGGTGACCCTACAAGCCGACTCCCGACGAACATCATCCGTTCCCGATGGGGATTAGCAGTGGCCCAATTCGGAATCACGGGATCAGCAACTTGCAGACGACGGCGGAGGGAGTGCGGCTGCCCTGCTTTGTCCAAAAGGGCGGGCGACGTGGGATCACGGCCTTCCCGATCGCCTCGCAAGAGCAAGACACCCGCCAAGCCATAGAAAGCATATCCAATGATAGGGCGGCGAAGTCAGGGCATCGCTGCGCTCGTAGGCTCGCCCCCGGACGGCAGTCGATGGTGCCATCCCGATTACGGCATTCAGCTTGCTTCGTAGTTGCCAATCTAAGGAACGAACTTGTAACCAACGCAGTGTACGGTTCGAAAATGGACAGGATCCGACGAGTCCTTCTCCAATTTCTGCCGCAGCCTGAGGATGTGGTTATCTACGGTTCGAGTAGAAAGAGCGTTCTGGTGACCGAACACCTTCTTCAGAAGCTCTTCCCGAGAGATGACTCGTTGCGCATTTCTTGTCATGAACTCCAGGATCTTGAATTCCGTTCCTGTGAGCAAAACTGGGCAACCGCCGCGGGTCACTTCCGCGTTCGGAACGTTCACGATGACATCATCAAAACAAAAAACATTTCCCTCAGCGGGCTGAGCCGATCCTAGATCAACCCGTCTCAGAGCTACCCGGACACGGGCGAGCAGATCCCTTGGGCTGAATGGCTTGGTCACGTAATCATCGGCACCCAATCGTAGGAGTAGGACTTTGTCCTCCACTTCCGACTTTGCGCTGAGGACAATAATTGGCAATCGGAGAGCAACCTCCCTGATTTGTTGACAGACTTCTTGCCCCGAAATGTCCGGCAACCTCAGATCGAGGACAACGGCAGACGGTCGCATCTTGCGAAAGAGTTCCAGACCCGAAGTTCCATCCTTTGCCAAGTCAACAGCGTATCCTTCAGGTTCGAAGAGCCGCTTCAAAACTCGTGGGTTGCGCCGTCGTCCTCAATCACCAAGATCCGCTGTGCTGCCGTTGACCCATGTTCAGGTACTGGGTTGTTCGACGCCGTTAGAGCAGGCTGGAGCTGTTCTTGAAACATGGCAGGCATACGAAACTGGTCTCCGTAAGGTACATTGCCGACCGAGCGATGCCAATTATGACATGGAAATGACAACCTGTTAACAAGAGAAGCAGACTGAGGTGCTGTCTGAGCGTGTCTTTGTTCGGAACGGACCAAATCGAGGAGGAAGCGTTCCGATAGTCTTTAATTTAGACTGGCCAGGTCAGGCTCCTTCCATGTCGCTGATGCCTTCGATGTTAACCTCTCCTGCGGCCCTGCCAAATTTTTTCATTGTTGGTGCACCGAAAGCGGGAACTACTTCGCTCTATCACTACCTGGACCAGCATCCCCAGATCTTTATGAGTCCAATCAAGGAGCCCAACTACTTTGCCGCGGAAATTCGGCCAGAGAACGTCGGCGACGAACTTCAACCGCAGGTCGCCGAAGACCTGGGGGAGTTGCAGAAGTTCCTCCACGGCCCGATGCGGGGAAAGCGTTTTGGCGGCTTAGTCTCGCAATGGGATGACTACCTCAGGTTGTTTCAGAGCGTGAAAACAGAGAAGGCCATTGGCGAAGCTAGTGTCTGCTACCTTTGGTCAAAAACGGCTGCGGTAAACATTCGTTCGAGAATCCCGGGGGCCAAGATCATTATGATCTTGAGAAATCCGGCTGAGGTGGCGTTCTCACTGTATCTGCAATCTGTCACCAGCGGCCGGGTTCGTGGTTCCTTCCGGAAATTGCTTCACGATAGTCGACTCTGCAACAAAGAAAAATTTTCACTACTGTATCCTCTTCTCGAGCTCGGCCTTTATTACGAACAGGTGAAGCGATTCCTGGAACTCTTCCCAAGTGAAAGCGTTCTCATCCTGTGGTATGAGCAGTATCAGACGCGACAGCTGGAAACGTTGGCAGACATTTTCCGATTCCTGAATGTTGACACCACCTTTGTGCCCGATACGTCTCGGCGATACCTGGAACCCCGGATTCCGAGGTTTACCGCAATCAGCCATTTGCTCAGGAAGCACGGCGCGTGGCAGCGCGGCGAGGATTCGGCCCCCAACTTGCTCCGGTCACTCTGGCGCCATTTGTTTTTTAGGCAGCGAAGCTCCGTTACCATGGACGCTAAAGATCGGGAGTGGCTAGACGAGTACTACGGGGAAGACGTTCGAAAATTGTCGAGTCTGCTGGAGCGTGATCTCACTGCCTGGTGCCAAGATCGAGCCGGGGAGCGAAGCGGAGAATTTGAAAAGGAGAGAGGTATTCAAAGATGACTGGCCAGAGGGCATCGACGCACGTACCGCAGATGCTGTGAGTCCCACAACCGCCGCTAGGGTTGCCGCCGCGGGATCCACGGATAACTACGAACAATGGAGGCAGCCCATTTGCGGATATGCAATGTCACGAGTGCCCAATATGTTTCCTCAACAGCTAGAAGTCGGAGAGCTCGAATCTCCGGCCGCGCCAATTACTTGGCGTGGGCTGTAGAGACACTGTTGCCAAGCAAGAGCCGGAATAGAGCGGCTGCCAACAAAGCCACGCCAGCTGTCACGCCAAGCACGGCCGGGTAGCCAAAACGTGTGAATGCATTTCCACTTGCAAAGGCCGCGATAGCCTGCGCCACCGAAATTACGAGGAAGTTCATTGCCGAGGCGCCGCTCCGTTCGGAGGGCGCCACCTCGCTCATTAACAAACTGTACATTCCCGGTTCGCTCATCCATTGAAAGGCCATGAAGCCAACGTAGACGATCGCCGCGGTTGCGGCTCCGGGAACGACTGACAGGCAGCCGAGGGCCACTGCCGTGGCGATCTGCATGTACATGATGCCGGCTACAAGTCCAAACTTTCGGAAGATCAAGGGCGCCGCCAAAATGGCGACTACCTGCGAAAACTGCGAAGCGGAGAAGACGGCACTGATCCGCTCCATCGGCATCCGCAGGTGTTGCGAGAAGTATACGTTGGCGAAAGGACTGAACGCTCCGGTGGCAAGGGCCCACACTGCAATCGCGGGAAGGAAGCGCCGCAGGAACGGATTGAACCGGTAAAACTTTCTCTCAGGAGCGGGCGTCTTCGTAAATCTGAGCCGGGACGTTGGCCAGAGCGCAAAGGCTGTGATACCACTGGCGATAAGCAGAGCGGAACGCTTGAGGTGAGCGGACGTGGCCATGGGCTCAATCCGGGCAAGCCAGCCCGGCAAATGTCCGCCGACAAGGCTGCCAAGTATGCCGTCTCCGATGCCAAAAGAGAACACGATGCTGAAGCCGAAAGGACGATTCTGTTCGGTAGTCAATTGCGCCAGGGCCGGGGATATGGAAACCGCGAAAATGGTTGTAACGGCCCCCGCCAGGAAGGAGAGGCAAATCTGAGGCACCTGCCAAACAAACACTGCGCGCAGCGCTGAAACCAGCGAGACCATCACAAAACAGGCCAGCATGGTGCTTCGCAGACCAAAGCGTTGAGCCATCAACCCTGCCGGGATGGTGCCGCAGATGCTGCCCACCGCATTCGCGCTAGTTACCTGTCCTATGAATTTCTCGGTATATCCACAGTCAAGCAAATACAGGTTATAGAGAAAAAAAAAGATGAACATTCCGAAGTCAAAGCAGAATGACGCCGCATAGAAAGTCCAGAACTGCCTGCCGAGGCCCTTGGCGGACCACCACCAGCGAAAACCCTGCCAGAGAGTAGGCGGGAGAAGCCGCAAGTGGTAGCTCGCTCGGGAAATGACTTCCCGAAGGAACTTACCATAAGTCCGCAAAGTCCAATGCGCGACGGCTTCCGCCGGGGGAAGCGGCGTCGGAAAGAGCCTTCTGCAAAAGACTGAGCGTTTGTCAGAAGAGGATTCAAGCAGACTCAGATGTAACCAGAGCCCGTCTTTGTTCGGCCGAATCACATTGGCGAGGGGAGAATTCCCATAGCCTTCAAACCACTGTTGAATAGGCCTGGGCAGCAACTCAACCTCTCTCTCCGCCTCTCGTGACAAGCGACAAGCAAACCAGTCCCTCGCCAGCCGGAAGCAAACGGCTTCGAGGGAGCGTAGCGAATCGTGATGCGACTCACGCCATTCTTTCCAAAACGGATCGTTGTCTGCGCTGGTATGCAGAAACCAGGAGAGCTCATAGACGTGATACGGAACCACACCAGCGAGTAGAAGATGGCGAAGCAAGTGAAGCGTCGAATAAGCCAGGCTGTCTACCGCGTTGAGGGCAGGGCAGCTGAAGTCCTCTAGTTGCCGTTCAACGCGCCGCGGCCAAAACTGCTTGAGGCCCGCGGGGTCCAATCGCAAAAGGGGTGTATTCCAGAAACGGAAATGAAGCTCTACCGAGATCGGGTTCTCGGGATCGAAGGGTCTTCCGCGCCATTGCCAGTCTGTTTTGCGCACCATGTCGAACAGATGGTCACTGGCTTGAACCTGGTGCTCGTGCGCTTCAACCTGTTGGTAGCCCAAGGTCGAAAGAGCGTCACGAGCACGGAAAATCGACTCACTGGGACAGAACAGATCAATATCCGACTGTGTACGAAAACGTGGACTGTGCATGTAGGCCGGCCACTGTGCGAAACCTTTGAGCACCAGGTGCTCCACGCCGGCTTCACGTAGTACGGCGGCGATCTCAACATAGTCCTTTCTAATCCGACCAAATCGCTCGGTGTTGTCAGCTATGTACAGATCGATTTGCTCTCGGACCCAGGTGGGAAGATCATCACCGCATACCTGTCGGAGAGGGAGCGTCAAGCGCACGAAACCCCAATGGGAGAGAATGTCCTTCCACTCGGAGTCGGTCATGGCCTGGAGACCCTCCCGGCGAGAGTGGCCGAAGCTCAGCGCCTCCATTACTGCTGTAACGTGGGCCGGAAGACTACGCATGGGTTCGTTCGTTTGGGGCGGCTGCCGAGTCGACTGGCGTCACGGCGTGTTGGTCAACCATCGCTGCGAGGGTCGCGACCGCGGAATCCAGATCGTCGTAGTGCAGTTCGAACGTTTCGGTCCGGAGCAGGTTGCGCAGCGTCGCCTTTTGAGCCTCACGCAGAGCCGCATCTCCGAAGAAAATAAACTGTTCAAACCATCGGAGGGCAGTTTCCTTCGGAAGAGGTACAAGGCGGGGCGCACCGGGCTTTCCCCGTTTGAGGAACACAATGTAATCTGCGGTGCTCTGGGAAACCGTCTCCATTCCCGAGATGCTCGCGGTAAGCACCTCAATGGACAATTTCCCGTTGACCCGACGCGTGATTTTCCGGTCGCGGAGTTCAGGAAACAATGCAACGGCCGAATCGCGAAACCGGACTTGGAAAGGGTTGCCCAGTACAGCACGATGGTTGCCTTTTCGAATCAGACTCGTCGAATCGTCCGACAGAAACGCCCACCCTTTGCGCGCGCATGCGTATGCGAGTGAAGACTTGCCCGCACCGGACTCCCCGCAAAGCAAGACTCCTTTATTTCCATACTGGACGCAGGCGGCGTGAATGGCCGTCAGATAGCGCGGGTCTAACAGGTCCCAGCCCATTCCTTCGAGGAAGTGAAAGCGCAAATAGCCCCTGTTTGCCACAAGCCTGGCTGTAAGCCAGCACGAGGCGAACCCCTCTACCATATTGCTGACCCCAAAATTCTCCGCGTCTGCGACACGGAC
>Ga0210399_10002077_pt1 | contig 15567 bp, 14 predicted proteins | sample IncBWC14MmetaG_FD_150865 | JGI IMG/M metagenome (GOLD analysis project Ga0210399, IMG submission 150865) | Forest soil microbial communities from Barre Woods Harvard Forest LTER site, Petersham, Massachusetts, United States - Inc-BW-C-14-M | ecosystem: Environmental > Terrestrial > Soil >...
GTCTACCCGGCGATGGGCGGCACCGCAGGCCTCAAGGGCTTCGCGGCCTGCATCTTCGGCGGGCTCACCAGCATCCCCGGCGCGATCTTGGGCGGCCTCATCATCGGCGTCGTGGAGAACCTGACCGTGCAGTTCGTGGCCTCGGGCTATCGCGACGTGGTCGCCTTCGCGGTGATGGTGCTGATCCTCCTGCTGCGCCCGCAGGGCCTTCTCGGCAAGCGACTGCGCACGGTCTGAGCCAGTGGCGCTCTACGCCTTCGTACCGCGGCGGGAGAACCGCCTCCTCTGGGGCGGAGCCCTGGCCGCCGCTCTGCTCGTGCCCGCGGTGCTGCGCAGCGAGTACGTGCTCAACACCGCGGTGCTGGCCGGCATCTACGTAATCCTGGCCGCGAGCCTCAACATCACCAACGGCTACACCGGCCTGTTCTCGTTCGGCCACGCCGCGTTCTACGGTATCGGCGCCTACACCGCGGCGATCCTGGCCACGCGCCTTGGCTGGGGCTTCGCCCTCACCTTGCCCGCGGCGGGCGTGGTGGCCGCCCTCTTCGGCGCCGCGCTGGCCCTCATCACGCTCCGCCTCTCGGGCATCTTCCTGGCGCTCGTAACCATCGGCTTCCAGGAGATCACCTTCCTGGTCACCCTCAACTGGATCGCCCTCACCCGCGGGCCCATGGGCATCCCGGGCGTGCCCCCGCCCGCGCTGGGGGGCTACGAGTTTCGCGGCAACACCGGCTACTACTACTTGATCCTCGCCCTCGATGTGCTCACGCTCTTCGTGGTGGCGCGGGTGGTGACCTCGCGGGTAGGGCGCGCCTTCGTGGCCATCCGTGAGGACGAGCTGGCCGCCCAGGCCTCGGGGCTGCCGACCTTCAGGTTGAAGGTCCTGGCCTTCGTGATCGCCACCTTCTTTGCGGGGCTGGCCGGCGCCTTCTTCGCCCACCACGCCCGCTTCGTGAGCGCGGACTCCTTCCGCCTCGATGAGACCTTCATAATCCTGACCATGCTCATCGTGGGCGGGCTCGGCAGCTTCCTCGGTCCGATCGTCGGCGCAGTCGCGCTGGTGATCCTGCCCGAGGTCTCGCGCGTCCTGGCCGAGTATCGCGGCGTGGTCTACGGCCTGGTCCTCATCGCGGTGATCCTGTTTCGGCCCGAAGGCGTGGCGGGCGTGCCCGGCATCATCCAGCCGCGCGGGCTCCTGGCGCGGGCCCGGCCGGCGCGGGAGCCGGTGGCGTGAGCCTGCTCGAGGTGTCCGGGCTCAGCGTGACCTTCGGCGGGCTCGCCGCGCTGAAGAACGTGAGCTTCTCCCTGGAGGACCGCGAGATCGTCGGCCTCATCGGACCCAACGGCGCGGGCAAGACCACGCTGTTCAACTGCCTGAGCGGGTTCCAGGCCCCCGACGAAGGCACGATGCGCTTCCGAGGCACCGTCCTCGAGCGCCGGTCGCCCGACCGCATCGCGGCGCTCGGGCTGGCCCGCACCTTCCAGACGAGCCGGATCTTCCGGCGCATGAGCGTGCTCGACCACGTGCTGATCGGCCTGCACCGGCATCAGCGCGCGGGCTTCTGGGCGGCGGTGGCCCGGCCGGCCTGGGTGGCCGCGGAGGAAGCGGCGGCCCGGCGGCGAGCTCTCGAGCTGCTCGCCCTGTTCGAGGACCGGCTGCTGCCGCGCATGGACGACTTCGCGGACAGTCTCTCCTACGCGAATCGCCGGAGGCTCGAGATCGCGCGGGCGCTGGCCACCGGGCCCACCCTGCTGCTGCTGGACGAGCCAACCGCGGGCATGAATCCCCACGAGTCGGCCGGCATCGTGCGGCTGATCCAGGCCATCCGCGACCTCGGCGTCACCGTGTTCCTGATCGAGCACGACATGAAGGTCATGATGAACGCCTCCGATCGGATCGTCGTCCTCGATCACGGCGAGAAGATCGCGGAGGGGCGGCCCGACGAGATCCGGCGCGACGAGAACGTGGTCGCGGCCTACATGGGCCGGCGAGGCGCCCGTGCTTGAGCTGCGGGGCGTGTCGGCGGCCTACGGTCAGGTGCAGGTGCTGTGGGACGTATCGCTCACGGTGGGCGACGGCGAGCTCGTCTGCCTGCTGGGCGGCAACGCCTCCGGCAAGTCCACCACCATGAAGACCATCCTCGGCCTGCTTCGCCCGCGGGCCGGCGAGATCATCTGGGACAGCCGGCCCATCCAGGGGCTGACCCCCGCCGAGGTGGTACGCGGAGGCATTGCGCCGGTTCTCGAGAATCGGCGCATCTTCCCCGATCTGACCGTGCACGAAAATCTCCTGATGGGCGCCTACACCCGCGACGACGGGCCGGCCGTCCGGGCCGATCTCGAGCGCATCCTCGCTCTCTTCCCGGTGCTCGGCGAGCGCCGGCGCCGGCCGGGAGGCTCGCTCTCGGGCGGCGAGCAGCAGATGCTGGCCATGGGCCGTGCGCTCCTGGCCCGGCCGCGGCTCCTAGTCATGGACGAGCCGTCCATGGGGCTCTCGCCGCTCTACGTGGACCGCATCTTCGAGATCATCCAGCGGCTGAACCGGGACGGGATCGGGGTCCTCCTGGTCGAGCAGAACGCCAGCATGGCCCTGTCCATCGCCGACCGGGGCTACGTCCTCCAGGCGGGCCGCGTGGTGCTGGCGGACCGGGCGGCGAGCCTCGTCAATCACCCGATGATGCGCGCGGCGTACCTCGAGCTCTGAACCCCAGCGAAGGCAAGCTCGGCCGATCATCCGCGGGTTTTTCCGCAAGGAACCGCAAGAGTCCGACCGAATATTGCATCCCCAGGGCCTGGGCGGTGCTCAGAACCACGTGAGCCCAATGATCGCGCAGCATGGCGGGAGGCGGTGGCACCCGTGATCACGGAGTACGCGAGTTGGATCCTCTTCGCATGGATCCTGGTGAACCAGAGTGGCGTTCCCGTGCCGGTGGTGCCCGCCCTGCTCGCCGCAGGGGCGCTGGCCGGTGATGGGCGCCTGAGTGTCGCCGCGATCCTCACGGTATCCGTCGGAGCTACACTCTGTGCAGATCTCGCCTGGTACAGCCTGGGCCGCTGGCGTGGCGCGCGGGCCCTTGACGTGCTCAGCAGGATCTCCCCTCGAGCGGAGAAATATGTCCGGTACGCCCAGCACGTATTCCTCGGACACGCCAGGATATTCCAGTTCGGCGCCCGCTTTCTGCCTGAAATGAACCCGATCGCCGCGAGCCTTGCCGGAGCAGCCCGGCTGAGCCCCGCCAGGTTCGTCGGCTATGGCGCCATGAGCGCCCTGGTATGGGCCGGCGCCTGGGTGGCCATCGGATACCTCGTCAGCAGCACGCTGACCGAGATCTCGAAGTCGATTGAGATCCCCCTCGTTGGCGTCGGCGTCGTGGCACTTCTTCTCTACCTTCCGGTCCGGCGGGTTCGCCGGCACCACCTCCTGCGAGCGCTTCGAGCGGCGAGAATCAGCCCCGACGAGCTGAAGGCTCGGCTGGACCGGGGGGACACCGTCATCATCCTTGATGTCCGGGCCGCCGACGAGGTGGCCGCCGTTCCCTACTCGCTTCCCGGTGCCATCTGGGTCCTGCCGCATGAGCTACCTCGGCGATCGCGCTGTCTTCCACACGACGCGCTGGTCGTGCTCTACGGCGGTGGCTCCAAGCTCGCGAGACGGGCGCGGACGACCTTGTACATGAACGCCGCCCAGCACCTGTACCCCCACGGCCTCCGAAAGGTTCGGCCGCTCGCGGGAGGCCTGCATGCTTGGCACCTGCGCGGATACCCGGTCCAGCCGCTCGGCCCCCCGGCTGGTCGCCAGCACGGTGAAGTGGCGCTAGTCCGGCGACGGTGATGCGACGGCCGAGTGCACCCTTCTCGCGATCGGCCGCTCTGACCCGAAGATCGATCTGGCCCTTCTCATCCGGAATGCCGTCCGCCCTGATCCAAGGCAGTCCGTACGGCGTCGAGCAGGACCTGACCGTTGAACGGCTTGCTGAGGAACGCGACCGCGCCAGATTGCAGGGATCGCTGGCGTGCCTCGTCATCGCCGTGAGCCGTCAAAATGACCGCGGGAATGCGGGAGCCCGCGACCGACAGGTGTTTGAGGAGGTCCAAACCGTTCATCCCGGGCATCCGGAGATCGAGCACCAAGCAACCGGTCTGTCCTTGATGGGCGGACTCTAGGAAGGCTTCGGCCGATGCGAAGGTCTCGACGCGGAAGCCAACCGAAGCCAAGAGATTCCTCAGGGCCCGACGCAGCGATTCGTCGTCGTCCACGATGGAGACTATCTGGATGTCGGATTCGTTCATCGCGATTCCTAGACTAGTGGGCCGGGCGGCAAGCGTCCACCCTACTTTGGTCGGGTTCCGCCGCTGCCGTAGGGGGCAATCCCGAGGCGCCCGGCGCTCCGGACCAGCTCCGCCAGAGACCTCGCCTGCATCTTCATCATGACCTGCCCGCGCTGCTCCTTGACGGTGGCTTCGGTCGTCCCGAACTCGGCGGCAATTTGCTTGTTGGGCAGCCCGGCGACGACTCCGCTCATCACGTCCCGCTCGCGCGGGGTCAGGGTCTCGTACCGGCCACGAAGCCCGTCGAGCTCTTGCCGCTCCGCTCGAGTGGCGCGATCGCGATCGATCGCGTTTCGAATGGCGTCGAGCAGATCCTGCGCTCGAAACGGCTTGGTGAGAAACTCAACCGCACCGGCTTTCATGGCCCGAACCGACATCGGGATGTCACCGTGACCCGTGAGAAAGATGATAGGCAGCGTTGCGTTCGCATCGACGAGCTCTCGCTGAAGGTCGAGCCCGCTGAGCCCAGGGAGGCGCACGTCGAGGATGAGACAACCGGGAGCATCCCCCCGTGGAGTACTGAGAAACGCCTGCGCGGTCGGGAACACTTCGGCCGTCATTCCGACCGAGGTAATCAGTCTTCGGAGCGAGTCGCGGACGGATCGGTCGTCGTCGACAACAAAAACCGTGGGTGTCTCTGCGCTCATCGCATCCCTGGCAACGCGAGGTGGAACGTAACGCCATGGTCCGGGTTCGCCGTCGCCCAGAGCCGTCCCCGGTGGCTGTCAATGATCGACCGGCTGATCGAGAGCCCCATGCCGAGCCCGCCCGGTTTCGTCGTGTAGAAGGCCTCGAACAGTCGCGACGCCTCGGCGTTCTCGAAGCCGATCCCCGCGTCCTCGACCGCGACAATCGCCCAGCGGCCGTCGTCCCCCTCGTAGACTGTCGCGCGCACCGCCATCCGCCGCCGCGACGGCTGGACGTCCCGCATTGCCTCGGCCGCATTCAGCACCAGATTCAGCAACACCTGCTGGAGCTGAATCCGATCCCCCACGACCGCCGGCAGGTCCGGGGCCACCGATGTCCGCATGACGATGCCGTGTCGTCCGAGCTCGGGCTCGACGAGCGGTAGCACCTCGCCGATGACGCCGGCCAGGTCACAGGGCCCGTAGGCGACCGACGCGCGAGCCAGCAAGGTGCGAATCCGCGCGATCACCTCCCCTGCGCGGTAGCTGTCCTGCGCGATGGCGGTAAGCGCCCCCCGGACGCTGTCGAGATCGGGGCCGGCGGCCGCCAGCCAGTGCAGGCAGGCATTCGCGTCGGCGCCGATGGCCGCGAGCGGCTGATTGATCTCATGGGCGATGGAGGCAGCGAGCTCCCCCAGCGTCGTCACCCGTGTCACGTGTGCGAGCTCCACTCGCGCTCGGTTCAACGCTTCTTCGGCCTGGTCCGCGCGTACCGCCGCCGTGACGTCACTGCTGACCCCACGATACCCCAGGAAATGACCGTCCACGTCAAACACTGGCTTGCCGCTCGTGGCAATGTAGACTATCGATCCGTCGGCGCTCGCGGTCCTGTATCTGAAATCGCGAAAGGGCTGATGCGCCTCGAGTATCGCGCGATGCAGGCGCCACTTCTCTGGCTCCTCCTCGGTGTCGGTGGCGACGTCCCACCGTGTCATCCCGATCCGGCTGGCTGGATCGATACCGAGCGCGATCGGATCCGAGAGCCGGGCGAATCGATGATCCGGCCCGGTCTCCCACAACCAGTCCGACGCCGTTTCGGCATAGTCCCGGAACCGCTGCTCGCTTTCTCGTAGCGCCTCTTCGGCCCTCTGCCGATCCCGATTTTCGTGGATCAGTTCGGCATAGAGACGAGCATTTTCCAACGATATTGCGGCCTGCGACGACAACAGCCTAAGCACCGACATCCGCGCGGGCGTGAACACGCGCGATGCCAGGTTGTTCTCCAGATACAGTACGCCGACCAGCTTCGCCTGCTTCATCAGCGGCAGGCACAGGACCGACCGGGCGTGCCTCTGACGGATGTAGCTATCCGCCGAGAACGGGTCCTGGGTCGACGCGTCATCCAGGATCACGCTCTCGTGTGTCCGGAGCACAGTTTGGAGAACCGACCCAGGCAACTCCGTTGGTGTCACCGCTTTCTGCCGGAGCGTGACCTCGACCGTGTCCCGGTCGGTTCTCGCCTCCGCCTCGATCGTCGGCGTCTCACCTCGAAGGAGAATGAGCAGCCCGCGCGAGGCCCCGGCGTGCTCGACCGCGATGGTCATCAGGGTCTCGATGAGCCGGCCGAGAACGATCTCGCTGGACATTGCTTGCGACCCCGCGACCACCGCGCCTATGTCCAGCTGCGCGACCGCAGCGCCGAACATACCGACGGCAGGCCGGGTGCGGTCCTCGCGGAGCTGCGGGTGGAGCTGCTCGAGCTGCCGGACCTTGGCGTGAGCGCCCCAGCGCGCAAAGCAACCGCGCGCTTCGTCCAGATAGGCGCGACCGGCAACCGTCGACCCCCGGGCGAAATGAAACGCGGCCGCCCGCTCGTGCGCGACTCCTTCGTTCTGGACGAAACCGTGATCGCGCGCCGACTGAATGGCCTCTTCATACAGACGCATCGCGTCACCGTCTCGCCCTTCGAGGCGGGCGACCTCGGCCGACACCAGTGCCTCCTTGTCTCCGAAAGTCGGCGAATAGCTTTCGGCCCACTCCTTCAGTTGTTCCCGGTGCGCCCTCAAACGCTCACGCCACCCCTTTCGCTCGTCGGCAGAAGCATTCTCATATAGCGCGGCTACCGTCAACGCGGTGTAGTAGACGTAATCGAGCAGCTGGATCCGGGCGGCGGAGGCCGAAAGCAACGCCTCCGCCTTCCCGGCCGCCACGAGAGCCTCGGCGTAGTCGCCGGACAGAAACCGCGCCTTCAGTTTGAGGATCCAGTACCAGCACACCATCGTGCTCACCCGGTCCCCGGTCAGTCCCGCCTCAAAGGCCGCTTCGTCAAATTGTCCGTCGCTAAAGGTGGAGAAGGCCAAAGTCCGCCCCTGCATGGCCGCAATGAACCGTTGCTGGTTCACGATGTTGTCGGTGACATAGTCGAACCTGGCCTTCCTGGCGAAGTCCAGACCGATCTCCGACTCGCGCCACATCACGTCGAGCGGATCGTTCCGAACGAGAAGGCCCGTGACGACCTGGGTGAGGCTGTAGCACGCCGTGGACAGATCTCCCGTCTCGGTCGCGGCGCGAAACGCCGCCCGACTGAAATCGATCACGCTCCCGATCGGTTGCGTCCAAGCGGCGGTCAATCCCATCGACACGTGAACGTTTGCCTTGTCGGCCATGAAGCCGTGCTTCTCGACGAGATCGCACGCGAGCTTGACGAATCGATAGCCCTCGCGGTAACGGTGAAATACCGGCCCCAGTAGGTGCCCGAAGCCGGCGCAGCCGCGGGCGCCCGCACCGCTCATCCCGTACTGCATGCTGACGGTCACCAAGCGACAGAGGAGCAAGGAAAACAGATGGAAGTCGGTGAAGAAAGCGGCGTCGTTGAGGACCGAGAATAGACGCATCGCCGCTCGCAGTTCCGGATCGGTCATCAGCGGCAGTTCGATCAGATCCTCGATCCGCCGCCCATTCAGATTTCTCCAGACCGCCTCGTATTCGGCCTGGACCTGGTCCCACGTCGGGTGTGCCTGAATGTTGATGCCGAACAGGTCCAGACACGTGAGCGCGCTGGCAACCGCCTGGGGGATCTCCGACTTCACGATGTGGAGTAGTACCTTTATGCGGTAGGCGGCTGCCTGGTCGACTTTCGACGCCCCGTGCTGCAACAATTCCCCTATCAGTTGCTCCGCCACGTCAAAATTACCGGTCAGAAACTCGCACTCCGCGCGTTCCAGCCGCAGGCCGAAGACCAGTTCATAGTGGCCGGCCCAGTCGGTTTCGTCGAGCAGCGCCATGCCGGCCGCAAGATGCACGCACGCTGACGCATACGCCGCCGACGCTTTGGCCCTTCGCCCGGCGCGCAGGCCGATCGACGCGACCTGCGCTTTTTCGTCCTGGTCCAGCAGCAGTGCGGAACCCCAATTCAAGTGGTTCGCGACATCGAACAGATGCTCGTCGAGATCGTCTGTCGTCATGCTCGCCAGCAACACGCGGCCGATGCGCAGATGGACTTCGGCACGGTGCGCTTCGGGAATCAGTGAATACGCCGCCTGCTGGATCCGATCGTGCAGGAATCCATACGAGCCATCCTGCTGGTAGATGAGCCCAGCGTGAACGGCCTCCCAGAGTGCCCCGTGCACCGTCTCCTCTGTTTCCCCGTCGACCATGGTCAGGGTGGAGATCTTGGCGACGTTGCCCAGACAAGCGAGCTGTTTGAGGGCTTCCTGGGTGGTGGCGGAGAGACGCTGCAGCTTCCCGGCCATGAGATCCACCACGTTGTCGGTATAGCTCTTGGCACGGATGCGATCGATGTCCCACCGCCAAGCTGGGCCCACCGGGTCGAATGTGAGCATGGCCTCTTCGGCCAACGCCGTGAAGAACTGGATCGCGAAGAACGGATTACCGCCGGTCCTCTCCTGGACCAGCTGCGCGAGGGGGTACGCGCGTCCCGGCTCACATTGCAGGGCGTCGCCGACGAGTTGGTAGACGTCGTCGAGCTCTAGGGGCGTCATCACGATCTCATGAATCGGCCCGTCTGCTTCGCGGATCGTCTCGATCGTCCGCATCAGCGGGTGTGCGGAGCCCACCTCATTATCTCGATAGGCCCAGACCAGCAGCAGGTGCCGCACCTCGGGGTGCGTCACCAAATGCTCGAGGAGGTCGAGTGTCGCGGTATCCAGCCATTGCAGATCGTCAAGAAACAGCGCGAGCGGGTGCTCCGGCCGGGCGAACACGCCAAGGAATCGCCGGAAAACCGTCTGGAAGCGGCTCTGCGCGTCTTGTGGCGGTAGCTCCGGGACCGGAAGCTGTTTTCCGATCACGAGCTCCAACTCGGGGACGAGGTTCACGATGAGCTGCCCGTTCAGGCCCAACGCTTCCCGGAGGGCGTTTCGCCACCGGTCGAGCTCCAGCTCGCTCTGGGCCAGCAATGGGCGGACAAGGCTCTTGAACGCTTGGGCAAGCGTGGCGTATGGGATGTCGCGCTTGTACTGGTCGAGCTTGCCGGACGCGAAGAGGCCACCCGCCGGGAGGAGCACCTTGTGCAGTTCGTTCACCACCGAGGACTTGCCGATGCCGGAATAGCCGGACACGAGCACGAGCTCGGTCGTGCCGTGGGCCACGACGCGGCCGAAGGCCGCGAGGAGGATGTCGATCTCGCGCTCCCGCCCGTACAGCTTTTCTGGGATCAGCAGACGGTCCGACGCATCCTGCCCGCCCAGCTGGAATGGCTCGATGCGGCCGGTCGCCTCCCATTCCGCCAGGCAACGTCGCAGATCGATCGTGAGACCGGCAGCGGTCTGGTACCGATCCTCGGCGGTCTTGGCGAGGAGCTTCATCACGATCGCGGCGAGCGGCTCCGGGATACCCGCGACCCGCTCGTCGGGTGGCACCGGTCGCCGGGCGATGTGGCAGTGGATCCATTCCATCGGGTCGGAGCCGGTGAAGGGCAGCACACCCGTGAGCAGCTCGTAGAGGGTGACCCCCAGGGCATAGAGATCGCTCCGGGAATCGACCGATCGATTCATCCGGCCCGTCTGTTCTGGCGCCATGTAGGCCAGCGTTCCGGCGATCACCTCGGGCGGCTCGGGAACCCGATACTCGCGGGGTACGCGGGACGCAATGCCGAACCCGGTGAGCCAGGCGCCGTCTGTTGCCATGTCCACCAGGACATTGGCTGGCTTGATGTCCTTGTGGATGAGGCCCCGCTCATGCACCCGGCCCAGCGCGACTCCGAGCGAGATCGCGAGGCGCAGGAATTGTGGGACCCTCATCGGCTGGCCGAGCAGGCGGTCGAGCGGGTCGCCTCCGGGGTCCTCGAGCACCAGCGTCGTGTGGCCACCGCGACGGGCCAGTGCCATTGGCCGCGCCGCCCAGTCAGGGTCGAGCGCGTCCCTCAGTGAGTATTCATGTTCGAGTCGCTTGAGTGATTCGCCCGCCGAGTCTTCCGCGACCGGCTCGACCAGCAGGATCGGGTCCAAGCCGGCGCCCACCCCTCGATACAGGGCGAGCTCACCGTCCCGCAACGCCGAGAACACGTAGCCGGCAAGATCCCTCACGAGGAATTGTCCATCCGGCTGATCGAAAGCCCCATCTCCAGCCCACCCACCTTGGTCGTGTAGAACGCGCCGACACCGCCCAGCTTGCTCGTGACGCTACCGAACAGCCCATCCCCCGCGATGGTACGCAGAGACGAGGTTGTCAACAATACCGACCCAGGTGGGAACTGACCCCTACCAAAGTAGGGTCGGGGCCGATCCCGACCAACGTCGGGTAGACACATTTCTCCCCCGACACTAGGCTACGTGCGGATCGAGACCAACCCTCGAGACGGAGGAACATGACGATGACGACGACTCAGACGGCGAGCGCGGGCTCCGCCGGGCGCCTGTGGGCGGCTACAATCGAGGCGTCCAGCTCAGGATGCGACGTACCGATCAGAGGAGACTTCGGCACTCTCCCGTGGGCCAGACTCCGGCGGGTGATCGAGTACATCCAGCAGAATCTCGACAAAGACCTCACGCTCGCCGAACTCGCTTCCCTGGTCTACATGAGCCCCTATCACTTTGCGCGACTGTTCAAGCTGAGCACCGGCGTGCCTCCTCACCGATTCGTGATCCGGCAACGAATCGCCCGCGCCCGCGCAATCCTGGCCACGCCGGAGCTGTCCATCGGGCAGATCGCACGGATAGTAGGATTTCGGACCCCGAGTCACTTCACCACGGTCTTTCGCCGCGCCACGGGGATCACGCCCAAAGGATACCGAACGGGGTATTTGCGAGAAGGCCGGCCGGCCCGGCAAGGAGGGTGAGATGGGTTGCGCCAAGAGCGTAGCGAAACGGACCTGCCAGCAGCCCGGTTTGACCGAGCCGCACCCGCGTTTGTCTCGAGAGGCGCTCGATCCGGACGCAGGGCTTGTAGAGCGGCTGCGCCGACAAGACGCGGGGGCGGCAGAGGCCCTCGTGGGCGCTTACTGGGATCGCGCCTACCGCCTCGCCATTCGCATCACCGGCAACGCGTCGGACGCAGAAGAGGTTGTGCAGGACGCGCTGTGGACGGTGAGTCGCAAGATCGACACCTTCAGAGGGGCGGCCGCCTTCGGCTCCTGGCTGTATCGGATCACCGCCAACACCGCCTACCAGAAGCTCCGTGGAAGACGGAGCAAGCGTGACGAAATGTCCTGGGAAGACCTCGCTCCGTCATTCGACGACAAGGGCCAGCATGTGGAGCCCGTGGTTGACTGGTCGAGGAGATTGCAAGACCCGGCGATCGAAAGCGAGTTGAGATCGGTGCTCAGCGCCGCCATCGACGACCTGCCGGCGGGCTTTCGTGTCGCCTTTCTATTGCATGACGTCGAAGGCCTCTCGAATCCCGAGATCGCCGAGGTGTTGAATCTCAAGCTGGGCGCCGTGAAGTCGCGCGTGCACCGGACGCGCCTCTCCCTCCGCAAGCACTTGGCAGACTACATGTGCGAGCCCTCATATTCGAAAGCCCCAATTCCGGCTTGATAGGAATACACGATATGAGCGCTATCACGACCAAGGACGGCACGCAGATCTACTATAAGGATTGGGGAAAGGGACAGCCGATCGTGTTTTCGCATGGCTGGCCTCTGACCGGGGACGACTGGGACGGGCAGATGCTGTTCTTCGGCCAGCATGGCTACCGCGTCATCGCGCATGACCGACGGGGGCATGGGCGCTCCGACCAGACGTGGGACGGCAACGAAATGGACACGTACGCGGACGATCTTGCCGCGCTATTCGAAAAACTCGACCTCAACGACGCGATACTGGTTGGGCACTCGACGGGCGGCGGTGAAGTCGCGCGCTACCTGGGCCGCCACGGCGCCAGGCGTGTCGCCAAAGCCGTGCTGATCAGCTCCGTGCCGCCACTCATGCTGAAGACGGAAAAGAACCCGGGCGGCCTGCCCATGTCGGCCTTCGACAGCCTTCGGGCAGCCCTCGTGGCCAACCGCCCGCAATTCTACAAGGACATTACTCTGCCGTTCTACGGATACAACCGGCCGGGCGCAAGGATTTCCGAGGGTATCCGGGAGCACTGGTGGCTGCAGGGAATGCTAGGAGGCGTCAAGGCCCACTATGACTGCATCAAGGCATTCTCGGAAACCGACTTCACGGAAGACCTGACGAAGATCGACGTTCCCGTCCTTGTAATGCATGGTGACGATGATCAGATCGTGCCAATCGGCGCGGCGGGCCTCATGTCCGCGAAGATACTGAGGAAAGCAACGCTGAAGGTCTATCCGGGCTTCCCGCATGGCATGCCCGCGACCAACGCGGACCAAATCAACGCCGACCTATTGACGTTCTTCCGGGAAAAGCGATGAAGTCGTCAAGAACATCGTGCTCGTCTCGTGGAGACACACCGGGTACGTGACCCCGGCCTCTCCCTACGCTTGACCTCGTGAGAGCAGGCGACTAGCCTGCCCGCATGCTGGTGTGCGGCTCCCCCCGACGTCCATGAACGACCTCGCCGACGTGCTCGTCCGCTACGGCTACCTGGTCGTCTTCGGCTGGGTGTTCGCCGAGCAGATCGGCTTGCCAATCCCCGCGATGCCGGTGTTGCTCGCGGCCGGCGCCATGGCCGGGTCCGGCCGCTTGAGCCTTGTCCTCGTCCTCGCGCTAGCCGGGATCGCCTCACTCGTGAGCGACGTCATCTGGTACTGGATCGGGCGCGTGGGAGGCGGCCGCGTCCTGGGCTTCTTGTGTCGGATCTCGCTCGAGCCCGACTCGTGCGTGCGGCGCACCGAGGAGACCTTCAGCCGACGAGGCGCGCGCTCGCTCCTGATCGCCAAGTTCGTGCCGGGCTACAGCACCGCGGCGCCGCCGCTGGCGGGCATGGTGCGGATGCGCTTCGCGCGTTTCGTGGCCTTCACCGGCGCCGGCGGCCTCATCTGGGCCGGCGTCTTTGTCGGTCTCGGCTGGCTGTTCAGCCACCAGCTGGAACTGGTGGCGAGCTACGCCATGCGCCTGGGCGGTGGGCTCATCGCGCTGCTGGCGGCGGCCTTCGCCGCCTACATCGCGTGGAAGTACATCGCGCGCCAACGGTTTCTGCGGCGGATCCGGATCGCGCGAATCACGCCGGAAGAGCTGAAGGCCAAGCTCGATGGCGGCGAGGACGTGATGGTGGTGGACGTTCGCCACCGGGTGGAGTTCGAGAGCGAGCCGACGATCATCCCTGGGGCGCTCCACCTGATGATCGAAGAACTGGAAGCGCGCCAGCAGGAGGTCCCACGCGACCGGGACATCGTCCTCTACTGCACCTGACCCAACGAGGCCTCCAGCGCCCGGGTGGCGCTGATCCTGAGACGCCGTGGGATCGAACGGGTCCGTCCCCTGGCCGGCGGCTTCCACGCATGGCGCGATCGCGGCTATCCGACGATCAGCGTGGCAGACACACCGGACGCGGCCCTGCCCGCTCCATAGGTCCTCACGCCTGGATTCGGTCCAGCAGGCGGTCGACGAAGCGCAACATCAGGGCGACGAGGACCGCGCTCGCGACCATCCAGATCCACTTGAACCAGCCATGGAAGATCTCGGCCGCGAGCCCGCCAAGCAGATAGGCGACTCCACCGATGAGGCCGGCCCAAACGAGGCAGTTGACGATCTCGTAGAGCACGAATCGCAGGAGCGACAACTCCGTCAGGCCGAGCGCGACGGCGCCGACCAGCCGCAGGCCGTACAGGTATTGCAGCAGCAAGATGGCGGTCACGGGACGGGCTTCGATCAACCGCTTGACCTTGGCCGCACGGGCCCTGAAGGCAACAGAACCCAGAGCGAGCCGGCGCCCGCGAATCGCCCGGCCCGTCGTGAACCAGAACACGTGTCCGAGCCAAGCGCCACTGGCGGCGGCCAGCCAGACCCGTACGGGGTCGAGCACGCCGTGTGCCGAGAGCGTCGCTGCCACGATGAGGATGCCCTCCCCTTCGAGCAGCGTTCCCCCGAACACAGCAAGCAGACCGTATCGGGAAACCAGAGCCGCGACGGAGCCAGTGGTCACGGGCTCAACTATATGGCACCGGGGTAGCGTTCGACTGTTACGGCACCCTCATCGACTGGGAGACCGGACAAGCGCTGGCTCAGGCATTCATTCCGCCATCCACCGTAAGATTCGCCCCGGTAATGTACGACGACTCGGGACCCGCGACAAACGCCACCAGCGCGGCAACCTCTTCAACATGCCCATAGCGGTCGAGCGCTGTAACGGCCTTCTGCGGCGCCGCCCACTCGCCGGCCGCGGGATTCAACTCCGTGTCGATGGGACCGGGCTGGATATTGTTGACCGTAATGCCCCGGCTCCCCACCTCTCTGGACAACCCCTGACTGAACATCTTGACCGCTCCCTTCGTGGCCGAATAGGGCACCAGGCCGGGCACCATGACACGCTCACCCACGGCCGAGCCGATCATGATGATGCGGCCGCCACTCTTCATTTGCTTGAGCGCCGCCTGCGTCGCGATGAAGGTGCCGCGGACGTTGATGTCGATCAGACGGTCCAGCTCCTCCAGCGTGGTCTCCTCGAAGCTCTTCGGAATGGCCGTGCCGGCATTGTTCACGAGAATGTCGAGCCCGCCGAATGTCGCCACGGTCTTGTCTACAGCCGCTTCGACGGCGCCGGCATCCGTGGCGTCCGCCTGAATTGCGATCGCCTTTCGCCCACCGCGTTCAATCTCGTTGACGACCGACGCGGCCGCATCGGCCCCTTTCGTGTATGTGATGGCCACGGCGGCTCCGTCCGCGGCCAGACGCTTGGCGATTGCAGCGCCAATGCCGCGCGAGCCGCCTGTAATCAGTGCAATCTTTCCTTCCAGTTGCTTTGACATTATTTGCCTCCTGTCCCCTTACTACGCTATTGGTGGCTTCAGATCGCGGTGCGGCCGCCATCGACGGCGACGATCGCCCCGGTGACGTAGCTGGCGCGGGATGAGGCCAGGAATGCGACGACCTCGGCAATTTCCGCGGGCTCGGCGGCGCGGTTGAGTGGAGTGGTAGCCCCGAGGGTGTCGAACAGCTTGCGTGCCGCAGGTCGCGTATACACCGGACCAGGTGCAACGGCGTTCACCCTGACGCCGCGTGGGCTGAATTCGGCGGTCCATGCTTGC
>Ga0210399_10002078_pt1 | contig 15563 bp, 9 predicted proteins | sample IncBWC14MmetaG_FD_150865 | JGI IMG/M metagenome (GOLD analysis project Ga0210399, IMG submission 150865) | Forest soil microbial communities from Barre Woods Harvard Forest LTER site, Petersham, Massachusetts, United States - Inc-BW-C-14-M | ecosystem: Environmental > Terrestrial > Soil >...
CGTGGCTTTCCGGAGAGAGCGGCGACGTGAATCCGGTGTCCGCGGGAGAACGGCTATTCACGCAGTTTGCCTGCAACACCTGCCACCTGGCGAACGGAACCGGGCGCGCGCCATCGCTGAACGGTGTGTTTGGGGCGAATGTTCTTCTTGCGGATGGTTCCACGGTGGTCGCCGACGAAGCGTACGTCCGCGAATCCATTCTTCAGCCCAAGGCGAAAATTGTCGCCGGATATCAGCCGGTAATGCCTACGTTCCAGGGCCTGGTGACGGAAGAACAGATCCTGAACCTGACGGCCTATATCAAGTCTCTGCAGTCGCAGCCGGTGCCGGCGAAGGGCGCGGGTATTGCGCCGGCGTCAGCGGGGAAGAAATAGTATGAGAGCAGAAACCACAGGCCCGGCGCCGCAACTGCCGGAAAAGCATTATCTGAACGCGACGTATGGGATCCGTTCGTGGCTGCTGACTACGGACCACAAGCGAATTGCGCTGCTCTATCTGGCTTCGGTGACCTTCTTCTTTTTCATCGGCGGCTTCTTCGCGATGATGATCCGCCTGCACCTGCTGACGCCGAATGGGTATCTGCTGACGCCGGATCAGTACAACCGGATGTTCACGATGCACGGCGTGACGATGGTTTTCTTCTTCCTGATTCCTTCCATCCCGGCGATATTGGGAAATTTCCTGATTCCGATAATGATTGGGGCGAAGGATCTGGCGTTTCCGAAGATCAACCTGCTGAGCTGGTATATCTACATACTCGGCGGGGCGTTTACGCTGTGGTCGATGATCAACGGCGGTCTGGATACCGGTTGGACGTTCTACACGCCGCTGAGCACCATTTATTCCAATTCGGCGGTTGCGCCGGCTGTTGTCGGCGTCTTCATAACCGGGTTTTCGTCGATTCTGACCGGCTTGAATTTCCTGGTGACGGTGCACACGATGCGCGCGCCGGGAATGACGTGGTTCCGGCTGCCGCTGTTTGTGTGGGCCCACTATGCGACGTCGATTGTGATGATCCTGGGAACGCCGGTGATTGCGATTACCCTGGGACTGGCGGCGATGGAGCGGGTATTTGGACTGGGATTCTTCAACCCGGCTATGGGCGGCGACCCAATCCTGTTCCAGCATTTATTCTGGTTTTACTCGCACCCCGCCGTGTACATCATGATTCTGCCGGCGATGGGCGTGATCAGCGAGCTGATTCCGACCTTCGCGCGCAAGCGCTTGTTTGGTTACCACTTTGTGGCCGCGGCCAGCCTGGCCATTGCAGTGATCGGCTTCGTGGTTTGGACACATCACATGTTCCTGACCGGGCAGTCGACATACGCGGCGGTGGCGTTTTCCTTTCTGACGTTTATCGTGGCGATACCATCGGCAATAAAGACGTTTAACTGGACGGCAACGCTTTTTGGGGGATCGATTTCGTTTGATACGCCGATGCTGTATGCATTTGGCTTCCTCGGCCTCTTCATGATCGGCGGGCTGACGGGACTCTTCCTCGGCGCGCTAGGCGTGGACATCAACATTCACGACACGTACTTCGTCGTGGCGCATTTCCACTACATCATGGTGGGCGGCGCGGTGATGGGCTACCTTGGGGGCTTGCATTTCTGGTGGCCCAAGATTACCGGGCGAATGTATCCGGAATGGCTGGCGCGGATTGCGGCGTTTATTCTCTTTATCGGATTCAATTTCACGTTTTTCCCTCAATTTATTGTGGGAATCATGGGCATGCCGCGGCGGTATCACACGTATCCGCCGGAATTTCAGATTTACAACGTGATGTCCACGGCGGGAGCTTCGATTCTCGCGGTCGGTTACCTGCTGCCGATGGTGTATCTCACCTGGGCGGCGTTTTATGGAAAAGTGGCCGGCGAGAATCCCTGGCCGGCAACCGGCCTGGAGTGGAAGACGCAATCGCCTCCGTTGACGGAAAATTTTGAAGTTACGCCGGTTGTGACTTGGGAGGCTTACGACTTCCATAACCGGCCGGACCTGGGGCTCGATGTTCCAAGTGGGAAGGGTTCGCCGGGCGTAGTGGCGCCGGCCCACGGGGACGACTGAAGGAACGCCGGGCTGCGGGCCCGGGGACAGGCGAGCGACTGGCGCCTGAACTTGACGGTTAGAGGAGTGCGGAGTGCATCGCACCGGATCATTGTACGGGCAGTTCAAGACGCTGGAGCAGCAGAAGGATACTGCCACGCTGGGCATGTGGATATTCCTGGTGACCGAAGTGATGTTCTTCGGCGGGATCATGCTGGCGTACACGATCAACCGGCACACGTATTTCCACGCGTTCGCGATGGGCAGCAATACGCTGAGCCTGCTGCTGGGGACTTGCAATACCGGGGTGTTGCTGGCGAGCAGCTTCACGATGGTCCTAGCGGTGTGGTCGGCGCAGACCGGGAAAAAAAAGTTGATCCCGATATTCCTTACACTCACAATTATTCTGGGCCTCATTTTTTTCGGCGTGAAATACGTGGAGTACGCCCAGAAGTTCCATCACCATCTGGTGCCCGGTAAAACTTTCGATATCTCGTACTGCGTGGATAACCCGTCGAAATGTGAAGACATCGATGCTGCGGATTTAGCGAAGGAACGCGAAGAGATAGACGCAGCCAGGGCGGCGGATCCGGATCTGAATGCGCACGCGCAGCTTTATTATTCGGCGTATTTCGGGATGACAGGGCTGCATGCGCTGCACATGGTGATCGGTGTCGGGCTACTGCTCTGGCTGCTGAAGGAATCCTTTGCCGAAAAATTTACCGCAGAGTGGAACAACCCGGTGGATATCGTCGGGTTGTACTGGCACTTCGTCGATATTGTGTGGATTTATCTGTTTCCGCTGCTATATCTGATTGACCGGCACAAGTAGGGGGCGACGCGTGTCTGACCAAGAACATAGCGAACATATAGTTTCACCGGGCACGTACACGATCATCATTATCTCGCTGCTCATTTTGACCGCCCTCACGGTTGGAGCTGCATATGTCAACCTAGGCAAGTTCAACATCGTCGTGGCGCTGCTGATTGCGACGATCAAGGCGACGCTGGTGGTACTGATCTTCATGCACGCGAAGTATGCGCCGGAGCGGACGAAGTTGGTCATCATCGCGGGAATTTTCTGGCTGGCGTTGCTGCTGTTTATGACTCTCAGCGATTACGCTTCGCGCGTGGATTACCGCGGGGTGCGCTATCCGATGACGCAAATCATTTTGCATACGATCGGAAATCGCGGCTGAGGAATCTCCGGGGAAGCCCGGGAAGTGCTTTCTTCAGGGGCTGAAGCCCGTTCCTTCTGAAGCATTGCGCCGGGGCTGAGCCCCGGCCTCCTACAGAGGCAGTGCAACCGTTCTGATTTGTACACGAAACAATTCCTAATCAAAATGAATCCGCGCAGAGGCACACTTCTGCCGGTTGGTCAGGTGCAATCCTAGGGTATTTTGGGAGCCAGCCGTTTGGGCGGCTGAAAGAGTTGCAGGTCTCGGCAGAAGTGAGGGGAAGTGCGAACCGGCCCAGCCCTCAATCCCCTAAAGGGATCCTCGGCTCGCCTCCCCCACGCGTGTCTAAAGTGCAAACGGCTTACCAATCATAAGTCGTTCAGAATCAACAGATTAAAGTCTGAAACCGGGTAAAAAAGCGCTACCCCCGGGGAAATTTTTACTCTGAGAATTGGCCGGCAAGGGAACCTGGCAAGAATTTTCCCTCCGCGCGAATCCTGTCCGCTGGCCAACTTGACCATTCCTTGCGGGAGTTGCTATGTTGAAAGACTATGCTGGGCTCAGTGTACCTACTGGGCGCCAGGGCTCCTGTGGAGGGAGCGCTTTCGAAATATGGGGATAACGAAACTGGTTGTGCGGGGAGCGCGGCAGCACAACCTGAAGAACATCAGTGTGGAGATCCCACGAAATTCACTGACGGTAATCACCGGGCTATCGGGATCCGGCAAATCTTCGCTGGCGTTCGACACGATTTATGCCGAGGGGCAGAGGCGATATGTGGAATCGCTTTCGGCCTACGCGCGGCAATTTCTGGACCAGATGGAGAGGCCGGAAGTGGATGTGATTGAGGGGCTGTCTCCTTCAATCGCCATCGAGCAGAAAACCACCACGCGTTCACCGCGATCGACGGTTGGAACGATCACGGAAATCTACGATTATCTGCGCGTGGTGTATAGCGCGGTGGGCGTGCCACATTGCCCGAATTGCGGGAAGCCGATTACGCGGCAATCGAGCGAGCAGATTGTGCAGGCGATACTGCACGGAGAGCTTTGCAAGGCCGACGACCGCATCATGATCCTGGCGCCGATTGTGCGCGGGAGGAAGGGCGCGTACAGGAAAGAGTTGGAGAAGCTCGCGCAAGACGGGTTCGTGCGCGTGCGGATCAACGGGGAGTTGCTGCCGCTGGACGAGACGCCGGTGCTGGACAAGCGGAAGAATCACACGATTGAGGTGGTGATCGATCGGCTGCTGGTGAAGCAGGGAGTGGCTTCGCGGCTGGAGCAGTCGATTGCGACGGCGTTGCGGCTGGCACAGGGACTGGTGACGGTAGCGGTAGTAGGCGGCAAGGAATACACGTTTTCCGAAAAGCTGGCTTGCCCGGATTGTGGACTTTCGGTGCCGCAGCTGGAACCGAGGTCATTCAGCTTCAATTCGCCGTATGGAGCTTGTCCCGCGTGCAACGGGCTGGGCTCGAAATATGACTTCGATCCCGCGAAAGTGATTGTGGATTGGACGCGGCCGCTGTTTGACGGGGGGCTTGGCCCCGGGTCGGGTTCGGCGATTTTGAAGCGGACGCTGGAACTTGGGGCGTATGCGCATGGATTTCATCTGGATACACCGTTCGAGAAATATCCGGCGAAGGTGCAGAACCTGGTGCTGTACGGATATCCGAATAGCGATACGAAAAAAACGGCGGGCGGGCGAGCCGCAGGGGGTGAAAAAGGATTCCGGTTTCAGGGAATCCTGAAGTTTCTGGAGCGGAATTTCGAGGAGTCGAATTCGGATTCTTATCGCGAGTGGATGACGCAGTATATGTCGGCGACGCTGTGCAGCGCTTGCCACGGGAAGCGGCTGCGGCCGGAATCGCTGGCGGTGAAGCTGGCGGGGTGGTCGATCGCGGACTTTACGGCGCTGGCGATCAGCGATGCTCGGCCGGCGGTGGGCAAGATTCTGGCGGAATTGACGGCGCGACAAAAAGAAGTGGCGGCGAGGCCGCTGGGTGAAGTTGCCGAACGGCTGGATTTCCTGTTGGCGGTGGGGCTGGGATATTTGAGCCTGGATCGATCGGCGGCGACACTTTCCGGCGGCGAGGCGCAGCGAATTCGGCTGGCGACGCAGATTGGGTCGCGTTTGCGCGGCGTGTTGTATGTGCTGGACGAGCCGTCGATTGGTTTGCATGCGCGGGATAACGACCGGTTGCTGCATTCGCTGGAACAGTTGCGCAACCTCGGAAACACCGTTCTGGTTGTAGAGCACGACGAGGACACGATTCGGCGGGCGGATTTTGTGGTGGACCTGGGGCCGGGCGCGGGGAATGCTGGCGGATATCTGGTGGCGCAGGGGAAACCTGCGGAAATCGAGGCTTCGGCGGAGTCGCTGACGGGGCGATATCTCTCGGGGAAGGCGGAGATACCTGTGCCTGCGAAGCGGCGCAGTCCGAATGGGAAAGCGATCCAGATACTGGGGGCGCGCGCGAATAATTTGAAGGATGTGGATGTTTCGGTGCCATTGGGATTGCTGACGGTGGTTACCGGAGTTTCAGGATCAGGAAAATCCACGCTGGTGAACGATATCCTTTACCGGGTGCTGGCGCAGAAATTGTACCGGTCGATGGAGCAGCCCGGCGCGCACCGGATGCTGCTGGGCGTGGAGCACATTGATAAGGTGATCGAGATCGACCAAGCGCCGATCGGGCGTACGCCGCGGTCGAATCCCGCGACGTATACGGGCGTGTTCGCGCCGATTCGCGAACTGTTTTCGATGCTGCCGGAGTCGCGCGAACGCGGTTACAAGCCGGGGCGATTCAGCTTCAATGTGAAGGGCGGGCGGTGCGAAGCGTGCCAGGGGGAAGGGCTTCGGCGCATCGAGATGAATTTTCTTCCCGATGTGTATGTGACGTGCGAGGTTTGCCGCGGCAAGAGGTACAACGCGGAGACGCTGGCGGTGCGCTACAAGGGCCAAAGCATTAACGATGTGCTGAATCTGCCGGCGAGCGATGCATTGAAACTGCTGGAAAACATTCCGCAGATTCAGCAGAAGCTGGCGACGATTGTGGAAGTGGGGCTGGGTTACGTGCAACTGGGGCAATCAGCAACCACGCTTTCGGGCGGGGAGGCGCAGCGAATCAAGCTGGCGCGCGAGCTTTCGAAACGTCAGACGGGCCGGACGATGTATATTCTGGACGAGCCGACAACGGGGTTGCACTTCGACGACGTGAGAAAATTGCTGGATGTTTTGCAACGGTTGGTGGATTTGGGCAACACCGTGTTGATCATCGAACACAACCTTGACGTGATCAAACAGGCGGATTGGGTTATTGATCTGGGGCCGGAAGGCGGCGCAGGTGGCGGGCGAATCGTGGCACAGGGTACCCCTGAACTGGTGGCGAAAACAAAGAAGTCTTACACGGGGCAGGCGCTGGCGCGGCATCTGGTATTGAACGGCATAAGCGGTTTTTCTAGCAATGGAAATCAGAAGGCTTCGTGAGGCGTGGTGAAATCCTGTCAGCGCCGTGCGTTTCGCTTGCGTGGTGTGGCGCTTCCTCGTAGAGTGATGGGATTCAAATGAGCATTTACGAAATTCAACCCGTGGCACTGGGCGGCGTGAAGACGTATCCGATAGCCGCGCGGCGGAGCAAGGTGAGCGTGCGCGAATTTGCGCGGCCTGCGGGGAAGAATCCTTCACTCAAGAAATTTCTCGAGTCGCTGCCGGAAATCCTGGCGGGAAATGATTTGCGCGAAGTGCTGAGGGCGATACACCGCGCAAAAGCGAGAAAAAAGGCAGTGATTTGGGGGATTGGGGGCCACGTCATTAAGGTTGGGCTTGGGCCGTTGCTGATTGAGTTGATGCGGGTAGGATTTGTGAGCGGCATCGCGATGAACGGGGCGGCGCTGATTCACGATTTTGAAATCGCGCTGGCCGGGCAGACTTCGGAGGACGTGGACGCTTCGCTGGGCGAGGGAAAATTCGGGATGGCGCAGGAGACGGGCCAGGGAATCAACGAGATCGCGAAGCTGGCCCAGCGCATTCACATTGGGTATGGCGAAGCAGCGGGGCAGTATCTGCACAGCGGCATTCTGGCAACAAAGCATTTGGAGTCGAGCGTTCTGGCTGCGGCTTATAAATTCAGAATTCCGGTTACGGTGCACCTGGCGATTGGGACGGACATTCCGCACATGCATCCGGCGGCCGATGGAGGCGCGCTTGGCGCGGCGAGTTTCATGGATTTCCGGCTTTTTTGCGCGTTGGTGCAGGGGATGGATGGCGGCGGCGTATTTCTGAACTGGGGTTCGGCCGTGATTCTGCCGGAGGTGTTTTTGAAGGCGGTGTCCGTGGCGCGAAACGCGGGATTGCGGCTGCAGCCGATTACGACAGCAAACTTTGATTTTATCCAGCATTATCGGCCGCTGCAGAATGTGGTGAAGCGGCCGACGGCTTCGACAGGGAAAAAGTCCGGGGAAATTTCGAGAGGATTTGCGATTACGGGACATCACGAATTGCTGTTGCCGCTGGTGGCGGCCGCTCTGGCGTCCGGGTGGCCGTCCGGAACGAGGCGCGCAAAATCATGAGCCTGCATGAAGAGAGGCCGCCCCTGCCAGGCGATCCCGCGCCGGAGGGGGAGAAACCCAATTCTCCGGGAATGTTAGAAATGCCCTCCACTGAACCTTCGTCGAACTGGGGAGGCGCAGGGACGGATCCCGCCGCGGCGACTGAGGTGGCCCCGTATCCGCCGGCAAAGACTTACCCGGAAGATTTGCAGATCAGCTGGTCGTGGCTGCACCTGATCCTGTTTGTGGTGTTCGGCTTCGGGAGCCTGGTGATTATTCAGGGTGTACTTGCGGTGATTTATATGCCGCGGCAGAGGTTGAACACGAAGCAGCTGGAAGAATACCTGATCTCCAAGCCACAGTTTGCGATCGGGAGCATGTTGATCTGGTATGCGGCGATCTTTTTCTTTTTGTACGTGACTCTGTCTATGCTGCGCGGGCACCCCTTCTGGCGCACGCTGGGGTGGCGCAAGTTGGTGCCGGCGAGTCCGGGATTACCGAAGAGTCCGTTCGCTTATTTTTTTGCGGGATGCGGATTGTCGCTGTTTGTGGCACTGATGACGGCGAGCATGAAGACGCCGGAGAGCACGCCGATGGAAGAGTTGTTCAAGTATCCGCATACGGCGATGTTGTTTGTGGCTATGGCGGTGTTGGTGGCGCCGCTGGTGGAGGAGACGCTTTTTCGCGGGTATCTCTATCCGCTGTTCGCGCGGTCGTTTGGAGTGGCGCCAGCGATTCTGCTGACGGGTGTATTGTTTGGGTTGATGCACGGAGCCCAGCTTGGGTGGACTTGGGGCCTGGTGGCGATGCTGACGCTGGTGGGAATTGTTTTTACGCTGGTGCGCGCGCGGACGGGAACCGTAGTCGCCAGCTTCCTGATGCACCTGGGATATAACCTGCTGATTTCGCTGGCCACCGGCCTTAGCACGCACTGGTTTACGAAAATGCCCACCAGCAAGTAGCGAATTCGCTTCCCGGCCCGAATTCGCTAAAATAAAGAGAGAGGAAAGATTAAGAAATGTACGTTGCACAACCGATTGAATGGACGGATCGCGGCGTGGTGATGCTGGACCAGCGGAAATTGCCGGCGGAAGAGGTCAGCTATACCTATACGGATTACAGGGAAGTGGCGAAGGCGATTCGGGAGATGGTGATTCGCGGAGCGCCGGCGATTGGCGTGGCGGCGGCAATGGGCGTGGCGCTGGGAGTGCAGAAATCGGCCGCTAAAACGATTGAAGAACTGAAGGAAGAATTCGCGGTGATTTGCGACACGCTTTCGAAAACGCGGCCGACGGCGGTGGATTTGTTTTGGGCGCTGGAGCGGATGAAGGCGCGGTTTGCGGAGTTGACGCGGTCACATCTGGACCTTGCGGGGATTCGGCAGGCGCTGATCAAGGAGGCGCAGGAAGTGCATGCCGAGAAAAAAGCCACCGACGAGGCCATTGGACGGTTTGGCGCGGAGTTCATGCCAAAGGAAGGGCATGTGATGACGCAGTGCAACGCCGGTGCGCTGGCTACGGCCGGCATCGGAACGGCGCTGGGCGTGATTCGCGTGGCTTACCAGCAGGGGAGGAAGTTGCACGTGCTGGTGCCGGAGACGCGGCCGTATTTGCAAGGGGCGCGGCTGACGGCGTGGGAATTGCACCGCGCAGGAATTCCGCTGACGGTGATTACGGACAACATGGTGGGCCACTTTCTGAAGACCGGGAAAGTGGGGGCGATCGTGACCGGTGCGGACCGCATCGCGGCGAATGGCGATACGGCGAACAAGATCGGGACGTACTCGATGGCGGTGCTGGCGAAGGAAAACAACATTCCGTTTTATATTGCGGCGCCGATTTCGACGTTTGACATGTCGATTCAGAGCGGCGAGCAGATTCCCATCGAGGAGCGGTCGTCGGCGGAAGTGACGCACATCCAGGGCGTGCGGATTGCGCCTGCGGACGTGGCGGCGGCGCACCCGGCGTTTGATGTGACCCCCAATCGCTACATTGCGGCGATTTTTACGGAGCGCGGTGTGGCGAAGGCGCCGTACACGGAGTCGCTGGCTCGGTTGGCGGGCGCGGTGCCGGCGAAGGTGGATGGGTAGCGGGCGTAATTTGGACAGCTGAGAGAAGAGGGAGATGTTCTCGGCGATTTGGGATGGGTTGAGGTGTTGCCACGGTCCCTCCATTGCGGCCCGCAAAAGGCACGGGCTTCCGGTCCCTTCGGCTTCGCTCAGGGCAGGCGGGATGACAGAGTTTCGGAAAACGCAAAGGCAAAGAGGGTGGCGTAATAGTCTTTTACTGACCCAACTGCGGCGGCTAGTTGGGGAGAGCTTTCTGGATTTTTTCGATCATTTCGCGGACTTGTGGGGCCAGGGAGCCCTGCGGTTCGATGCGAAGATATTCCTCATATTCGTGGAGGGCGCCCGGCGCATCGCGCAACTTGAGTCTGATATTGGCGAGGAGTACGTGCGCGGCGGCGAGATCGGGTAGCGCCTTGACGGTATCTGTGGCCAGGGGCGAGGCATCCTGCCAGCGGCCCTGGCCCCAATAGGTCTTTGCCAGTTCGTATTTGCCGATGGTGGCATCGGGAGTTAATTCCAATCCCTTTTTCAAAGCTTCTTCTGCTCCCGGGTAATTTTTCGTTTGATTACGAAGAGCGCCCAAATCGATGTAGGCCGGTGCCAGATCAGGCTGGAGCGAGATGCTCTTCTTCAGGGCGGCTTCCGCTTCCGGCCATTGCTGCTTTTCGACGTAGGCGTCCCCCAGCATCCGATAGGCCTGGGGGTAAGCATCATAAAGCTTGATGGCCTTCTGGAAGTGCTTCACGCTCTCATCTGTATTCTTCGCGCGAAGAGCCTCTTCGCCTTTGTTAAATTCAATTCGGGCAGGTTCCGGGATAGCCAAATCTTTTACGGAGACAGCGTCCGCGGGATCCGGCGGCGGCGAGTAGAGTTCGGGGTCAGGATTCTTCTTCAGCGGAATGAGATCCAAAACAACATAGGCCACGGGGTTGTGGATGAGTTCCACCCGGGCGGAGACTTCCTTGTAGTCGCCCTCGGAAATGCGGACTAAAAACACGCCGCTCGTGCTCTGTTGAAATTGGCACCTACCTCCCTCAATCGTTTCCAAGTCAGCCTCAGCACCTCCCTCGGTCGATTCCAGTCGAACATGAATTCCGCGCGGGCCGGGTCTTCCGTCAGCATACCGAACGCGTACGTTGATAATTCCCCCGGTTCCCGTCCCGGATGGGCGCTGTGCATACAAGGAATATGCAAGGAGAAGGCATAACGAGCAGGAAAAGAAGACGCGGGATAATGACCGGAGCATAGGATACCTCCTACGTTTCCGTGGAGTCAGGATCGAGCAAGGATACAAAGTTCCAGATTAGGCGCAACTCTAAAAGTATACGTGATGGTGGCTTGAGCTGGCCGCAAAAAAAAGAGGGCGCCCGCTGCGGCGGACGCCCTCCTGGTTGAGGGTTTATTTAGAAAGTAAACAGAACCGAGAGTCGGGAACTGAACGGATTCACGAAGCCCTGGTTCTGGAAAGTGGTCGTTGTGACCGGTTTCTGGAAGTCGACGTTCTGTAGACCGAACCCAAGATCGCCAAACTGGTTAACCGTGGTCTGGCGGGTGGAGTCGACGATGTTGAAGAGGTCAAATGCGACCTTAAGCTGCATCCGTTCAGATAGCTTGAACGGATACTCAAGGTGCGCATCCACGCTGCCGGTGACCGGCGAGCGGCCCAGGTTGGCACGGCCGAGCAGAGGCACTTCGCCCGGGTTCTGATAGGCTTCCTGTGCGTAAAGCGAGGTAAGGGGGTTGCCGGAGAGCACGCTAAGGCCGCCACCAATCACGAAGCCCTTGAGTTTACCGTTCGGGACAACGAACGTGGAATGGGCATTCAGGACATGTTTGCGATCCGTGCTGAGAGCGCCGATGCTCTGCTGGCCGGCGAGGAGCCCCAAGCCGCCTTCGGTGAAGTCGAAGAGGGAGCTGATGCCCGGGTCGGCTTGGGCGTTGTCGTTGCGGAAGGCGCCTTCATAGTTGCCTTTTAGTTGGGCGACACGGTAGTTGACGCTGAGGGCCCAGTTGTGCGTGAAGGCCTTGCGGACTTCAAATTCCACCGCTTCGTATTCACGCTTGGGGTCCTTGTAAGTGTCGGGATTGCCATCGCCGTAGGGCTCTGCACCGAAGGCCGCGCATGCACCCGGTGTCTTTTGCTGTTTTAAGCTGGTGCAATCCGGAAGCAGGTTGCCGCTGGCGTTCGTCCAGGTGTTGGTATTGACGGCCGGGAAGCAAGCGCTTCCAGCGATCGCACCGCCGCTAACGGCGGACAATCCAGACTGCTGGTTAAAGACGGTAAATGGCGTGAGATTACCGTTGGTGTCGAAGCAGGCGTCGGGAATCAAACCACCCGCACTGATAGACGTCTGTTGTGCTGGGGTGATATTAATTCCTTGCCCGAACACGATTTCATTCGGGTTGACGAAGATGTCCTGTTTTGCGTTTGGATTGCCAATTTCGTAGAGGAGTACGTCGCCCGAGTTGAACTGCTCAACCGAGATTCCGCCCTCATCTTCGATGACGCGCTTGAGACGCCGGTCAATGTAGCGGACGCTGGCGACGATTCCGCCCTTGAATTCACGGTCGTAACCAACGAGGAACTCGTCCGTGAATTCCATGCGCGTTCCGGTTGCGAAGGGTTCAAAACCGCTGATAAAGGCTGAAGCGTGGGCTGGAATCCCGCCAGTTGCCTTGTTCAGCAGGTGATTAGAATCGCCGATAAAGCTGACGGTTCCGAGCGAATTCTGGACAACACAAGAACCTCCAGCTGGAGTTCCCGCCGGGCAATTGGCCAGGTTTGTGGTGAAGTCCGGGCGCCAGAAGGAATTCTGGAAGTCCTCTTCGTTGCCGAGCGCGCGGATGGCAGCATCCAGAGGAAGGACATACGCGTAGCGCCCGAAGTTGGCATAGATCTTCTGCTTGCGATTCCCTTGCGGGTCGACAACGATGCCAACGCGAGGAGACCACATATTCGTGAAAGCATGCTGCGTGAAGGCGCCCTTCAGCCGCTGCTGTTCCCAGCGAACGCCGGCGTTAAGCGTGACGTATTTATTTATTTGCCAAGCATCATTAATATAGCCGGCATGGTATTTTCCTTCGCTATTGGTAACGCCGCCGTCGAAGCGGCCGCGGACCTGTTGGAGGACAACCTGCTGAGGGGTTGAATAACCCGGGACAGACATATAGGGACAGAGAGTGCAGCCATCACCCCCAGGCGCAGCGGAGGCCAATATGAGCACGAATTGCGAATCAGTCAACTGGCCGACCACCGGATTCGAAGTACCGTTCGAAACACCATCAGTGCCGCCCGTGGCATTGGTACCCGGGATTGCGTACTTCGCACCGGGCCAAAACTGGCGTTCGAAGTACTTGGGGAACTGCCACGTGTAACCTACGTTGATGCTGTGTGTACCAGCAAAATGAAAGGTTTTGGTGACATCCCCGTTAAGGCCCCTGGTGTTTGAATCATAAGGTTCGATGGGATTGAAATAGCCTGAGCCAATGAATTGACCAGCCTGGCCAGGTAAGTTCGCAATTTGTGTATTGTCCTGGATACCGTAGACATCGGGAGACTGAACCGTTTCGTTGAAGTGATTCCAGCTCCAGGTAAAGGCGGCGTCTACCAACAAAGAACTGCCGAACGCACCGTCATACCGCGTGGACCATTGGCGCGTTCCATAATCCTGCTTCGAGAAACCTGAATTATTGTTAATGGCCAGGTTACTGTAGGCGGAGGGGTTGGTGTGGGACGGGTCACCAGAGACGCTGGATTCGAGCGTGTGCGAATTGTTGATTTTGAAGGTCAGCTTGCCTGCGTAATCATAGCGCGTGATTTGATGGTCTATCAACGGATTGGTGGTGAACAACCCGGAAGGCGTGCCCGTCGCATAAATGGCGGGTTGGAAATAAGCATGGTTCTGAGATGGATTGAAGGTGCCGAAGAAGAAGAGGCGATCCCTTAGCCCATGGAGGGGAACATAACCGCCCAACTCGAAATCGCCTTCGTAGTTGGCGTTCTCCAAGCGGCTGCCGACCTTGTTCAAAGTAGCAAACTTTGGGTCGTCCGCGTTCTGGTACGTGTCCTGCATCCAGCGGCTGTTGAAGTACCCGCCAATGGTGCCGAAGAACTTGGTACCGCCAGACTTGGTAACCAACTGGACGATGCCGCCGCTGACGTGGCCATACTGTGGCTCAAACCCGCCTGTCTTGATCTGAACTTCCTTCACAAAGGAGAGGTTGATGCCGGTGCCGAGCGGACCATAGGTGCGGGACCATACGCCAATTCCGCCGAACGCGGGGTCATTGATCGAGACACCGTCCGCAACGTACAGATTTTCGAGACCCGAGGAGCCGGAAATGGACGGATTTTCAACGCCCGTTCCGATACCCGAGGTTACGCCCGGCGCGAGATAAAACAGACTGCTTACGCCGCGGCCGAGAGGAATCTTGGAATAGAAACTGTCGGAGAAGTCGGAGTTCACCGAGGCTGCGCTTGTGTCTACAGTGACCGTCGCCGCGCTAACTTCAACAGTTTGCGTCACTTCACCTGTTTCCAGGACCACCTCGACGCTGGTGGTTTTGTTAATCAAGACTTCAGTTGCTGCGACGCTGGCGAGCTTGAAGCCGGCCTTCTGGACTTTAATCGAATAGAATCCAGGGATCAGAGTGGAGAAGAGGAAGGTGCCCTGATCGTTGGTGGTTTGCGAGAGATTCCCGATGGGTCCGGTGATCGTAACCTGAGCCCCCGGAACGGTTGCTTTCGATGCGTCGAGAACGACGCCGCTCAAATTACCGCGGGCCGAACTCTGGTCCTGCGCCCAAGTCCCCAAGCCCAAACTTAGCGACAAGAGGCAGGCTGCGAGCAGATAAAACCACTTCGCTCTATTCAAAGTAATACTCCTTTCAATTTCCCCGTTTAAGGATGGAACTAATTTGTTGGAATCGAACCCAAACCACTCGCTGGTAACGATGGCCAAAAGAGTAGCAATGAGAATGCCAAACACAACCTCGATTGATGGTAAATAAGTACAAATAAATCAACCTATTAAGGCAAAGATAAGCGTGGCTTGGAGGGGAAGTCCTAGGGGAATCTACTGAATTATAGGGAGGATACCAAAAATGGTATGTAGCACCATATTGGCTGGACTCGTGGTGTTTCGTGCAGTGATGGTCAGTTCACGACGACTAGAGTTTTGCTTTTCTGGAGAGCGGCGGAGGCCTTCGCCGGCTCGCCCATCTGGGTGTAGTAATCTGCCAAAGCCACGAACATGGCGGGATCACCCGAGTGCGCCTCCGATCCATGCTGAAGTAAGCGGAGGCCCTCAGGCTGATTACCGAGTTTTCTCAGACTGGTGGCGATGCGGAGCAACGTTTGGGCATCAGCCGCGTCGGTTACCCTAGTGTCTTGATAAAGCGCGGCGACCGCCTTGAAATCCTGCTGGGCGAAATAGGCCTCGACGAGACGGGCGCGGGCTAGTTCATCCGAGTGGTCCAAAGCCAGGGCACGTCGAAGCCACGGGCGGCCTTCCGCGCTCAAGCCTTGCTCCATGTAACAGAGGCCCCGGTTCCGATCAAATACGCCCCTTTCCATATCGTCGCGGATCGTGGGGTCGATCACGATCCAGGGGGCTGGTGGCAGACCGGAAGGATCGACGGCCTTGAAATTTAGTTTGGCGAAGCTTGGGGCTACAGTGCCCGGCCCGGTCACCACAACCGTAAGAATGTAATTTCCCGGGTTCCCCT
>Ga0210399_10002080_pt1 | contig 15559 bp, 13 predicted proteins | sample IncBWC14MmetaG_FD_150865 | JGI IMG/M metagenome (GOLD analysis project Ga0210399, IMG submission 150865) | Forest soil microbial communities from Barre Woods Harvard Forest LTER site, Petersham, Massachusetts, United States - Inc-BW-C-14-M | ecosystem: Environmental > Terrestrial > Soil >...
ATGGCTCTGTGGCTTCCGGGCGCTGCAGGCGGTGGGGGCGGCGATGCTGCAGGCGAACTCGTTGGCGATCATCTTGCTCGTGGTGCCGGCGGCGTCGTTGGGGCGCGCGATCGGGTTTCAGGGGGCGGCGCAGGCGTTGGGCCTCGCTCTGGGCCCGACGATCGGGGGGTTGTTGCTCGCGGCCGGTGGGTGGCGGCTCATCTTCTACGTGAACGTGCCGTTCGGGTTGTTCGGTGCGGTGGCGGCGGTGTTGCTCGTGCCGCGATCTCGGGACCTGCTGGCACGAGTTCGCTTCGACTGGGCGGGTCTTGCGATCTTCTTTCCCGCAATCGTGGCGCTGCTGTGCGCGATTTCGTTCGGCGCCACTTCCGGATGGGGTTCGCCATTGATCGTGTCGTCGTTCGTGGTCGCAGCCGTCTTGTTCGTCGTGTTCGTGTGGCACGAGCGGCGCGACGCGGAACCGATGCTCGACCTCGGGCTGTTCCGGAACTCCCGGTTCTCGACCGGTATCGCGAGCGGGATGGGCTCGTACCTCGTGATGTTCGGGGTGTTGTTGGTGGTGCCGTTCTATCTGGAGCACGGGGTGGGCGTGGGGACGGCACGCTCGGGGCTGGAGCTGATGGTCTTCCCCGTCGCGTTCGGCATTGTGGCGCCGTTTGCGGGACGGGTGGCCGATCGGGTGGGCGCCCGCCCGTTGTGCGTGGCCGGGATGACCCTGGTGACCCTCGCGTTGGTGTTGCTCGGCGCACTACGGCCCTCGACCGGTGGGTTCCTGGCGTTGCTGACGTGTGTCGGCGTGGGAATGGGACTGTTCACTTCGCCCAACAACGCCTCGATCATGGGCGCCGCACCGGAACAGCACGCGGGGATGGCGTCGGGCGTGCTGAACATGACACGGGGACTCGGCACGGCGCTGGGGTTGGCGGTCACAGGGACGGTCTTCACGGTGGCCGGGGGCGACATCGTGCGGACGGCGGGCGCCGCGGCTGACGCTGCGCACGCGTTCTCGGTCACCGTCTACGTGCTGGCGGGGATCGCGGCGGCGGCCGGCCTGGTGGCGGCCGCCCGCTCGGCCGGGACGCTGCGGAACGTGCGGCTGTCGGCGGTTGAATAGACCCAACGGCCGCTGAGCGACGCACCCCAGGAGGGCATTCTTGCTGGCAGAATCTGCTCTGGGCGAAAGGAGGGGAAGCCCGCAGCGTTCTCCCGACGAGGAATTTCGACCTCCTAGACTTCGACCGCGCCCCGGGCGGGCCGGGTCGGAGCGGGAGAATTTTGGAGGGATCACTTGGCCAGCACCGAGCACGCGCGACACCAGGCAATGCGGGTCTGGCAGACGCCGCGGACGTTCTCCAACTGGGCCGTGGTCCTCGCCGACATGGCCCGGGAGAAGGTCGGCCGCGGCCCGGAGACCCTGAGGTTCAACACCCGGGACGGCCTGGTCATCGAATGCCCCAATCGGGCCGGGGCGCGAGTCCCGATCTACGAGATCTTCGCCGAGGACTGCTACCACTTCGAATGGTTCCTCGGGCCGCTGGCCGGCCAGCCGCTCGAGGTGCTCGACGTCGGGGGTCAGATCGGCACCTTCGCCTGCCGCCTGGCGCAGCTCGAGGCCAAGGCGACCATCCGCACCTACGAGCCCTCCCCCACCAGCGCGTCGGTGCTGCGGCGCAACGTGGAACGCAACCATTTCAGCGACCGCATCACGGTCGTCGAGGAGGCCCTCGCCGCGACCGTCGGCACGGCTGAGCTCGATGACAACGAAGGCGGCAGCGGCACGAACAGCCTCGTCGGGGCGCAAGGCAGCAGCGGTGCCACCGTCACCGTGGCGACGACGACCTTCGACGCCGCGGTCGCGGCACTGCCGGGACCTCCGAACGTGGTGAAGATCGACTGCGAAGGTGGCGAGTACGACCTGGTGGCGGCGTCGTCACCGGAAAGCTGGGAGGCGGTGGAGCGATTGGTCATCGAGTACCACAAGGTCCCCGGCCACTCGTGGAACGAGCTGCAGTCCTGGTTCGGCGGTGTCGGGCTGACCGTGCAGCACGAGGAGGCGCTCGGCGAGGACCTCGGTGTCGTGTGGCTGTCGCGAGAGCCCCTGGCGCGCCTCGCGGCCTGACAGACGCTGACGTCTGGGCCAGGCAGCGACCCCGAGCTCTTCTCCGAGCTCGTCGAGGAGGAATTCGGGGAGAAGGGTCACGAGAGAAACGGCGGGTGTTTGATCAACTTACGGACAATGACCCTGGTTTGACCTGGACTTATGAGGACGATGGGACTCAGACCGGTCTTCGCCGGTGGTGCAACCTGACACCCGTGTCAGGCGGCCGCTAGGGTCCCAGCGGTCCGGGTGGGTAGAGGTCGTCTCGAAGAGGCCGCAACGGACAGGCGGAAACCCCGAAGGGCTACCGCTGTGCGGGTGTTATCTAGGTATGCCTGAATGCGGGGGGCAGACGTGAGCAAGAGATCGGCGGGGCTTCTCGGGGCCCTGGTGCTGGGCCTGATCGCGACCTCGTGCGGGGCCCGGGTCTCCCCGTATCTCGGGGCCTCGGGTGGCGGCACCGAGGCGAACGGAATTGCGCAGGCGGCCGGCAGTGCGACCACGGTCCCGTGCTCGACCACGTCGACGACTGCGGCGGCGGCTGCGCCGACCACCACGTCGGGCAAGTCCGGCCCGGCCTCCACGACGACTACGACGGCCAAGTCAAAGTCGACGGCTGCTTCGTCCACGACGACAACGACCACCTCGGCACCGTGCAACTCCCCCGCCCAGGCGCTCGGGGGCGGCACGGGCGGGTCGGTCGGCTCCGGGGCCGGGGTACGGACCGCGAGCAGTGGCGCCGCCGCAGCGGCGGGCACCGCTGGAGCCGCGACCAGCCCGCCCGCATCGTCGGCAACCGCGACCTCAGCCGGGTTCAACTTCTCCCCCGCCGCCGAGGCGGCACTCTGCGCGGGCACCGCGGGCAACACGGCGTCGGACACCGGTGTCACGCCCACGTCGATCGCTTTCGGCAACGTGAGCGGGATGACCGGGCCGCTTACAGGGTCGTTCCCCCAAGGCCCTCAGGCTGTCCAGGCCTTGTTTGCCGCGGTCAACGCGGCGGGTGGGATTTGCGGGCGCAAGCTTTCGCTCGACGTTGAGGACGACGGGCAGAACTCCTCGACCAACGCGGCGGACGTCTCCGACCTCATCCCGAAGGTGTTGTCTTTCGTAGGGTCGACCTCGGACGGCGACAACGGCGGCGTGCCGCCGATGGCTTCGGCCAACGTCCCGGACGTCGGGTTCGCCATCAACTGCAACCGCTCCGAGTCCCCGACGTACTGGTCGCCCGCGGGTGGCAGCTGCAACCAGACGCCGCCCGGCGGCCCTTACTACATCTCCGACGGGGTCTACCGGCTCGCCAAGCAGTCGGGCTACTTGCCGACCAAGATGGCGTTCCTCTCCTACTCCATAGCCATCAGCGCGCAGGCGGCCCAACAGTTCGAGAAGGTGTACCAGGCGGAGGGCGGGACCGTCTGCTACACGGACTTCGCGGTGTCCCCGGCCTCGGCCTCCCTGGAAAGCGACGTGGCGGCCATGCAGCAGAACGGATGTAACGGCGCCATCGACACGATGGACGTCACCGGCAACGCCAAGATGCTCCAGGCGATGCAGCAGCAGCAGTACATCCCGGGCTATGTCGCCGCCACGTTCGACGCGTACACACAGGACATGATCCAGGTGGCAGGCCAGTCGGCCGCCCAGGGCCTGATCGTCGGGCTCCCGTTCATTCCCTTGAACGAGAACCAGACCATGGTGCAGATGTACCAACAGCAGCTCGCGACCTACGAGCCCGGCGACACCGCTAGCGGCTTCGGCTTCCTCGCGTGGGAAGCGGGGCAGATGCTGATCTACGCCCTGATCCAAAGCGGCCACAACCCGACGCGCGCCAGTGTCGTCCGGGTGTTCGACTCGTTGCAGAATTGGAACGGCGGCGGAGCGCTGGGCGGCTATACGCCGAGCTCGCACGGCGTCTACAACTGTGACGTCGACGTGCAGATCAAGGGGAACGGGTTCGTGCGCAAGGCACCTGCATCGGGGCTCTTCTGTGGTGGGCAAGCGACCCAGGCTTCCTAAATGAGCGCGTACTGGCCGTTCATCGTCATCGGCATCTTCACGGGCGGCCTTTACGGGCTGGCCGCCATGGGGATGGTGCTCACCTACAAAACGGTGGGCGTCTTTAACTTCGCCTACGGCGCTATCGCCATGTTCTGCGCCTTCACCTACTGGCAGCTGCACGACCAATGGGGCATCAGCGCGTGGGCGGCGATGCCCATCCTCTTCCTGATCGTCGCTCCGGTGATCGGCGTGATCCTCGAGGCGCTGTTCCGGCCACTCAGCGGGGCGGCGGTAGAGGTGGTGATCGTCGTCTCGCTCGGCGTGCTCGCTGCCCTGAGCGCGGCGGCAGGCTTGATCTGGTCCCAGGACGAGCACCTCCAGGCGATCTTTCCCATTTCGACGTTCCGACTGGGCTCGACGCTGCACGTCGGGTACGACCAGCTGGGCACACTGCTCATCTCCTTGTCGATGGCCGCCGTGTTGTGGGGGCTGTTGCGGCATACCCGGTTCGGCACGCAGACGCGTGCCGTCGTCGACAACCCCGATCTCTCGGACATGATCGGGGTCCACGGCGACAACGTGCGACGAGTGGCCTGGATCCTGTCGTCTGTCTTCGCCGCGCTGGTGGGCATCCTCATCAGCCCTTCGCAGGGTCTGGACGTGAACCAGCTGGTGCTGGTCGTGATCTACGCGTTCGCGCCCGCCGTGCTCGGGATCCTCTTCGGGCTGCCGGCGGCCTATCTCGGCGGACTGGGGCTCGGGATCGCCGTCAGCCTCATGTCGAAGTGGTCCAATTCGGGGACCGTCTCCAACCTCGAGGCGGCGCTCCCCTATCTGCTGCTCTTCATCCTCCTGGTCGTGTTCGCGAAACGCCTGAAGGCGGCGGGATCGGGCGCCGTGGCCCAACGGCTCTCCGCGTTGCGCTCCTCGGAGACCGTGCAGCGGCTGCGGTGGTCGGTGGGATCGTTCCGCATCGACCGCGGGCTGGCAGCGGGGCTCGGCGGCTTCGTGCTCGCCCTGCTGGTGCCGCTGGCGTTCCCCGGCCCCAACCTCGACTTCCTGACGCAGGGGTTCATCTACGCGGTGATCGCACTGACGCTGGTGGTGCTCACCGGGTGGGCGGGGCAGATCTCCCTGGCCCAGTTCGCGTTCGTCGGTGTCGGCGCGTTCACGGCGGGGCACCTGGCCGGCGCGCACGGGCAGCACTTCCTCTTCGCAGTGGTGATGGGGATGCTGTTCGCGGCCCCGCTCGGGATCATCGTCGGCCTGGTGTCGCTCCGACTGTCGGGCCTCTATCTCGCATTGGCCACCCTGGCCTTCGCGTTGGTGATGGACAACGTGGTGTTCAACCGCAGCGACGTGAGCGGTGGCCAGACGGGGATCACGGTTGCCCGCCCGCACTTCTTCGGGATGTCGTTCACCGGCCGGGCCGCCATGTACGAGCTCGCGGTGGTCGTGTTCGCGCTTGTCGCGATCGTGGCCTATGCCCTGCGCCAGGGTCCCATTGGACGGCGGTTGCACATCGTGCGCGACTCGCCGCTGGCGGCATCGACCCTGGGTGTCAACCTGACCGTCACCAAGATCGTCGTCTTCGTCGTGGGCGCCATGGTGGCCGCGCTCGGCGGCTCGCTCTACGGCGCCTGGCAACAGGCGATCACGCCGCAGGACTTCATGTGGTCGGCGTCGCTCGCACTGCTGCTCGTCGTGGTGCTGGGCGGGCGGTCGCTGATCTCTGGGGCCGTGATCGCGGGCGTGGTCTACGTGATCCCCCTGCTGCCGCAGATCCCGACCAAGATCAAGGAGCTCATACCCTTGCTCGTCGCGCTGGGCGTGATCGGCCTGGCCCAGGAGCCCGAGGGCACCGTCGCTCTGGCGCGGCGCCAGACGCGTTACGTCCTGGGCGTTCTCCGACCGTTACCGAGACGCACGCCGCCACAGGGGACTGGCGCGGAGCCGGGGGCACCGGCGGGAGTCAGCACGCGGAGGGTCGTGCCCAGTCATGTCCGATAGCACGGTGACGATGCCGGCGCCGCCCGTGCGGCCGGACAGCGCCGTACTGCTGGCCGAGGAGATTTCGGTGCACTTCGGCGGCCTGAAAGCGCTCGACAAGGTGACCCTCGAGGTACTGCCGGGCCGAATTGTCGGGCTCATCGGCCCGAACGGCGCGGGCAAGACGACCATGTTCAACGTCCTGACCGGACTGCAAGACGCGAGCACGGGGCGCGTCCTCTTCTGTGGCAGCGACGTCTCGCGGTGGCCGGCACACCGGCGCGGCCGGGCCGGGATGGCGCGCACGTTCCAGCGCCTGGCGCTCTTCACCCGCATGACCGTGCACGACAACCTGGTGGCGTCGTGGGAGTCCTCGCACGGCGGCGGGGTTCTCGGACGGGGCCGTCAGCAGTGCCGGCGCAAGGTGAAGGACGTCATGGACCTGCTCGGCCTCTGGCCGCTGGCAGACCGGCTCGCCGGCGAGTTGTCCACCGGGCAAGGGCGCATGGTGGAGCTGGGCCGAGCACTTTGCACCGACCCCCGGCTTCTCCTCCTCGACGAACCGGGTTCGGGGCTCGACGCCAAAGAGACGGCGACCTTCAGCGCGATCCTCCGAAGCGTGACCTCTGGTGACGACGCGCCCGCGGTCCTGCTGGTCGAGCACGACATGGCGCTCGTCATGGACGTCTGCGCCGAACTGACCGTCCTCGACTTCGGCGGCGTCATCGCCCGCGGCACGTGCGACGAGATCAGAGTGAACGAGCTCGTGCGGGCGGCCTACCTCGGAGACGCCAGTGTCATCTGACGCCGCCCTCGACATCCGCGGCCTGCGCGTGGCGTACGGCGGCGTGCGCGCCCTGCACGACGTGTCGATAACCGTGCCGCGGGGCGCCGTGGTCGCGCTGCTCGGCCCGAACGGCGCCGGCAAGAGCACGACGCTGCGCACGGTCTCGGGCGTGATGCGGGCGGAGGAGGGCACGATCACGTCGTTCGGTCGCCGGATCGACCGGGTGCCGGCCTACCGGATTGCGCGGATGGGCGTCGTCCACGTGCCCGAGGGCCGCGGCATCTTTCCGAGCCTCGACGTGCGCGAGAACCTCGAGATGGCGGCCGAGGGGACGACCGGGCGCGCCAAGGGGCCGGCGAGCGGCCGCAGCGGCATCGACGAGGCGACCGAGATGTTCCCGGTCCTCGGCAACCGCCTGCGCCAGACCGCGGGCAGCCTGTCGGGTGGCGAGCAGCAGATGTTGGCCCTGGCCAGGGCGATCATGGCCCGACCGCGCCTGCTGATGGTCGACGAGATCTCCATGGGCCTGGCGCCCATCGTGGTCGGGCACCTCTTCGAAGCGCTCCGCCAGATCGCGGCGACGGGCGCCAGCCTGCTGCTCGTTGAGCAGTACGTGGAGACGGCGCTTCAGCTGGCCGACTACGTGTACGTCATGGACAAGGGGGTCATCGTCGACGTCGGCGAGCCCAACGACATGCGGTCCAGCAACCTGGCCGCCGCCTACCTGGGCGGCGCGGCATGACCACGGGGACGGGGAGGGGGATGGGGTGGATAGGGAGGGCGCGCCGCTGGCTGCCGGCGCTGGCCCTGCCGCCGTTGGTCGGCGCGGCCGCCATCGGCCCGCTGGCCGCGTCGGGCGGAGCCGACACCTCCTTGTTGGGCTACAACGCATCGGCGCTGGCGATCGGCGCGCAGTTCGCCTTCAACGTGCCGGGCGTGGTGCCCCTCCCCAATGAGAACCTCATCGAGGATGACGTGCCCTTCGCCCGCATCAACGTCGGCGCCGGCCCGGTCGTCGACTCCATCGGGGCGCCCTACTACCCGGGCGACATCGCGGCCAGCCTGGGGACGCTGCTCCAGACGTTCGGTGCGCCGGCGCTCCCGTTGAACGACCCGCTCCTGGCCGAGAGCAAGTACCCGACCTCGCCGGGCTACCCGGCCAGCGTCACCTTCCCCAAGGGTGCCCCGTCCGGTCCGGTGCAGGTCGCCCAAGGCACCGCCACGACTTCGACCGGGGGCGGGACCGCAGCCGGGACGGTCTCCAACCTGTCGCTGGCCAACCTGCTCAGCCTCAACAAGCTGCCGGTCATCGGCGGCGTGCTCTCGTCGACCTCGGGCAGCCCGATCGACGTCGGGAACATCAGCGCCACCAACAACGTCGTCGTCGGTAACTCTGCGATCACGTCGACCGCCACCTCGACCCTCGGCGCGATCGACATCGCGGGCCTCGTCGACATCGCGGGCCTGACGTCGACGGCCGTGGCGAAGTCCGACGGGACCACGGGCACACCGACGGCAACGGTGCATCTCGGCGATGTGACGGTCGACGGCACGGAGGCGTACATCGACGACACCGGGGTGCACATCGCCAAGAACGCGAACCCGCCCGTCGGCGTCACGCTGGCGCAGCTCCAGCAGACCGTCGACTCCACGCTCGGACAGGACGGCGTGAACATCCGTTTGCTCGATCCCCAGCAGACCTCGAGCGGCGCCCAAGCGTCGGCGAACTCGGGCGGGTTGGTGATCTCGTTGAGCCACGAATTCGCGGTCCCGTTCATCCCGGGAGAGCCGACCCTCCCGATCCCCGAGCTCGGCAACGTCGGGCTGCCGGCCGGTGACTACACGATGACGACTTCCATCACCTTCGGGCTCGCCCAGGCCAGCGTCAACGCCTCCGCGCCGGTGCCCAGCACGGGCACAACCGGGAACACGGGCAGCGGGGCCTCCACGAACCCGTCGACGCCCGGGACGCCGGCGACGCTCGGGACGACCGGCGTCACCGGTAACACCGGACTGGGCACGCTCGGCTCGCAGGGGTTGGCGCAGAGCCTGGGGGCGCCGACGGGCGCTACCGGCGGCAGTGCACCGACGACGGCGACGACGAACGCGACCGCATTCCCGATCAGCGGCATCCCGGCCCCCGTCGGCTGGACCGTGACCGCGCTGCTGGCCTGTGTGCTGCTCGCCTACCCGCTCTTGTTGCTGGCCCGCTGGCAGTTCGCCACGGCCGGAAGGAGACGACGACCATGACGATTGATATGGACAAGCAACTCGACGACATCTTCCGCGACGACGCGTCGGCGGCTTCCGACACGCCCGCGGGCGTGCAGCCCGAGGCTGCGCCGGTGTCGGGGGACGGTGACCGCCGGGACGACGGGGGTGGCGGCGGGGGCGGCGGCCACACGAGGATGGCACGCTGGGCGGAGAAGTACGACGTCCGCAACAGCTGGCAGGTGATCGCCGGGGCGCTGCTCATCCCGCTGGGGATCGTGTTCATCTTGCTCGGTTGGTACGGAGCGGCGCATGCCAGGGTGGTGCAACAGCAGATCCCCTACATGGTGTCAGGCTCGTTCATCGGGCTCGGGTGCATGATCGTCGGGGGGCTGTTGTTCTGGGGGCACTGGCTGTACCGGATCTACGACCAGGCGGACCTGCACCACGAGGAACAGCAGCGGTTGCTCGAGACCATCGCCGCGGCGTTGCTGGCGCAGCGGGGTGACGGCGTCGGCGCCGGTGCCGGCGTGGCGACAGCGCTGGGCTCGTCGACGGCAGGCACAGAGACAGACGCTGCGGCAGGTGAGCCGGCGCCGACGACCTACTACGCGACTTCGTCGGGGACCGTGTACCACCGGGCGGACTGTGCGGTCATCGCGCACCATCCGGACGACCTGCGGGTGCTCGGTCCCGACGGGATCGTGGGCATGCGGCCGTGCCAGATCTGCTCGCAGTAGTCATGCGGCAGGACCGCCGTGTTCAAAACGCTAAGAGGGGGTTTCTTACTGCCGGCATAAGGATCCCCCGAGCCCTTCTCGCCGTTCGGGACACGTAGCTCCGAACGGCGGCTCACGTGTTGCCCGCCTCCATTACCGTGGCCTGGGCCTCACTCGCCGCTCGGGGTTTGTAAGCGTCGCCCGTTCAGCCAAACCCCTTCGGATCGATCATCCAGGTGTCACACACCGGCACTTTCGGGTTAGGTGGCCGGTCTCTCGCCCGCAGGATCGAAGATGTAGATTTTGGGCGTGCCCATGCGACAGGCGCCCGACACGGTCAGCCGTGATCGGATGTGGAAGCTGGTCTCCACCGGCATCGGCCTGCTTGGCGGGCTGTTAGCCCGGAAACTCATTAGAGCCACCTATCAGGCCGTCCGCAAGGACACAGGCCCCATCTCTCCGTTCGACCCGACAAACCCCCGGTTCTCGTTGCCAGACGCACTGCTATGGGCAGCCGCGGCTGGCATCGGACTTGGCATCGCCAAGGTAGTGACTGCCTGGATCGCCGCCTTCGGCTGGGAGGCCGCCACGGGCACGCTCCCTCCGGGAGTTGCCGAGGAGCCGGCGGTCGACTGAGTTCGGTTGGCGCCCTTCGAACGGATGAAGCGATCAGCATCGCTCCATCTTCTCGGCGTCAGCACGACACCGGGTATCCCGTTTCGCCGGGACTGGGTGCCATGTGCGGCGGATTCGAGTGAGCACGTCATTCGGCGATGCCCAGACCTTCCGCTAATGGTGCTACGCCCAGATGTACTCCTCAGCGATGGCGCCATCGCGCCACTTCGCTACGGTGACCATGCGGGCGCCGTTCTCGAACTCCCCGATGACGCACGTCCAATCTCCAGACCCGAACTTGATCGGGTGTGACGTGATCTGGGGTGGTGTTCCGCCCCCATTCTGTTCGACGTATGACTTCATGGCCTCGATGTGCTCCTCTATGCCGTGGGTCGTGGGCTGTCCTTGCCAGTCCACTAAGACATCGTCGGTGTGATGGTGGGCGAAGACGCCCGTCCAATCGGCGTTGTTCCATCCCACGAAGTCGAGGTCATCCATCCCTTGAAGATTGCTATCAACTGCGTCGTCGTTCGGCATATCGAAGTGCCCCCTGTGCAATCGAGTCATCGACTGATCACGTTCAACATAGACCCAAGGACCAGAACGACGTGCCTGCCCCCGAACGCCGGGACTGGGGCCTCAGTTAGCGCGGCAACTTGTGCTGCCAGATAGCTTTTACTCCCCGAGAGTTGCCAGTTAAAGAGGTAGCATTCGCTGCGTCCACGAGGTGCGAAAGGGAGAAGAGAGATGCCTGAGTTCCCTGCGATTACTCACGTGGCGCTAACGGTTACGAGCCTTGAACGGAGTGTGCCTTGGTACAAGGATCTGTTCGGCTCGGACCCAATCCTTGACGAGGACACAGGTCCGTTCCAGCGCGTCGCTTGGCTTACCGGCGGCACAATCGTTGGCGTAACTCAGTTCCCTGACTTGGACAGCACTGAGCCGTTCAACGAGCGGCGCCCGGGGCTCGATCATCTGGCTTTCGGCTGTGCCAGCCGCGATGAGTTAAAGGCATGGGAAATCCGTCTGAACGAACTCGGCATCCCCAACGGTGGCATCGTGGACACGACTTACTACTCGGCATTGTCGTTTCGAGATCCCGACAACATCGCACTCGAGTTCTTCGCACCCCGGGGCTAAGACCGGCGGAGTATCCGACTGCTTATAAGCCATCCATACCGCCGGGTGGAGGGCACGGAGGACGGCTGCCGCGCTGAAGGTTGTTCGCTACCGTTTTGTTCATGGCAACCATGAAACGGATAGCACCGATATTTCCGGTCCATGACCTCGCGGCATCCATTCGCCACTACCAACTCCTGGGGTTCACCGTGCGCGAATATGAAGGGGTATACGGCCTGGCAAATCGAGACGGCGTCGAGATTCATCTCGGGACTCTGGCGGACCAAAACTCAGAAAGTGCGAACCACTCGGCCTACCTTTGGGTCGACGATTCGGACGCACTCGCTCAAGAGTGGCAAGCCGTCGGAGCTGAAGTGCATATACCCGAGGACACCGATTGGGGCCAGCACGAAGGTGCCATGGTTGACCCCGACGGAAATGTCATCCGGTTTGGGTCGCCGATCGACTGACTGCCTATCCCCGTACGTCGGGTCGTGGGCACGCTCGCTCGCGACTCGGCAGAGATCGACGTTACTCTCAGCGAGGTGAACGTCGAGGTCATCGTGTTGAATGGCGGGTCGAGTTCGGGCAAGTCCACGATCGCCTCTTGTCTCCAACAGCAGCTCGAGGAAACTTGGTTAACCCTGGGAGTCGATGACCTGATCCGTGCGCTGTCACACGGCCCCACCGACACCACGGCGGGCGGATCAATCCATTTCGGTTCGGACGGTTCCATCAGTGTGGGAGAGGTATTCCACCAAGCCGAAGCTGCTTGGTACCAAGGTGTCGCGGCCATTGCCCGCGCTGGGGCTGCTGTCATCGCTGACGAGGTGTTCCTCGATGGAGGGAGATCACAGGCGCGCCTCGCGGCTGCGCTCCAGGGATTGACCGTCGTCTGGGTCGGAGTGCGCTGCGACCCAGATGTGGCCGAGACCCGCGGGATCCAGCGGGGTGACCGGGTCCGCGGACAAGCTCGTGACCAGGCCCTGGGTGTCCACCAGGGAGTCCGCTACGACCTCGTTGTAGATACGACGAGAACTGCATCATCTCAGTGCGCCAGGACGATCGTCGAGTGGCTTACCCGCACTAACTCGTAGTTATCGAGCCAGTAGGACCCGGGTGTCCCCATGCGCCGGCCCAGGGATGTTCAGGAGCTGGATTAAGCGGTAGTCACTCCACATTCAACGAGCATGTCGGCGAGTAACTGATCGTCATAGGTGCTGTGCTTGTCCGGTTGGCGGATTCGCTCAAAGAACTCAACCATGTAGAGGATTGGGTGGCGATACCGATCGATGGTGCAGAGCAGCGCCGGCGGGCATCTGCCCTCGAGCGCTCCGAGTTCGACGAGGTGATGACGGAGCATCCGACTGGACGGCTCTTCTCCAAGCGTGACCGCCAGCATTAGTCCGAGGTACCCAAGCATGACACCGTAGTCATAGTGGAGATGGCGGTTGAGGAAGATCTGTTCAACATTGGCCAATTCCATGTCTGCCGACATAGCCAGGCCGAAGTCGACGAGTCGGCAGTGAGCGCCGTCGCAGATGACGTTTCCCCAGTGGGCGTCAAAATGAACCATGTGGCGAGCCCGCATCTCTGTGATTGAGTCGAAGACTTGGTCAAGGACATCGTTCACGTCCTCGGGGTTCTCGGCCAACCACAGATCGGCTCGAGATCCAGCGTGCTCAAGCAGCACAATCCACAACTCCTGCGTTGCCGAGTTGCGGGCCTGAAGATAACGACCGACCGATGGGCTTCCCCCCCAGTACCGGACGTACGCCTCTTCGCTCCAGCCAAGCGATTGCGGCGGAGAACTGCGGGGCATCACCCGATGATGGAGGTGAACTGGCAGTCCACTCACATCGCTCACGGCTTGCAAGGCGGCCAGCTCCCGCCAGGCCCCGAAGCCGGCCGATCCGACGCCATAGGAGTAGAACGTGGGCAGTTCGAAGTGGTTACGGGTGGAATAGGGGTGAGCGGCCTCAACATCGGTCAGTGGTAACCGCTTCACGAATACCTTCTCGACACCAATGGTGGTCGTGCTAGACACACCCAGCCCCGTCGGCAAAGTTCCTGCCGTCACCGAAGCCAGCAGTGCCTCATCAGTCATGTCCGCCAGGTGATGACGAAGCGCCTCGGAGTCCTCTTCAGACATTTCGCCCAAAACATTATGTCGTCATTCTGGAGCCTTTCGGCCGCCGAATAGCGAGGTGAGCACCCGTCCCCGTACATCGGTTAGGGGCTAGGCCAGGGAGACAAGCTCCAGTCGGGGTTTGCGGGCGTCGCCCCTCCGACACCAATAGTCTCCGACTTGAGGCCACCTATCGAACGTCACGTTCCGTCGTACAGGCCGGCTGTAACGAACTCCAACCGCCCCGAGAGGGGCAAGTTTGCCGAACGCCTCACCGCCCCGTGCAAGGGCCCGGCAGTCTTTCCGGAATACCGAAGTCTGCGCCGCGAGGAGATGTACGGCTACTCAGTACTGCCAGACCCGCACCCAGTCGACCTTGGTCGTCACGGGCAGCTTCGTGGTCCAAGATTGGAACCCGTTCGTGGTGCCGATCCCCAGGGCCTGGGTCGGGGCGAGGAAGAACGGCTGGGTGTACGGCTCGGGTGCCTTGTCGGGATAGGTCACGTACGGCTCGTACGTGTCGGTGAAACAGGTCACGCCGTCGTAGTACGTGATGATGGTGGTCGGCGTCCACATCACGGCGTACGTGTGCCATTGCCCGGCGGTGGTCTCTCCCGCGATGACGCAGTTGTCGTTGGTTGCGTTCGGGTCTCGCGTCGAGCCGTGGTAGTGCACGACGGGCACGTCGAGGTTCGGGTAACTCGAGTAGAACTCGCCGAAGTCGATCTCGCCGCTGTCGGGCCACGGCCCGTAGAGCGTCTCGTTCTCGGGATAGAGCCACAGCGTCTCCTGCAACCCGCGGGTCGAAAGCGCCGGGAGCTGAACCCTCGCCTCGAAGTAGCCGTACTGTTGGCTGAAGAGGCCCATGGAGTCGACCATCCCTCCCACGTACTTCGTCCAGAAGCTGTGCATGATCTCGTTGCACTGGAAGGCCTTGCCGGTCGAGATCACGGAGAGGTTCAGGTACCCGCCCGATTCCGAGATCGTCCTCGGGTCGTTCCTGTAGCAGACGTAGGAGCCCGAGGGCCCGGTGTGGTAGCTGCTGTTGCTGGTCAGCATCGGCTGCCACTTGGACGTGTCCAGCGACGTCCCGTTGAACTCGTCGTCGAAGGTGCACGACCATTGTCCTGACGGCGACGCGATGGGCGGCGTCGTTCCCGTGCACGTGCTGGCGGTCGCCTGCAACGCGTGCTCGGCGGCACCGGCCGAGGTGGCGCCGGCCATCGCGGTGAGCCCGGCCAGGAGCAACGAGCCGGCGAGCGCGCACGCGGCTGTACGCCGACGTGATGTGGATTGCGACACGATCTTCCTTCCCACCCCCCCTTCTCCAATTTGGAGACCCGGGTGACACAAAAACCCTTGTGCCGGAATTGGGCGACAACCAGATCGTCATCGAACGCTCGTCTGAGGCACAGATCTCGCCGGCCTCGCACCCCAAGCGGGGCATTTTGTTGCGGCTGCGGCCCTTCTAGACCGGCTCCACCGTCTCGAAGACGACCGGGGCGGGCAGGGCGCCGTTCTGGTTGTCGGCCTCGATCGGGATGACCGTGTCGGTCTCGTCCTCGACGGCAATTTCGGCCGGGGTGATGCGACGCGCGCAGTGCACGAGCATCGCAAACGCGGCCACCGAATAGATGGCGTATCCGACGCAAATGCCCGCGATGGCGGCGATGACGCCCCAGAGGATGCCGGCGGTCACGGAACACCCGAACAAGACCGGGATCATCACGATCGACAGGCGCAGGTTCTCCTTGGCCGCGCGAATGGAGCGGAGCCCGGCCGCAAAGGCGCCGGAGAGGGAGGTCAGCGCGAACGCGAGCCCCATCAGCGGGACCATCCGGTGGGCTGCGGGCCAAGTCGGGCCCAGCGCGTTGGTCATGGCGTGCACCGGGATG
>Ga0210399_10002082_pt1 | contig 15549 bp, 20 predicted proteins | sample IncBWC14MmetaG_FD_150865 | JGI IMG/M metagenome (GOLD analysis project Ga0210399, IMG submission 150865) | Forest soil microbial communities from Barre Woods Harvard Forest LTER site, Petersham, Massachusetts, United States - Inc-BW-C-14-M | ecosystem: Environmental > Terrestrial > Soil >...
GGCGTCACCTGCGCCGATTGCCACATGCCCTACATGCGCCAGGGTGGACTAAAAATCAGCGATCACCAGGTCAACAGCCCGCTGCTCAAGATCAACCGCTCCTGCCAAACCTGCCACCACTTTCCCGAACACGAATTGAAAGCGCGGGTTGAAGACATCCAGGACCGCTTCTTCACTCTGCGGAACACAGCACTCGATGCTCTCGTCGATCTCATTAACGACATCAAAACCGCCAAGCAAAACGGCGCCACCGACGCGCAGCTCGCCGCCGCGCGCGACTATCATCGTCGCGGGCAGTTTATGCTTGACTTCGTCATGTCGGAGAACTCGATGGGCTTCCATGCTCCCCAGGAAGCCATGCGAATTCTTGGCGATGCGATCAACCTTTGCCGCCTCGGCCAGTTGAGTCTGCACGGAGGCCCGCCGCCGAGCCACAATCCACCAAACATCGCGGAGTTGTCGGAGAGATCAAGGGCTGATCCGCACGAGAGTCGATGAACGGCGAGGCGATCGCGGATTCTTGGGAACCCATCAGCGAGGCTGGAGACACCAACGTCGAATTGTTCTGTCGATGCCCGGTGCTCCGTGGTGAAATCCCGAGACCTACGCCCCCACCTTTAACTCACGAAGAACCGGAGCCTTGTAGGTCCCTGGCTCGGTGCGCGTTGCGATCGACAACCGGTTCCACGCATTAATCGTCGCGATCGCCAGGTCAGATCGCACAATTCCTTCTCGCTGAAATGCGGCCGCACTTCTTCATACACAGAATCGGGCACGTGTCCGTTGGTCACCAGCGTGACTGCTTCCGTCCAGGCGAGCGCAGCGTGCTCCCGCTCGGTGTAATAAGGACACTCTCTCCACGCATCCAGCGAATACAACCTTTGTTCGTTCTCTCCGATTGAACGCAAATCCTTCCAATGCATGTCGAGACAGTACGCGCACCCATTAATCTTTGAGGCCCGCAGCTTGATTAAATGAAGCAAGGACTCCTCGAGCCCGCATTTGTGTAGATATTCCTCGATACCTAGAAGTGCTTTGTATGCGCCAGGGGCAGCTTGCAGGTTCAAACGCGCTTGCATAGACAATTCTCCTTGGATGCCTTTGTTGTTTCGATGACAGCACTGGTCCGCTTGTCTCAGAAGATCTCCGCTTCCACAGATTCGCAGATTCAATGGCCAGCTTCTGCCCCGAGAGACGTGGGTGGGGAATCCTTCTGATCAACTCTCCGCGCGGCTTGCGACCTTAGTATTGGTGAAGGAGCAAGTTATGTCTGCACGGGGCCGCGCCCTACTGTGGGCTCATTTCTTCAGTCATTTCATCTGTCACGGGTGCTTCAGCGAGCGCGCGTATCTTTCTCGGCCTCGTACCTTCACGGAAAAATACGTGCTACCACTCCTTCTCCTGCGGCCTGTCCGCTGCGCAGATTGCTATCAACGATCCTGGCGTCCTCTTAGCGTTGCCGCGCGGCGCCGAAGCCCTGCGCTCGAAGCAATCACTGAACTATCGCATTTGCCGAAGCCGTAGGGTTTGCCGGGGATTGCTCAGCAGGTCTTCCAGTTCCGCATGGGTGGCAGTGATGCGCGCGACTTTGTAACGCCGATCTAATATCTCGCCCACATGTACGATAAACACATCCTCGTCTTTCAGCCGGAAGATCGAACTGGCGTCACCTTTGCGGGCAAAGCCGAAGTACCTCAATTGGACGGGAGAGGTTCTAATCTCAAGAGGCGGATCTTGTCGTGGAACCTCTGTTCTATGAGCCTTCTCCGCGCGCGGGGACTGAACCAACTGAAAAAGATTCCTGCCCGATCCTTCATATTGTGACTGCTCTGTCACCCTCAAGATCTCCAACCACGGGCCGAGATCGATCAAGCCACCTTTGTCTTGTGTCAGTTTGTGCGCCTCAGTTTGCTCGGAAACCGCGTAGGAATTCGAGATACGTGGTTCTACGGGCTGTGGCGTATGACATTCGCTGAAATGTCGCCCTGTCAGCGCCGCCACAGCCAGAAGTCCGCAAGCCACCACGCCCTTGAGTAGGCCTCTTCCTCCGATATTCAGGGGGCGTCTCCTTGTCACTCACTCAGGAACGCCCTCCAACAGCGGTCTTGCGCGCTAGGCCCCTTTTCCCCTTCCGGTACCCTACCCCCGACCGCACATTCCCTTGTGTCCGCCAACACATTCCCCAGGTTCGACCCAATGGTAAAACTCAGATGTTTCCCTCATCCCTCCGAGCCCCATTTCCTGTCAGGTGGGACTCATGCTCCGATTTCTGCGCAGCGCCGCTCGCCTATCTTTCCTGGTTCTGTTCTTCTTGCTTTCGGTCCCACTGGTACGTACTCAAGATGCCTCTACCGGCGCCATCCGTGGCTCCGTTCTCGATCCCGACGGACGAGCCATCGCCGCCGTCACCGTCGCCGTCAGAAACCCCGCAACCGGGGCCCACTATTCGATGCTCTCCGATGCCGACAGCCGATTCGCTCTCGAACTTCTTCCGCCCGGCGACTACTCCGCCCGCGCAGAGATCAAGGGCATGACGCCGCAGGTCACACCCCAGAATCACGTGGACGTCGGCGGCGTAGCAGAAATCCAGTTTCGCTCTTGCCGGCGCCCGTGAAACGGTTACCATCTCCGGCGCGCCTCCGTTGGTGGAAATGGTCCCGAGTTCCATCTCTACCGTCATTGACGAAAAGGCGATCAGCGACCTGCCACTGAATGGGCGTCGCTTCACCGATCTGTCGCTGCTGGCGTGCCGGGTGTGACGCAGGATCCGCGTGGACTGACCTCGGCGTCCAATGGGGATCTGGCGTTTGGCGGAATCCGCGGGTATCGAGGTACGAACGCACATCACCAACGTCTTCGACGGCATGGGGCGATCCTCGATTCTTCCCCGGAATACCCGTGAGCACCGCCTGCATGTTGCCGAAACCCTCAGCTTTGACCAAGGCCGAAATTCCTGGAAATTTGGCGGCGACTCATTATTCACCTGATTTACAACTTCTTTCCCTCGATGTTTGGCGGGGAATACTACTACGACACGATTTCCGTCGATCCGTGGACGTTTGACCCCATGCGCCGTGAACTAAAACTCACACCTCTGCGAGCCTACGCGCACCAGGTGCCGCGCTACTACATTCAGAACTTTGGCTCGGCCGTTACACATCCCGACACCAACGAATACGCTACTTTCTTGCAAGATATGGTTCGCGTCACCCATCGCCTCGCTCTAAGTCTGGGCGCGCGCTATGATCTGCAAACTTTCACCAGTAAAGGGCTGGTAAGCAATCCGCTCTGGCCACAGGCGGGCAAAGTCCCTTTCAACAATCGCAACGTCTCACCCCGCATCGGACTGGCGTACTCAATCGGCGACTCGAAACCGCGCGTGATCCGTGCCGGCTACGGGCTCTTCTACACACGTATCCCGCAGATCTATACCTCAACGGTTGCTACCGAAAACGGTCTTACCTCCGCCAACCTCATCCTCGATAACATGAATTACTACGAGCACCAGGTTTTTCCCACCTATCCAAATGCGCTTGCGTCTTGCCCATCGCAATCAGCCTTTTGCACACCCCCTGCCACTGTCACCAGCTATCTCAGTTCGGACGTGGCCGGCTTCTCGCCCAACTTCGTTACACCACGAGTTCAGCAGGCAAGCCTCAACCTCGAGCGAGAGCTTGCCAACCGTTTTGCGGGCGGAGTCTCTTACATGTATGTGCACGGGCAGAACCTGATCCGCGCGCGCGATCTTAACCTTCCGGTCCCTGTCGACCTTACTTATCCCACATACGACCAGAGTGGCACGAATTTCCTCGGTGCCTTCTACACTGTTCCTTCTTTCTCTACCTGGCAGATCACGCGGTCCATGACTTGCCCCTATCCGCCCTGCATTAATCCGCTGGCGCGGCCCGTTCCTCAGCTCGGCGCGATCAATGAATTCGATAGCGAAGCTTCCAGCGTCTACCACGGCGTGACCGTCTCCTTGCACCGCCGAATGACCCAGGGCTTCTATTTCAGGATGGCTTACACCTTTGCTCATTCGATCGATGACGGTCAGGATGCGCTGGTGGCGAGTCGTCCGGCTGCGGTGCAGAACACGTAATCACCCGCGTCCGAGCGTGGTCCGAGCGTGACCGACCAGCGCCACCGCTTTGTGCTCTCGGCCATTGACGAGCCACAAGCCTTCGGCCGCGATCACGCTGTGCTCGCCAAGATATTCAACGATTGGAAGCTCTCGGGCGTGCTGACGATCGGGAGCGGTCGGCCCGTCGATGCGCGGTTGGCAGGAGACCCCAATCAGGATGGAAATGATTCGAATGACAGGATTCCAGGGTATGGTCGGAACGCGTTCCTCGGTCCTGATTATGCGACGACGGATCTGCGGCTAACTCGCCGTCTCTATGTGAGACCGCGCTATCGACTCGAACTCGTTGCCGAAGCATTCAATGTGCTGAATCGGGACAACAAGCGTGTCGTGATTACTGGTGACGGCTTCACCAGCATTGCGACTGACTTCGTCCAATTAGATAAGACAATTGGAATCAAATACTTTCCGGCTTACTATCAGAAACCCCTCAACCTGGTTTCCGCCAACAGTGCATACGCTCCCAGGCAGGTGCAGCTCGCGCTGAAGCTTATCTTTTGAGATCATCTGAATAGAGGGGCACGAGGCGGGATAGCGGCAACATGCGCATTTCTACGCATGGATGTTGACATTCCCACTTGACTTGCCTCTGGAACACTGCAATAACTATCGAGTCCAACGGGACGAGTTTGGGGGTGCAGTTCGTTTGGCGGAAGTCAGAATTCAAGAGGGTGAATCCCTCGAAAATGCGCTGCGGCGGTTCAAGCGTAAGGTGCAACAGGAAGACATCATTAAGGAGGTCAAACGCCACTCCTTTTACCTGAAGCCCGGCGAAAAGAAACGCGTCAAGGAAGCTTTGGCGCGCAAACGCAGCCGCAAAAAAGCTCGCAAAGAACAGGACTGACAACCGAATGGGTCGCCGCCCTTTCAGGGCCGTGGCCCATTTCTTTTTCCCCGTCTCGTTGTTTCGGATGCGCCGGACTCTCCCGAGTCGCTCTCTGGTGCCTCCGTTGATGTAACCCGCGATATCCGCGGGTGGGCCGAATCTTGGGTGAAATGTTTGAGGGGGGGTGCGTAACGACTCTGCTCGTACTCGCGCGTGGGGAGAGCCTTGGGCTTTCTTGAATGAACGGGATGTGGGCGGGGAATGGGGTGAGGGATGGAATTCCAGGACAAGGTACTCAAGTGTATCGACTGCGGTTCTGACTTTATTTTTACTGCGGGCGAACAGTTGTTCTTTCACGACAAGCAGTTCAAGAACGAGCCCAAGCGCTGTAAGGTCTGCAAGGCAAAGCGAGTTTCCGTGCTGGGCTCTCCAACCCCCGGTCAGGTTCCGAACAAGACTGAAACCCGTACTACCTGCTCTCAATGCGGTAAGGAAACCACCGTTCCCTTTAAACCAACTCAGGGAAGGCCGGTCTTCTGTCGCGAATGTTTCCAGCAGCGGAGACAGCAGGCGGCCACGGCATAGCGTTAAGATTTTCGTGACTGCTCGAATGGCCGGTCAGTCGGGGCGATCCGGCCGGCGAGGAATTCCTTAGAAGAGCACCTTCCCCGCTCTCAGGATTCTTCACTCGACAATTTGCGCTACTATGCGCTTCCGTTGCGCTCACGGGGACGTGTGTCTGCGTTGCGCAATCAGCGCCTCCAGTTGTTCAACAAGTTGCTTCGTCCCGATCGGTTTCACCAAAAACGACTCGACTTCCTCTTCTCGGCAACGTTCGTCTTTCGGAGGATACGCCGTGAGAATCGCGGTGGCAGGATGATAAGTTTGTGAACGTGCGGCGCGCAGCACTTCAAAGCCAGATTCCTCGTTCTCCATTCGAACGTCGGTCACTACCAGATCATATTCGTGCAGGTTGAGCTTCTCCATCGCATCTACGACGTTCGCCGCCGTCTCCACGTCGAAGTGATGCAACTCGAGCACAGCCTTCAGCGTCAGCAACACGGTCACGTCATCATCCACCAGCAGCACCCGACGCTTCATCGCAGCTTCCGTGTACCCAGATGGAAAGATCGAGCAGTAATTTTAGGCCACCGGCCTCGTTGTCTAGCCCAAAGAGTAGAAAACCTCCCAAGCTCAATCCCGTTTGAAATCTCCTGACAAACGACGACTGGCGACCGACGACTTCGGTTAAAAGCGCTGCTACTATAGTACGGTGGCAACGTACTACGTACACAATTTTGGATGCAGGGCCACCCAGGCTGACGGTGCCGCGATCGAGCGTCAGTTCAATGAGCGTGGCTTGGAAAGAGCTGCCGGGCCCAACGAAGCCCGGATTGTCGTCCTGAACACCTGCACGGTCACCGCATCGGCGGACCAGGACGCACGTGCTGCTATCCGCCGCGTGCATCGCGAAAATCCCGATGCTCGCATCATCGTCACCGGGTGTTACGCCCAGCGGTCGCCTGGTGAGATCGCCGCTCTTCCCGGTGTCGCGCAGGTCGTGGGAAACTCCCACAAACACCAGTTGGCCGACATCGCCCTCCTTCAACGTCCGCAAAGTGGTCAGCCGTGCAGCCCCGAGGACTTTGTTACGACTGATGGCGATCGTCCAACCTTTCCCCGACTTTCAGGCCAAACTTCTGCCGGCTCAGCCTTTGTCCCGCTATCTTCGCTAAGAACTGAGAACCGGGAACCGAGGACTGCCCTCTTCGTCTCCGATATCTTCGCGCACACCGAATTCCTTGCGGCCCCAGTCTTCGATGCTGCAAACGAACGCACGCGCCCCAACCTCAAAGTCCAGGATGGCTGCGACAATCGTTGCTCGTTCTGTGTGATTCCCTACGTAAGAGGGCAAAGCCGCTCGCTGAAGCTCGAGCAGACTCTTAACGAAGTAAGTACGCTCGTCTCTGCTGGTTATCGCGAACTGGTTGTTTCTGGAATCAACCTTGGGCGATGGGGACGGGATTTAGAAGCGGGTCTTCCGTTTCATATGTCCATTGCCAGCAGAGGACCTCGTGAGGTTTTCCAAACACCCAACACCGAACACCGAACGCCTGATTTCGTCTCTCTCCTCCGCGCGATTCTTGACACGACTTTTCTCGAAAAGCTTCGCATCAGCTCAGTCGAGCCGATGGATTGGACCGATGAACTCATCGCCCTGGTTGCTGAGTCACCCCGCATCGCCAAGCACGCTCATGTACCGATGCAATCGGGCAGTGACGCCGTCCTCCGGCGTATGCATCGCAAGTATCGGCCCTGGCACTATCGCGAGAAGATCGAGAAAATTCGCGCCGCGATGCCCGGCGCTGCGATTGGCGCCGACGTGATGGTCGGTTTCCCGGGCGAGACCGACGCAGAGTTCGAAGAAACGCGCCGCATGATCGAGGACCTGCCTTTCACGTACCTCCACGTCTTTACCTATTCAGCACGTCCGGGCACGCCGGCCGCTGATATGCCGCGGCAGGTCCCGGTTCACGTCGCGCGCGAGCGCAATCGCATTCTTCGCGACCTAGCCGCTCAGAAGAAGCACGCCTTCATGCAGAGCTTTGTCGGGAAAACTTTGGACGCGATCACCCTTGCCTCTGGAGCGGACACTCCTGTCCGTGAACCGTCGGACGACACCTTCACTGAAGCCCTCACCGATAACTACCTGTCCGCCCGCTTGCGCGGAAGGTTTGAAGCGAATCATTGGATGCAGGTGCGTGTTGCCGCTGTGGAAGCGGGTAAGGTGGTGGGCGCCTTCAATCCTCAGCTCTGAGACACCGAGCACAACCTGCTCTGGACTTTCCCCACCGAACAGTACGACAATCGTCCGCTTAAAGGTCGGGTCGAAGCCCATGTTTTTCCGTATGATGACCGTCGCGGCGCTGGTCGCCGGGTTCCCGGTCTCCGCGCGACCACAATCGGCGCCACCGAGCGTCGCACCATCCCACACCGTCATCCGCGTCAGCGTCAACCTCGTGCAGGTAGATGCGGCCGTAACGGATGCTCAGGGCCGCCCCATCACGGACCTGCAATCGCGCGACTTTGAGCTTCTCCAGGATGGCAAGCCGCAGACCATCACAAATTTTTCCTACTTCCCGGCTCCTCATCTCGTCTCTCGAGCCGTTCCTGTTGACGGCAAGCCTGCCCCTCCAGCCGCCAAGTTGCAGTTCAAAGACGTACACCGCACCATCGCCCTCGTGGTCGATGATCTGGGACTTACTTTTGAAGGCACAGCGCGCGTGCGCACTCTACTCAAAAAATATGTGGATACGCAGCTACAGCCCGGCGACCTGGTGGCCATAATGCGGACCGGTGCTGGCGTCGGCGCGTTGCAACAGTTCACCACCGATCCCCAATTGCTGTATGCAGCCATCGACCGCGTGCGATTCAATCTGGCGGGTGGCGCACCCCTCGCTGCGTTTGAACCGATACGGGAACACCAATCCAACTTTCCCACGGGCATCGATCTGACCGCCGGCCGTGATTCACGTGGCAAAGTGGAATTCGATGAACAACGGCGGCAGATCTTTACTGCCGGAAGCTTGGGTGCTGTGCGCTATGTAGTGGACGGGTTGCGCGATCTGCCGGGTCGCAAGGTCCTGGTGCTTTTTTCCGAAAGTGCGCAGGTCTTCTATCGCGGCGAACCGAGCCAGCGCGTACAACAAGCGTTGCGCGATTTAGTGGACGCTGCCAACCGTTCCGCGGTCGTCATCTACACCATCGATTGCGGAGGCTTGCGTTACCTCGGACCCACCGCCGCCGACGATATCGGCGACCCTCAAGCCATCGTGAACGTCTCCCTCAATCGCTCTGAGCAGGAATTCGATGCCCGTCAGGGCTTGGTGGTCCTCGCCGCGGAAACCGGCGGCCTGTTTCTCCGTAACACGAACGACCTCGACGCAGCTCTGCGCCACGTCATCGAAGATTCGGGGGGCTACTATCTGATCGGTTACCGTCCGGACGCTGCCACCTTCGATCTCAGGACCGGCCACACTCAGTTTCACAGCCTCAAGGTCAGAGTGTTGCGCCCGGGCTTGCACGTGCGGTCTCGATCAGGATTCTTCGGCGTGCCCGACAGCCTGAAACACATTGCCCCACGTGGACCTCAGGAGCAGCTTCTACACGCGCTCGTTTCCCCCTTCTCCTCGGGGGACATTCACGTGCGTTTGACGGCATTGTTTCGAGACGTGCCCAAGCTCGGTCCAGTGCTTGATTCCATGCTGTACATCAATGCGCGCGAACTTCATTTCACCAGTGAGCCCGACGGAGCATATCGCACAGTATTCGACTTGATGGCCGTCATCTTCGATGAGGATGGGCGGGCCATCGATAACAAAAGCGAAACTCACACTCTCCATTTGAAACCTGAAGTGTTCCAAAGAGTTTTGCGATCCGGTCTCGTCTACGGACTGCGCCACCCACTCAAGAAACACGGTGCCTACCAGGTGCGTGTCGCCGTGCTGGACGGCCGATCCGGTCAGGTTGGCTCCGCGAGCCAGTTCCTTCAAGTTCCCGACATCCGCAAAGATCGCCTGTTGCTTTCGTCAATCCTGCTGCTGCAGGACGCGCCCACCGCCGCGGGGTCCGATGCCGCTGGCGCCATTGCCACGGGCCAGGATCCGAACAATAGTGCGGCGATCCGCATCTTCAAGCCTGGTACAGACCTTACTTTCGCCTATCAGATCCTGAATGCCCATAGCGACGGAAACCGGCAACCGGAACTGGAATCGCAGGTGCGTGTCTTCCGCGACGGCGAGCAGATCTATTTAGAGAAATCGCCGCCTGCGACGCCTGGTGGCTTCACGCGTCCACGAAGGCTGGACGCAGGTGGTGGCCTGCAACTTGGGCCGAAGCTCACTCCGGGTGACTACGTGCTTCAGGTGATCGTGACCGACAAACTCGCCAAGCAAGGCCACGACATCGCCTCCCAATCAATGGATTTCGAAGTCCAGTAGAACGCAGACAGCATCTGTTCAACTTGATGGAGGTCGATTGGTATCCGTCCTTCGTGATTGCGGAGGACGGCCGGATTGAAGCCCCACCTCATCCGAATATGTTCTTCTCCAGAAACGCGTTTCGAAATTTTCCCTGTGGATCATACTTCTTCGTCAAGGCGACGAATTCCGGCAAGCGCTCGTAGCGGGACTTCAATACTGTCGGGGACATTGTGAATAGCTTCCCCCAATGCGGTCTCGCCTGAAACGGTTCCAGTTCTCGTTCGATCACCGGCAAGACCCGGCCCACGGCCGGCCAATCCTGCTTCCACGTAAAGTGAATCGTCACGCTATTTCGCTTGTAAGCGGGGCTCATCCACAACTCGTCTGCGGCGATCGTGCGTATCTCGGAGATCATCAGGTGTGGCGTGATCTGGTCGCGCATCCGCTCCATCGCCAGAATCGCTTCCACTGCGTGCGGGCGTGGTACAAAATACTCCGATTGCAATTCCTTGCCCGCGCTTGGCGTGAAGCCCATGCGAAAGTGCGGCAGCCGTTCGTACCACGGCCCGGGAACGCCCATCTGCTCCGTGCAATTCTCAGCGCCAAGTTCCGCAATCGGATGCAAGTTCTTCGTCGCCCGTTTTGCTCCAAAGAACTCCGGCTGTGCGTCGAACGCCTGCCCCGGCTCCATACGGCTCTTCAGCCAAACTTCATTGAGCCTCTTCTTCTGCCAATCCGTGAACAGACTCACACTGTACGCGCTGGCTTCGATCGCATCGAAATGATCTTTGAGCTGTTCCAGCGGCAGATTCTCGTAAACGTACTGCTTCATCATGAAGGTGGGCTGCACGGCGAGTGTAATCTTCGTAATCACTCCCAGCGCGCCCAGTCCAACTACTGCACCGTGAAAAGTTTCATCTCCGCGCGCTATTTTCACAACTTCGCCGGCGGCGTTTACAAGTTCCAGTTCGCTTACCGCCGTCGCCAGATTTCCGTTCTTCTCTCCAGACCCGTGGGTCGCCGTCGTGCACGCGCCCGCCACGGAAATGTGTGGTAGCGAGGCAAGATTGTGCAGCGCAACCCCTTTCTCGTGGAGATAAGGGCTCAGTTGTCCATACGTGATGCCCGCATTAACAGTAACCGTGGGCGCGCTCTCATCGAGCGCCACTACCTGGTCCATGGGTTTCAATGAGAGGAAGTTGTCACGACTGTCCGCGATATTGTTGAAGCAATGACGGGTGCCGAGAACCTTCAGCTTCTGCTTCTGCTTAACGAATGCGCGAACTTCGTCCAGCGAGTTCGCCGGCTGCAACTGCTCGGTGCTGTATTCGAGGTTGCCGGCCCAGTTCGTGAGTTTTTGCATCCAGCCAAAGCTTAACAACGGCGATAGCATACGGGAGGTTGCCATCGCTGAGAGAATCTTGAGAAATGATCGCTTGTTCACGCTCAAACTCCACCGGTGAAAACGTTCGCGCTTTGCCGCCGTTTCCGACAAAACGGCGGGTCATTCTACATTGTTTTCACCGCGCGTGAATGCAACTCGAGCGACCGACCCCGCGGTAATTCCTCAGTCCCATTCCGTGGAAGTCGCTAGGACACTCCTCGTCCCGGCCATAACCCCATCACACAGGGTTCGCCGAGCATAGCCACGAAAATTTCCAGATACTGGGAACTCGGTTGATTGCGAAGTGTCGCCGCGTACCATGTACGCCGCAGGCCTTTGGCATTCAGCGAGCGCACGGCCAGCCGCCCGGTCTTCACGTGCGGGGCAGCCGCCCAGCGAGCGAGCAACGCCACGCCCAGCGACGAAGCCACCATTTCGATCATCGCTTCCGTGAGCGGGATCTCGAGAACGTCTTTCGGTTGGACTCCCGCCGGCAACATATATTTCTGCAAAAGCGTGCTCTCTGACCGTGGCGGATAGATGATGACCGTTTCGCCTTCAAGGTCGCGGGGGCGGACAAAGTCTTTGTCGGCCAGCCTGTGATCCGGCGCCATGGTGAGCACCAGTTCGTCCTCGCAGATCGGTGTCAGCTTCAGATTACGATCTCGCGGTGGACAACTCAGAATTGCAACATCCAATTTGCCACCCAGCAACGCCTCCACTGGGTGGCGCGTGGCATCGGGATCGATCAACACTTCGACCCTTGCGAACTTCTTGTGAAACCGTTTTAACAACGCTGGCAGCCAGTGATAGCACGTGTAGCACTCGGTCGCCAGCCGAATCACCCCGCCCGATTCTCCGTTAAAGTTGCAGACCTTTTCCTCAGCTCGCCCTAACTCTTCGAGGGCTTTGCGCGCAGCGGCCAGTAAGTGGTCGCCTGCGGGCGTAAGCACCATCTTTTTCCCGAGTCGCAGGAATAATCGCGTTTCGAGCCGTTCTTCCGCGTCGCGCAACTGATGGCTCAGGGCCGACTGCGTGGTGTGTAAACGCTTGGCAGCTCCCGTGACGCTGCCCTCGTCCGCAATTGCGCCCAACAAGCGCAAGTGTCGTATTTCGAGTTTCACATTCATATTCGGTTTGTCAGCAAGAAGCGGATAGTGCGCCTGCCGGATCCTTCGTAGTGTGATGCCACACACAATTCGATGATGAGTAACGATCATCGATGCGATGAAAACAAACAATAAGTCTCATGCGCCCGTCGCACGTCCAATCGCCATGGTGCGCGCTGGTTCAAGGAGGGTCTATGCAGAAGAAACTGTTTCGCGTGTTGTTTGTTGTCAGTGTCTGGCTTGTGTTTAGCAGCTTTGCCGCTGCGCAGGCGGTGAAGAAGTTCATCGTGCAAGTGCCTTTTGACTTTCATGTGCGCTCGCATTATTGCGCCGCGGGCACATATGTCGTGTTGCGCGAAGGGCCATTTCTCTCTCTGCGAGACAACAAGGGGCGGCTGTTGAGCATTTCTCTCTCGAAGCCGTCGCGTGACGACCTGGTCCCAGCTGAGTCGAAACTGGTTTTCTTCGAGTTTCACGGCGTTCGCGTGCTTACCCGGATTCGCTGGCAAGGCGAACGGACACAATACGAGTTTGTGCCCGCCGGGCATGAGGAAGAAATCGCACGTCAGATTGCACCTGCTGCCGTTACCAGCGCAGAAGTCGGAGGTAAGCCGTGATCAGTTCAGAGGGCGACAACGGGGGCACGAGCGATGTAACGGGACGCACGGAATTACCAGTGGAGGATCCGAGTGTTCTCGAAGTTCTGCGTTCCGCTCGCGCGGAACTGGAGCAGTTGGTGGCGCAGCGCGCAGAGATCACTCGCCGTATTGGCACGACCAAGCAAGCGATTGTTGGTTTGGCCAGGCTCTTCGGTGGCAAGGTGCTGCAGAACGCGGTTCTGGAACTCATGGACCACCGTTCTACGAATCGTCAATCCGGGTTCACTCGTGCCTGTCGTTATTTGTTAACCGAGGCGAGCGGGCCCCTGACATCGACTGATGTTTGCCGCGGCTTGCGGCAAAAATTCCCGGAACTCGCTGCCCGCCACAAGGATCTGACCGCGTCCGTCACAACGGTCATGAATCGCCTCGTTCGCTATGGAGAGGCATCCATTTCGGGCGATGCTCACCGCCGCCGGGCTTGGACGTGGGTCGCCGAAACGCCGGACCAATCCGCGGAAATCCTCACCACGGATAAAGGCGGGGAACTCCCCCTCCCGACTCCTATAATGGCGACCGATGCCGCAAACGGTGGGTCACATCGCATTGTCGTTCGCAACTATGAGGAAGGCCATCGCCTTCTACACGCATGTTCTTGGCTTCAAACTGATCGAAGACACAGACCTGGGTGGAGGCAAGCGCTGGGTGCTTGTCGCTCCGCCCGGTTCCCACGGCACCTCGCTTTTGCTGGCGCAAGCCGCAACACCGGAACAGTCAAGCCGCGTCGGAAATCAAACCGGCGGACGCGTCTTCCTCTTTCTCCATACCGACGATTTCTGGCGCGACTACCGCATGCTCCAATCGCGAAACGTGTCCTTTGTTCGCGAGCCAAAGGAAGAAGACTATGGCACCGTGGCTGTCTTCGCCGATCTCTACGGGAATCTCTGGGATCTGATCCAGAGACGAGATCGCAAGTCTGACTGAGGTTGCAACCAAGGAGTACGCATGTCCACCACCGGCGAATCGTGACGACCGGGTCCGAACCAGCGAGAGCCGCATTCGGAGCATGAACTGTTGTTCTTCTAGCAGACTTGTTTTCATAGATTGCTCATCCGATATCCGGTAGTTTTCTACAGGACCTCCCCTACCACTTCCGTGCCATTAACCGAAAGGTTCGGGAAGTCTAGGCTTTGTATAGATTCTATTTTTTCGACAGGACTGCCACCATGAATCTGCAGCAGGCCATGTCGTACGTCAGGCAGGCGCTACCCGATTTCGACGACCATGCAGGGTCAGCCGCGCTCTGCGCCAAAGCGCTGTCTCCAACCATCGATGTATTTGATTTCGCCTCTTACATCGTCACTGTCCTGGAAAAGCACGATGACCGCCGCACGCGCGCGATATTTGGCCTCCTCGAGAACTTTCTTGCGCAGGGATCGCCCGATCTCCGCGACTGGGTCGCCTCCGCAATCGAAGCATTGCAAGGTCTATGCGCGTGGCGTCGCCAAGGTACATGTGCGTTCGCTACGCTGCTTGGACGTCAGACTCGCATCCTCTGGGATCGCCTCGATATCATCCGTCGCGCCTCATCAGAGCTCGACTTGAGCGATTGCTCGGTATTCGAGGCCGAAATTCTGACGTGGCGCTTCGCCCGCGAAAGGTCCCGCTCGTTGGCGGCGGCCTAAGAATTCATTCCTCCTCAAAGCGATATGCTTCGCGGCGCGCGGCATAAAACTGAGCGCAATGCGACAATGCTGAGTCAACAATTTCGCCCGTTGCGGGCGTGTGCGGAGTCAGCATATGCGTAGTCCGTTCTTCCTTCTGCTTTCCATCGCTCTGTTCGCGGTAAATTTGCTCGCGCAACAGCCGCCTTCCGCGTCCATCGACCCGCCCAGCGATGCGAAACAGCTTCTGGAGCTCCAGGGCGATGGTGTCCAGATCTATAGCTGCGTCCTCGACAAAACGACCCTCAACTGGAAATTCCAGGGACCTGAGGCGAAGCTCTCCAATGCTGATGGCTCCAATGCGGGCAGCCACTACGCCGGCCCAACGTGGAAATTGCTCGATGGCAGCGAGGTGAAAGGAAGCATGATCGGAACCAAGCCCGCCGCCGAGACTGGCGCAGTCCCTTGGCTGTTGCTGAAGGTGGCAAGCCACACCGGAAACGGCAAGTTGCAGAACGCGGAATACATTACGCGTACGAATACCAAGGGCGGAGTTGCGCCGTCCTCCGGTTGCGATGCAACTCATCAGGGAGAGCAGGCGCGTGTGCCATATTCGGCCACCTATCGCTTTTATGGAAAGTGAGTTCTATCGGCAGAGAGCGGATCGCGGCTCAATATCTTTCAAGCCGTTTCACATAACTACTGGACTTGCGACCCTCTACGCCGTACTCGAGGCTTTCCTCGCCTCTGCCTCCGCCAGCCACCCTCTCCGCAGTCTCTCCGCCGGGATGCTCGACAGGTATGGCTTTATATCGAGAATCGGCGTTCCATCCAACATGTCCAC
>Ga0210399_10002083_pt1 | contig 15548 bp, 19 predicted proteins | sample IncBWC14MmetaG_FD_150865 | JGI IMG/M metagenome (GOLD analysis project Ga0210399, IMG submission 150865) | Forest soil microbial communities from Barre Woods Harvard Forest LTER site, Petersham, Massachusetts, United States - Inc-BW-C-14-M | ecosystem: Environmental > Terrestrial > Soil >...
GCGAGTTTGATCCTGGAACTCTACGACTTAAGGCGCGAGGCGGAGATGCGCAAGGCTCGCCATTGGTGGTTGACAACGTTTTGGCCGAAAAGCGCAGATGACTTCATCAATGTGGCGAAGGCTATGGGGACGGAGGAGAACAACTGGCTCAGGCAGGTGGGCGGCTACTGGGGAATCGCTGTTTCCTTCGTCTTGAATGGCGTCTTGAGCGAGAAGCTTTTCTTCCAGGTGTCGTTTTGCGGCGAAATGTATTTTATTTTCGCAAAGGTGCGGCCCTTTCTGCCAGAGATTCGGGAGAAAATGAACAATCCCGAGTTGTTCCTGAATATGGAAAAGGCCATCCTGGGATCGAAGATAGCGCGCGAGCAATTTGCAAAAGTGGAGGCGCGGGTGTCGGCGATGCGGCAACAGAAATGAATTTCCATCTCAGGGCGGCAGTGAGGAAGTTTACGGTGCGATTTTCGGTTGCGTGCATCGCTGCAATTGCCGCGCTCATTCCCATGGTGGCGACGGCGAAAGAGTCGCGCGTGTGCACGGCGAGAACAACTTTGAGGCTCAGCGCGCCGGAATCCAGCCAGGGAAGTCTGCTGCTCATCGACTTGAAAAGCGCAAAGCCCCTCGCGGAAATGCAAGGAGAATGGGGCGGGCGGAGTGTGCCGCTCTGGAGTGGGAACGCAGGCGAAAACCAGCGAAAGGGTTTGCTGGCGGTGGACCTGGAAAAAGCGCCGGGGGAATACGAGTTGAAGATCACAGGGCAGACGGCTGGCGGCGAGAAAGTCCTCTGCAAGGCGATGATAGCGGTGCGGAAGGGCCAGTTTGCGACAGAAAAATTGCAGGTAAGGAAGCAGTTTGTGGAGCCCAGCCCGGAACAGATTAAACGTGCGGACGAAGAACGCCAGAAATTGCGCGATATTTTTGACCGTGTGACGCCAGAGCGCTTGTGGGATGGAAAGTTTCGTATTCCTCTGGATGGCGTAACGACCGGCTCGAATTTTGGCAAGCGGCGGATTCTGAATGGGAATCCCGGGTCACCCCATGGCGGAGCGGATTTACCGGGAGCGACCGGGACGCCGGTTCATGCCGCACAACGAGGGCGGGTTGTTCTGGCTGAGGAATTGTTTTTTGCTGGGAATACCGTGGTGGTGGATCACGGTCTGGGGATTTACACGTTTTATGGACACCTCTTCGAGATTGACGTGAAGGTGGGAGACACTTTGGAGACAGGCGCTGTGCTAGGTAAGGTCGGAGCCACGGGGCGAGTCACCGGACCGCATCTGCATTGGGGATTGACGGTAGAGCGGGCGCGCGTAAATCCGTTGCAACTCGTGAAACTGCTAGAGAACGAATGATCGCAGGAAAAGCCAGGCATGCGATTGAACACGGGTACTCGCGAACAGAGTTCCATTGAGCCCCAGGTGAAGCAGTACCAGGGCAGAAATAACCAGCATGGTCCAGAAATGAGTGACGCGCAGAATGCGCCTGGTTTCCCGCGCTTGTTGAAGAAATAGACCGAAGAGGATCTGAAGGAACACCAGACCCAAAGCCCCTGTTGCCAGCCAGAGTCCAGTGAGGCTGGTGCTGGGCATGCGACCTGCAGACATGGGAATCCAAGCATGCGCAAAAGCCAGGGCCGCTATCAGATACCCTGCCCAATAATGGGGCCACATCCGCTGCAGGTACGACTGTTGGTGGTCGTGCGTGATGCCCAGCCTTTCACTTAAGCGCGTGCGCCGCAGCAAGTAGGGTAGCAACGCTTCCAAGCCGATGAGAATGGAAGCGATCCATCCCGTCGCACTCGTGTAGAAAAAAGAGTTCATGGGCTACTCCACCTTGACGTAACCCGTGAGAATCACCACCTGTTCGGCCTGGATAGCGCGATCGTTTCGGACCGTGCCGGTGACGTGGACGACTGCTCCGGGATGGATGTCGGCTTCCTTTCCCATGACGATTTTGGTTTGCGCGTTCCAACGCAAGGTGGCGCTGGAGATCGTTCTGGTATAGAGCTCTTTGGTTTTCTCTTGAAGAATCTTTCCTTTGGCGGTTCCCTGAGGTGCGGATTCTGCGATTTCCACCACTATTTTGGTATTTGTTCCAGGAGCGGTTTGCGCGAACTGTTGTTCGTCCGACGCAGCGGCTGACATCGATATCGACATCCGGGCGGAGTTCCAGACAGCCAGCGCGACCAGCAGGAGAACCGCTGCAGTCAGCACAAACCACGTGCGTCGCGCATGGCCATGATTTGGTCCAACTTTAGTCTCCATCATAATTTCCCCTCGTTTGTTGTGAAGGCATTTTCCGGCGCAGGATTACGCCTGCACGGGAAGAGTTTGGAGCCTGTACCCAGGTATAGAGTCAACCGGTTTTTCCGCCCTGTGGGCAGAGACTAGGATCGGCGCAGAGACTTGGCGGGAGGCTTGGAGGCTGGGCAGACGGGTTCCGGCCGGTTTCGTAGCTTCTCGATTGTCGAGGAGAGCTGTTTCCCCATGGATTTCAGCAGCTTGATTTTTTCCCGGACCGCGGAAAGTTTTTCTTGGGCCATTCGGACGATGGCGTCCAGCTCTACTGGATCGCGGCGAAGGCGGGCGGAGGGCAAGCTCACCACCGCCGTGTGGAGTTGGAGAAGTTGCTTCACTTCTTTCAGGCTAAAGCCCAACTGCTGAGCCCACCTGACAAATTGAAGGGCTTCGAGGTCCGTCTGGCTATAGCTTCGATAGCCGGAGGGAGTTCTGGGCGGCTGGCCAAGCAGCTTTCGCCGTTCATAAAAGCGGATGGTTTGGATGTTTACACCTGCTTGGGCCGCAAGTTCGCCGATGCGCATGATCCCAGCATAGACCTTATACCATGGTATAAGGTCAAATCGCAGAAAACGTCCGAGTCCGTCTGTGGTAAAAGGGACCTTTGAAGAATCGCGGAGCAGCCACGCGCGTGGCATGCAGGGTCAGCGGGCGTGCCGTAATGGAGATAATGAAACGAATGGGCCGGCTGAGACACTAGTTAGGACAGGCCTGCGCCACCCATCAGGGTAGGGGTGTTGAAGAGCTTCTTGGGGAGGGCAAATGTGCGCTTTGGCCGACAATTTGGAGACCGCGCGGAGCTACCTGAAGGCCATTGAGCAGGGAGAGACCGGGGCGAGACTCAGTGAGTTCTTTGCACCGGAAGTGGTCTTTGAGGAATTCCCGAACCGGTTGACACCGCTCGGCAAGAAGCGGAATCTGGCCGAGGGCCTGGAGGGGGCAGAGAAGGGCAAGAAGCTCATGTCCCGGCAGATGTATAAGATAAAGCATGAGATGGCGAACGGAAACCGGGTGGCGTTGGAGGTCGAATGGACCGGAACTCTGGCAGTGCCATTTGGGCAGATTCCGGCCGGGGGACAGATGAAGGCGTTTTTTGCGGTGTTCATGGAGTTCCGGGAAGGGAAAATCGTCCGGCAGAGGAACTATGACTGTTTCGAGGCCTGGTGAGGTGAAAGATGGGCGAACAGGGGAAGTACAAGGGTACTGTTACGAGACAGGCATTTGTGGTACCTTTCAGCTATTGTCTTGGAATAAGCAACTGAGCACTATGGGGCTGTGTGGGCAAGGTTCGTGCTGGTAATATCGTTGCTGTTGTTCTGTCGCTTCGGCATTCTGCTGACACGACTTGGTAGGCGCACACCTGTCAATCGAAGTTAGTCGCTAGCAAAGTGGATTCATAAAATTTTGATGTGAGGTCGTAGCCGAAATGTCCCTGCTGCACTTTCGTTGCAAAGAACGCCGGCGAACTCTACGGGTAGCACTGACGGTGCCGCTGACGGTCCGCGGGAAAACAGATGAAGGCGCAAAGTTCTGCGCGCAAACCCAATCGCAGTCGGTGAACCGGCACGGGGCACTGTTTCATCTAGACGAGATCGTGCTGGTGGGGCAAACGCTCATACTGATGAACGATCACACCGCGCAATCGATGGAATGCCGCGTAGTTTCGATCCACCGGGCTCGCGACGGAAAACAATATATCGGTGTGGAGTTTGTAAATCCCGAGACGAATTTCTGGCACATGCAGTTCCCGATCCCGGGCTCAAAGCCGCTGCGCCGAATCGTTCCCAACAAAGCCTCCGCCTAAAACGAAGCAAAGCAATCTTGCTCCTGGTTTTAGATCCAATTCCTGGCCCCAGTCTGCTCTAATTCACAGCTCCATGAAGCCCAGCTGCACATTCAGCTGATCCCATACCGACTCATTTCCCGACGCCGCGACTAGATCTGACTGAAGCGCGCGTCGGGCAGCAGCAATTGGGTTTAATCCTCGTGAACTGGCAAGACTTGGCTTACGTGCAGCCTGTGAACGTTGATAACATCGGCCGATGGCCAACAAAGCGACCAAGATCGGTTTAATATCCGATACCCATTGCTTGCTGCGCGATGAAGCCGTGGAAGCGCTCTGCGGGTCGGAGCTGATTCTGCACGCGGGGGATGTGGGGAAGCCGGAGATCTTGGAGGCGCTTAGAAAGATCGCGCCGGTCATTGCAGTGCGCGGCAATGTGGATACCGCACCCTGGGCGCAGGCCCTGCCGGAGACGGCCGTTGCGGAAGCTGGTTCAGTACTCATCTACGTCTTGCATGACGTGAACGCGTTGGATTTGAATGCTGCTGCGGCTGGCTTTCACATCGTCGTTAGCGGCCATTCCCACAAACCAGGGAAATCCGAGCGCGAGGGCGTGCTCTACATTAATCCAGGGAGCGCCGGACCGCGGAGATTTCAACTCCCCGTCACAGTGGCAGTTTTACGGCTGGACCGGAGGCCTTGGGAAGTGGAATTCGTGGACCTTGAACAAGCCCGGTAACCCGAGTTCGGGCGCACACGTCAATTCAGGCAGAAGCGCTCGATGAAGTGTGAGGGACAGGTGCCCCCGGCGCCAACATTGCGCCGGAGAAGGGAAATCGCCGGAATAGGCGGACTTGGCCACCTTGTAAGTCGTTGAGTTATTTAAAGTTAATGAAGGACAGGTGGATCAGGGTCAGTATCGAGCCAGAGACAGTACTAGGCCGAGAGTACGGAAAAGGGTGGCACAGGGCATAGGACAGGGGTCCGGTTTAAATTGGAACTGGTGCTTCATGGTGTGTTAGAGTCATCGCCCTCATACTTGCTCCAGATTGAAGCGCTGTGCTGAAGACCTGGAACGAAAAAATCTGAGATGCCAAGGAGAAGTAGGAAAATGCGTAAACACCAAAAGGGATTCTCACTCATCGAGCTGCTGATCGTGGTTGCCATCATTTTGATCATCGCAGCGATTGCCATTCCAAACCTGCTCCGCTCACGTATGGCCGCTAACGAAGCCTCGGCAGTGGGTTCTCTCCGTACGATAGATACTGCAGAAATGACCTTTTCCACGACCTATCCGTCGATTGGTTACGCAGCGCTGACCAGCCTCGGCGGGGCGGCGACAACGTGCGCAACGGCCACTGGCGCAACTTCCACCACGGCCTGCCTGATTGACGACGTTCTTGCGAATACCCAGGTGAAGAGCGGATACGCATTCTCAATCAACAATTTGGTGGGCGCACCAGTGGTCGTACAGTATTCGTCGCTGGCGCTCCCGAGCGTGGTTGGCCAAAGCGGCCAGCGTGCGTTCTGCTCTGATCAGTCTGGCGTCATCCGCTACAACGCGGGCGGCACGGCTTGCTCGAACACCGACAATCCTCTCTGATCGGGTAGCTCCAAGGCCTTAGCACAGCCCCGCCGGAGCGTTCTCCGGCGGAATAAAACGGCAAGCCCACTCAATCCGGCAGGAGGAGTGGGCTTTCGTATTTCGAGCACAGGAATTCCCCGCACGCAGGCTTTTAGCTGCGGTCGACGATCGCCGTCTCTAATGCGAAGCAGGCAGCCAGGCGAGGCCGTCGACGCCGGGAGTCAGGTCGATGGGCGGCAGCATTTTCCAGGAGCGCAGGTCGAGCACGCCGATTTTCCCGGCGCCGGTCCCGCTGACGTAAGCGATATCCCCGCCTGGGCGGATCAAGACTTCGGAGGATCGCTCCGGAATATCCAGCGAACGCACCACTTTCATGGTTTGCAAATCGACGACATGCACGCGATTGGCGGTCATGCCTACCGCTAACAGCCAGCGCCCATCGGTGGTCGAGGCAGACGCATACGCCGCACTCGGCAGATCGATCCAGGCTGCGATCTTGTTTGTGGCTGTATCGATGACGGCGATGCGTGGAGCATCCTGATCGTGAGTGAAGATGCGTTTGCCATCCGATGAAATGGAAATGCGCTGGACGATTTTGGCCACGGGAATCGTGGTGATGAGAGTGCGCTTGGCCAGGTCAAGGACGCTTACGCTGCCGGCGCTCACATTGGCGGTGTAGCCGCGACGGCCATCGGGTGAAATCACCAGCATGTGGGATTGCGGCTCGCCCGTGGGAATTTCCACGAGGACTTTGCGCGTCGAGGGGTCGATGACGTCGACGGCGTTCGCCAGTTCGGCAGTCACATAGAGCAAGCCGTCGGGCCCGAATTCGGCGCAGTGCGGGCGGAGCGGCTTGCCAAGATCGATGGTGGCGACGAGTTTGCGCTCCCGCAGGTCGATAACATCGATGGTGCTGCCATCCGTACCGGGCCTTCCGACGCCGGAGTTGCCGTAGATCGGAACGTAGGCGAAGTGGCCGTCTTTGGAGACGATGACTTCGTGGCCGTTCACTCCGACAGAGATTTTTGAGAGCTCGCGGTGATTTTCAGGATCGACGACCAGCAAGGTGTGCTCTTTCTGATTCGCGACCACCAGCAGGCCACTCGCGGGTGGCGCTGACCTGGCGTCTTGGAGCACCGCCGAAGTGAAAAGCATCGTGAAAACAAGAAGCAATGACAGGCGTGCAAGCATGGAGCACCTCGACCAAACTTCTCTCTCGTTCGAATGCGCGGAAACTCAGCGGAGTATATCTTTTCCCGGAGTCAGCGGCTACGCCGACGTTTCTTTTTGACTGGTTGCTTCTTTCGAGGCTTAACCGTGGCAGTCTTGGGGTTCAAGAACGCGTCTCGCGTTCTCTTCGGAAGCTTCGCGGAAACCAGGTCATAAGAGTCGCGCAGGAGGCGCGCCAGTTCGTCGCGGGGCAAAGCGTCCCTGGTTTCGAGCGCTACCCATTGTGCGCGTGCCAGGTACGGCGCGGGGATGATGCTGGGCCTCTCGGTAAGGTCCGCGAAATTTTCCGGCGAGGCCTTGAACGAAAGACACACCCGTGCGGGCTCCAGCGGCGTCACCGCGAACATCTTCCCGCCGATTTTGAAGAGCAAGTCGTTGCCCCACTGGATTTGTTCCGTCACGCCCGGAAAGGCAAGGCACAGCTTGCGCAGCGAATCGACGTCCATGCACAAGAGTTTAGGGCAAACAGGAGGCCTGTCTCAATAGATCAACTGGAGCGCTCGGCGAGGGTATTCACGGATATCTCTTCCCAGGCAATTTCTTGCACGGGGCCGATCAGAAGAACATAGGAAAGAGTAGCAAGTAGCCCGACGGCCGCCATTATCACGAACGCCAAGATAAAATGTCCGGTGTATTGGACGACAAATCCAGTGAGAGTCGACACAACCACGCCTGCATAGTTTCCCAGAAAATTCTGCAAGCCTGTCCAGCGGCCTGCCATTTTTGGCCCTGCAAGTGTTTGCGTGATCGCCCAAATGTTGGAGCCGCACATCCCGCCGGCGGCGAAGGCCAGCAGCAGTAGGATCACGGATATTGTGGGTTCAGTGAGCGCGCAACCAAGGAGCAGAATCCCGGCGCCTCCGGCTCCCACGCCAGTAAAAGTTTTGCGAACCAGCGTGGGTGTTGCACCCGTTCCAATCCACCGGTCGGAGAGCCAGCCGCACAGCACCGCGGCGGCGGCGTAGCATAAGTAGCCCACCGCGCTAATTTTTCCCATAGTCATCACTGACAAGTGGCGCTCGTGCGTAAGATAGGTCGGCAGCCAGGTGATCTCGAAATACAGTACATAGTTTGCACCAAACAGCCCACCGCAAGTCCCCCACATCGAGCGTTGCCTGAGAAGTTCTCGAAATCCAACGCGGTTTTTTTCGGCAGATGAGATGGAAGTCCCACCGTGCGGCGCCCAGACAAACCAGGGAATCAGCCAAACCATACTGGCGAGGCCCAGAATAATGAAGAAAGGGCGCCATCCATATTTCCCCATCAGCAGGGCCCCGAAAATGGCTCCCAGTGCGGGGCCACACCCTACTCCGGCAGCAATAAGGGCGTTCGCCAATCCACGCCCCACTTCCGGAACGTACAAGGCCATGAACTTTCCATTACAGGGATAGGCGACAGATTCTCCTATTCCCAGCACAAGTCGCGCGACGAGCAAGGCCCAGAAGGCGTGCGCGCCTCCGATGATCGCGGTAGCTCCAGACCAGAGAAAAAAGCCAAGAGCCATCACCCACTTCACCTCGAAGCGGTCCGCCAGCCAGCCGGACACTGGGAGAAAAAGAGAGTAGGTCAGGAAAAAGGAGCCCATCAACATGCCGATTTGCGAGAACGACAGATCAAGCTCACTTTTCAGGAATGGCGCTGCGATAGAAAGGTTGCCCCGATCGATGTAATTGATCAGGACGGAGACAGCTAACAGCGCGATCACCCGGTTGACCGGTCGCGGAGGCTGAACGTTCTCGATGACGAGTGGGGTGGGCAAGTTTAGACGCCGGTCATTCTGGCTGTACGGGCGGAATGTTGCAAGCTAGTTCCACCTGCTGTTGTCCTAGCAACTGCCCGCGGACTACTTCCAAAGCGTCAGAATTGAGCCCATGACCAGATAGCAGACCAACTGGTAACCCGTGTTGATCGCAAAAAGCTTCATGCTCTGCTTCATGAACAGTGCGCCCGTGAATTGCACGGTGGCGACGAAGCCGAGCCAAATATGGAAGCTGGCCATGATTCCGAAATGGAGGTCTTCTGCCCGAAGCCCGTGGAGGATGAGGGCCAAAGTGAAAGCAGAAAGCAGGCCGGCGACAAAAGATCCGCCATAAGCGGGACCAGCGGTCTTCTTCATTTCGTCGGTTTTGGCTTTGTCATTCGGGTCGTAGCCCATTTCGCGCATCCACGGCTTCGCGAAAAGAAGCGGCGAGTACCACAGGAATCCCACCACCATCGTGGAAATTCCGGCCACCAGAACCGCCAGCCAATTCAAGCTATGCATGTGCATGAAAGAACTCCCCTGTTTGGAATGTCATGGAAACGGTTGGCGGTATCCTATGACGCGGTTAACCGGGATGCAAAGGAAAATAGGTGAGGGAACGCTTTCACTCTTTAACGCGGCCAGCTGTTCCGCTTCTGTTCTCCTCGATCATTTCGGTCCAAAGCTTCAGGGTAAGGTCTTCGCGTTGGGGATTTCCAAGCTGAAAGCGAAGTTCTTTTTGATAACGCTCCGCGAGGATTTTCAGGTCGAGCGGGACGAACTGAGCGAGGTGCTTTACGTCGTCGCGATCGCGCTGGATATTGCGTTCGAGCTTTGACAACGCGACGTCGTAAGGATCAAGGGCGCAAATTCGGAGATGCCGGTAAGCCCCTTGGAACATTTCGATGAGCCGCTCTTCGTAGTCTTCCGGCACCTTCGCCACGCCTACGTAATCCAGATAGATCTTGTACCTGCGGTGAAGCGCGCCGCCCCGGACGCCAAGTTCCAGCAGGCGCGCGCGCTGTTCCCCCGGAGCGATCAGAAGCACATCGAGATCGGCGGTCGCCCGCGGCAATCCATAGAGAAGTGTCACCACAAATCCGCCCATGCAATCCAAACGTGTTTCTTCGGTGGCCTCCCCGTCGAGCTCCGCCAGAAAGGAATGCCAAGGCTGTGGTGCTTGGTTAGAGTGTGGCATGGGGGAGATTCTCCGCCTGCATGTCGGTCAATAGATTCCAATGGGCGGCTTCAGCGGGGCGGTTCGAGCGCAGCCATTTTCTCTCTGCTTCCGTGAGCGAATCCTGGCAAAGAGTGTCTTCCTTTACAAGCCGCGAGCGTTCGAGCACCCCCACGTATTCACGAAGCCTTCCCGCACGGCGCGAGTCAGCGGATTTGGACGCCAGTTGGGAAGCCAGGGTGGCAACAAACCCCAGCCGGTTCTGCCGGTCCAGCAGCTTGGCGTTTTGCACCATCCAATCCCAATCCATCTCCGGGTACGCCAGTGCCAGCCACGGCAAGCCTTCTGTCACTCTGCTATCCAGGTCTGCTGCATTGAGCGCGGTAAGCAAAACCTCGGCAGGATTGCGGCGCGTTCTCGCGCGCAGATGAGCGAATCCCGGATAACCCAGCGCCGTTAGCTGCAAGCTCAGCTTCTCACTCTCCACAGGCGTCTCGGAGGCAGACGCTCGCAGTGGAAGTGCCGTTGGAGGAGCATCCAGAGTCTCCACCGCCCGGCGAGCCAGGGTGTAAGGCATCGCCCGGCGGCCACGTTCGAGCATCGAAAGATACGCCTGGGTCACCCCTAGCTTTTCTGCTGATTCTTCCTGGGTCCACCCCTTTTTTCGTCTTGCTTCCCGCAAATCCTGGCCAGTCATGGACAGTTCCGCCTTCCTATGCGCTCTCTCAACAGAGAGCTTGTCCAAGAATATAACATATTCTGTTATAATATGCAAGCGCAAAATTCGAGACTGGACTGTACCCAAACGACCGGCGGGAGAGCGTATAAAGCCAAGCCAGCTGTTCCCTCATCCGCAGCAGTGCAGAAAAATATTCTGTTCATCGCCGTAGAGATGGCTTAAAAGAAAGGGATTGTCAGGTCACGCAGCGACCCAGAAGTTTCGTGGACGCTTCTAAGCGGTGCATGCCAATCGCGAACCATCCGCGAGTTCAGGCGGCGGGCGTGCAGACGGGGGATAGAGGCAAAAATTCGGCGGTCCGAGCCGCAAGTCGGACGAGAGGAGTGGTTCATGAAAACGAGAATCGTAAGTCTGCTGGTTTTGGCGTCTTTAGTCCTCGCGTTTGCGTTTATCGCCACAGCGCCGGCGGCGCCGAATAAAGCGAATGCTCCGGCAACACCGGCGGCCACTGCGCTGCCTGCTACGCCCGCGGCAACACCGGCGGCGGAACAACATCCGGAAATTCGCGAAGCCATTGCCTCGTTGCGCCATGCCAAAGAGCATCTGGAGCATGCCGCGCACGATTTCGGCGGCCATCGCGTGGAGGCTATTCGAGCCACCGATGAAGCCATTCGCCAACTCGAGATTTGCTTGAAATATTAAGAGGGCCTAGCCGTAGGGCAACCATTTTTCGCCGCTGAATAAATCTCAAAAAAACCCGGGCCGGCTGCAGCTACGGCCCGGGTTCCTGTTTTCAGGGCAACCACGAATTAATGCGTACGGTGAAATTCCACGTAATCGCGCCCGGCATAGAGCCGGTACGTTCCCGCGGTAGCCGAGGCGACTACTTGCAGCGGCGTGGGGCGCTTCATCTCCGCATCGTGCTGCGAGGCGGCTTGTATCAGGTCGTTCGCTCCGAGATCCATCACCACAAATTTTCCGCCGTTGAGGAAACCGATGCCGTAAGCGCCAGGCTTCAAGGATTGGCCGGCGATTTCGAGCGTCACTTCGCTCAGCAGATAAGCCTGGTACTTCTCCCTGATTCCCGTCGAGTAACCGGAACTGTCGACCATTCCCGCAAGAACATAAAGGTCGTCCGCGAAGTGCACGCCGCCGCTATTGCGGAATTGCACAGGCGCACTCTGGCCGCGGAAAAATACACGCTCCGGAAAAACCTTTGCCGTGATGTCCGCGGCCTTGAGGACAACTTCTTTGCCCTCGGCGGGAGGATTCCCAGCCAGCGTTGTTTGCAGCTGCCGAACAGAAAAAGTCACCAGCAAGACCGACAAGAGCACAAAATATTTCGCGAAGCGCGCCATGGTAACTCCTTTCAGGGTTCAAGAACCATACAACACTCTTGCGAAAAGGGAAAATTGAAAAGGGCGAACGTCGCGCTAGCCGGCGACCCAGGAACCCGCACGGGTGACGGCGGCACGTGAAAACAATCGTGTACTACGGCATGCTTGCGGACCATGCTGTGATATCTTACCCGCGCGCCTGCGTAATTCTGAGTCGGGGGGAGAGCATAAATGCTGGATCGGCGAAATTTTATGAAGACGTGTTCCGGAATGGGTCTGGCGGGAACCTTGTTTCCGGGTGTTCTGTGGGCGCAAGGCCAAGCGCAGGCCGCGAAGAAAATCACCAAAGAGATGATTGAAAACGCGGCGGCCATCGCGGACGTGCCGATTCCCGAAGAATACAAAGAGATGATGCTGGAAACCTTGAACGATCAGGCTAAAGGCTACGAAGAAATCTACAAGATGCACATCCCGAATTCCGTCGATCCGGCGCTGATTTTCGATCCCGTCCTGCCGGGGGTGAAACTGGAGACCGGGCGCAAGCCCGTGCGGATTTCCAAAGCTGCGAATTCTCTTTCGGCAAGCACTTCCAATAATCTGGAAGATTTGGCGTTCGCGAGCGCGCGGGAGCTTGCCGAGCTCGTTCGAACGAAAAAAGTGTCTTCGCTGGCGCTCACGCAGATGTACCTGGGGCGTTTGAAAAAGTATGATCCGGCTCTGAAATTTATTGTGACGCTGACGGAAGAACGCGCGCTCGCGCAAGCCAAAAAAGCGGACGCGGAAATTGCCGCCGGAAAATATCGCGGGCCGCTCCACGGTTTGCCTTGGGGCGCGAAAGATTTGCTGGCGGTGAAGGGCTATCGGACTACCTGGGGCGCGGGCGGATTCGAAAACCAGATGATTGAGGAAGATGCGACCGTTGTAAAACGATTGGACGAAGCGGGCGCGGTGCTGGTCGCGAAATTGACTTTGGGTGCCCTCGCGCAAGGCGATGTCTGGTTCGGCGGCGTGACTAGAAATCCATGGAATACCAATCAGGGGTCGAGCGGTTCATCGGCGGGGCCGGCTTCGGCGACCGCCGCGGGTTGCGTGGCGTTCAGCATCGGCTCCGAAACGCTCGGTTCGATTTCCTCGCCCTCCACGCGTTGCGGCTGCACGGGGCTGCGCCCGTCGTTCGGACTCGTTCCGCGAACGGGAGCGATGGCGCTTTCCTGGAGCATGGACAAGCTCGGCCCGATCTGCCGAACTGTGGAAGATTGTGCGATCGTCCTGGACGCGATCTACGGGCAAGATGGCCTGGATCGCTCGGTGCAGCCCGCGGCCTTCAATTGGGATGCCAATCTGGATTGGCGAAAATTGCGCGTCGGTTATCTGAAGACCGCATTCGAACCACGCCCCGACGATCAGCAGGAGGCCGCAAAGGAAGAAACGCCCGCGACTCCCGAAGAACAAAAGAAGCGCGAGGAACAGAAGAAACGCCGCGAAGCCGCGCGCGCGCGCGCCGCGTACGACAGAAAATACAACGACGCCGCGCTGGCGAAGCTCCGCGAAATGGGCGTGAACCTCGTCGCCGCCGAAATGCCCAAGTTTCCCTACGATGCCATGGTAACCATGCTGACCGCCGAATCGGCGGCGGCGTTCGATGATCTAACTCGCACTGGCAAAGATAAACTGCTTACCTCGCAGAAGGATTATGATTGGCCGAATACGTTTCGAACGGCGCGCTTCATTCCCGCCGTCGAGTACCTCCAGGCTGCGCGTGCGCGACGGATGGCGATGGATGCGGTCGCAAAAGTGTTTGAGGGATTTGATGTCATCGTAGCGCCTACGAGCGGGGAACAACTCGTAATCACAAACTTGACCGGGCATCCGGCAGTAATTCTGCCAAATGGCTTGCGCGGCAACGATGCGCCGAAGCCGCCAACGGACGATATCAATGATTCCCGCAACTCCGGCGGCCCCGGAACTCCCGCCAGCCTGACGTTTCTTGGGAAACTGTACGGCGAAGCAGCACTGCTCGCGTTCGCGCGCGCCTATCAGGAAGCTACGGGCTTCCATCTCCAGCATCCGAAGCTTACGCCTGCACCCTGATCCGATTCGAATGCTCGCCGGTTGAGCCGCCTCATATCCCTTTCTGAATGGGATAGTCTTTTTCAGCCCAATCCTTGACAAAACTTGTGGGAAGAATCAGCACGCGCAATTTCTTGAATCCCATGCCGCTCAGCGCGGTGAACGCCGGGCGAATGTTGGGGCATTTTTCGAACGGACAGCAGCCGCAATAAATCACCAGGTTCGTCGTCCGCGGCAGACCGTCCGCCCACTTTTTCAATTCCGCTAATCCCTGTTCGTTCGAGGCGGAACCGTGAAAGGTGGCCTCCGGGATATGCCCGCCGGCGAACAGCGTGTGGAAACCAACGTAGATCACCGTGGGCGGTGTACTGGCTTTCGCCCCCAGTTCATGAGCAAACTCGGCCGCCTGCACACTCTGTGCGGAAGTCCAGGGATCCGCGGATTGTTTTTCGACTCCATGTATCGCCGGAACGAAGGTGAGCGTCGCGGATGCAGCTAACAAAACACCAAGGGCTGAAACGAGGAAACAATTTTGGAAATTATTTTTCACTGGCGCCAAAGGAGACCTCCGGGAAGCACTCCAATTCTAAGCCCATTTGAATTGCTGGATTCAAAAGAGCGACGAATTATTTTTTGAGTTCAGCGCGCGTTTTCTGGAGCTTGATGGCCGTGGTGCGCAGAGTTTCGGGAACATTCTTATTGGAGGTGAGGCGCTTTAAGTCGACGGCGTTGAGCATCGGGAGCATGTGCATGGTGACGTCCAGCGGCGATTTGGGATTGTTGATGAGGTTGCGCACGACGCTGTAGTTTTTTCGGAAAACACGGTTACCGGCGATCAGCCGAAGAATTTCATCGGTTAGGCTGGTCATGGATGCGAAAGCCTCGACTTCCTGGTCGGTAAGCCGAGGAGATTGCAGCACGGCGCGCTGAACAACTTTGTTATTGTCGCGAATCAGCGTACGGCGCGCCTCCGGGCCACCCTTCATCGCGAACTGTACGCGCTGCGCCACCGTCATTTTCGCCAGACGCTGAATGAGGGTCTGGCGCCGGGCGGCGTCGGGTTCCACCGCCGCCGCGGCTTCCTCGAGCGCGGCTTCGTCAATCGGATTTCCCGGGCCATGAAGTTCAAGGAGCTGATTCTTTTGCTCGACTGTCAACGAACTGGAGTGTTCGAGCGCCGAAGCCAGCGCGGGAGATTCGCTGATGCGCTCCAGCTCTTCCATCAACGACTGGATACCCAGCGTCGAGAGGTGACGAACCAGGGGAACGAGCTGTTCGGCTGGACAATTCTTGTTTTGCACCATGGCGTCGCAGACGCCCGGCTTGTCGGCAAGATTTTTGGCGGCGTAAGAAAAAAGCGCGGGCAGCGCGTGTTCGCGTTTCAGCGCTTCGACAAACGATTCCAGTGGCGCCGAGAGAATCGCGTCCTGCGCGCGGCCGGCGACCATTTCGTCGGCGTCATTCGTTAGCACTGCGAGAATCTCCGCGTGATCCGCGGGAGAAAGATGCGCTCCGCCGGTGCACACGGCGATCTTTCGTTCGCGCGTGGCGCGCCCGTGGCGCAGGTCTTCCAGAACTTCGGGGCTGAGAGCTTCCACTGGGTTACGGCCTCAAGTCCTTCTCACTCAGGACTATTCTACCGGAGGCGCCTG
>Ga0210399_10002084_pt1 | contig 15545 bp, 14 predicted proteins | sample IncBWC14MmetaG_FD_150865 | JGI IMG/M metagenome (GOLD analysis project Ga0210399, IMG submission 150865) | Forest soil microbial communities from Barre Woods Harvard Forest LTER site, Petersham, Massachusetts, United States - Inc-BW-C-14-M | ecosystem: Environmental > Terrestrial > Soil >...
GGCGGGGACGCGCGGCCAAAGCAGCCGCTGAAGTGCCCGTTGCGGCTGCGGCCGGCAAGCCTGGCCCGAAAGGGAAGAAGGGGAAGGCCGCGGCGGTGGTCGCGCCACCCGCGCCCGTGGCAGCCCCGCCCGCAAAGCCACCGGCGAAGGCCCCGGCGAAAGCTCCTGAAAAATCCAAGGCTGCCCCGCCGGCGCATAAGCCGGCAAAGCCTGCACCGAAACCAGCCAAGAAAGTTGTCCATAAGGCCCCAGCGAAGCACGCCACGGGAAAGAAAAAGAAGTAGGCGCTTCGCGCCTCCCGATTCAATTTGGAAACCTGCGGCCTCGCCATGACTCAGAGCCTCGGAGCGGTGTCCACAGGCGGGGCGGCGTCCATCGACCCCATGAAGGCGCTGCGGGCGGACCGACGGGTGGAGACTCTGGCCTCCACCAGGCTGTGCTACCTGGGCACGGTCCTGGTAATGGGCTGAAAGTAACCATCCAAACCCGGCTGCTAGATACGAAATTTGACAAAATCACGCTGGCGATCGGGCGTATAATTCGCTTGATGCGCCGCCTGACAGCCATTTCGGCGTTCGCGCTTTTCCTGGCCGTGCCGCTCTGGGCGCAGCATGGCGGAAGTCACGCTGGAGGCGGACATGGTGGTGGCGGCTTCGGCGGTGGCCACGCAGGTTTTAGTGGAGGCCACAGCGGAGGCTTCAGCGGCGGGCACGCGAGCGGTGTCCACGTCTTGAGTGGCGCGCGCTCGAGCACCTCGCGCGGATTCACTCGCCCTCCGGCTTACTCGCAACGCAGTTTTTCTCGCGACCCATATCTGAATCGTGGTTTCCGCCCCGACCGCTTTCGGGGCGGCAGTCGCGGCCGTTTCCATAACTACGGGTTCCGCAACAACTGCTACGGTTATCCCTGCGGCTACGGATATCCCGGGAACTACGGTTACTATGATCCGTGGCTGTGGGACTGGTGGGATTCCGGCTCGACTTATAACCAGGACGACCCCAGCCAGGATGTGGCCGCCGCTGCCGAGATGAATCGGCAAAATCTCGAAGAACAGAGGATGCTGCGCCAGGAAGAAGCCGATGGCGATCAGGATCTCTACGCGCGCTCCGATCCCGCGCCGCGCTCGGTCACGCGCGAGGCGGACGGTGCGCCAGTTCTGCCCGATACGGTGTTAGTTTTCCGCGATCAGCACAAGCAGGAAGTCCGCAACTACGCCATCGTCGGCCAGACGCTGTGGAATTTCTCGCAACAGCACACGGAGAAGATTCGGCTGTCAGAGCTAGACCTGCCTGCAACTGCGAAAGCCAATGACGAACGCGGGCTAACCTTCCGCGTTCCAGCCAGCGGCGATGCCCAATAGATCTTTTCGTCCCAGACCATCCTACTTCAGCCCAGCCACTTCGCCCCGGACACGTCAGCCCAGACATTTCAAACTATCGTCACGCCCGCTTACCGCGCCGTTTCGCCTTTCGCTGCATCCAACCCTACATTGACCCGAAGGGCATTTGCTTTTCGCTGCGGAGCTAGTACATTAAAATCAAGCGTTTAGGTCATGTCCGACGGTTCATGGGGAACCTGCAAGAACACGGGTCAAACCCTGGATGAGGCTTGTCCGGATGCTAAAATTAAAAGAATACCAACTATGCCTTTAAAAACACTGTTTCTCAATCCGCCTTCCTTTGAAAATTTCGACGGAGGGGCCGGCTCGCGTTGGCCCGCCACCCGCGAAGTAGAAAGTTTTTGGTATCCGGTTTGGCTGGCTTATCCGGCGGGGATGCTGGAGGGGGCGCGGTTGCTCGATGGGCCCTCGCATCACGTATCGGGCGAAGAAACGATCAAGATCGCGAAGGACTACGAGTTCCTCGTTCTGTTTACTTCGACGCCGGGATTCCCGGGCGACATCCTGCTGGCGCGGGCGATCAAGCAGGCCAATCCCAAGATCAAGATTGCATTTGTCGGACCGCACGTGACCGTGCTGCCGGAGAAATCGCTGCGCGATTGCCCGGAAATTGATTTCATTTGCCGCAAGGAATTTGACTACTCGGTCGTCGACTACGCGAAAGGCAAGCCCCTGGCGGATATTCCAGGCGTGTCGTTCCTGCAGGATGGGAAAGTCGTGCATAATCCCGACGCCCCGCAGATTGAGAATCTGGACGCACTCCCGCACGTCACCGAAATCTATAAGCGCGATCTCAACATCAAGAATTACAACGTGCCATTTCTGCTCCATCCCTACGTTTCGCTCTACACCACGCGCGGCTGCCCGGCGCAGTGCACCTTCTGCCTGTGGCCGCAAACGCTGAGCGGGCATCCGTGGCGCAAGCGCTCCACCGACGACGTCGCGGCTGAGATGGCCAAGGCCAAACAGCTGTGGCCGGACGTGAAGGAATTTTTCTTCGACGACGACACGTTCAACATTCAGAAGGCGCGCACCATTGAACTGTGCGCCAAGCTGAAACCGCTCGGCCTGACCTGGTCGTGCACCTCGCGCGTCACCACGGACTTCGAAACGCTGAAGGCGATGAAGGAGGCGGGATGCCGCCTGCTGATCGTCGGCTACGAATCCGGAGACCAGCAGATCCTGAAGAACATCAAGAAGGGCGCAACCGTCGAACGAGCGCGGCAGTTCACCAAGGACTGCCACAAACTCGGGCTGGTCGTGCATGGCGACTTCATCCTGGGCCTGCCGGGCGAGACCCACGAGACCATCAACAACACCATCGCTTTCGCCAAGGAACTTGACGTGGAGACAATCCAGGTTTCGGTGGCGCATGCTTACCCAGGCACCGAACTCTACGACCACGTGGTGAAGAACGGTTTTATTCTCGGCGACAACAAGATGGTCGACGAAGGCGGACATCAGCTGGCCCAGATTCAATATCCCGGGCTGCCCGCCGATGACATCATGTCGGCGGTGCATCGTTTCTATGACGAGTATTATTTCCGTCCGAAAGCCGTGTACCGCATTCTGCGCAAGGCGGTTTTTGACAGCAACGATCGCAAGCGGCTGTACAAAGAGGCCAAGAGCTTTTTGAAACTGCGGTCCGCGCGCAACAAGATGGTGAAGCGGCACGCCGCCGAAGCCGCTGCGGCGGAGCCGGTGAAAGCGTAATAGGGGATCCTCGGGGGCTAAACAGTATGCTGGAAAACTCACTTGGTCGCAGAAAAACGACGACGGGGGCTGAAGCCCAGATTAATTTTCAACGGCTTACGCGGCCCTAAAGGGCTGCTCTTCCACAGTAGCACCGACAAAGCCGAGTTTTTCAGCAGACTGCAAAGCCTTCGATCGTGTGCGGCGGGTACGGCAGCGCTGAAAGCGCTGCGCCACCCGAAAGCCTGAATCTTAAGTGACCACTCGCAAGTATCTGGTGCTGGCTGGAGTAACCGTCTTTGGAGCGGCGGGTGACTCCATGCTTTCGCACGGGATGAAGCAGGCCGGCAACATTTCCCTCCATCACCTGCAAGGCGTGATTCTCGCGGTCCTGAATCCCTGGGTCGCGGTGGGCATCGTTCTGCTGCTCGCCTTCTTCGCTTCGTACATGAACGCGCTCTCCTGGGCGGACCTCACCTACGTGCTGCCCGCCACGTCGCTGGGATATGTTCTGCTGGCGCTGGTGGCGAAGTTCGCGCTGCACGAGGAAGTCAGTCCATTGCGCTGGTTGGGCATCGCACTGATCTCCGGGGGAGTTGGATTCGTAGCGGGCGGACCGGCGCTCACTTCACACGAGCACAAACCCCCACCCTCTCGCGAAGAACGCGAGAAGGATGGGGCACCCACTGAAGAAGTTGTTTCCGGCGGAGTGCAGCGATGAAGAGCGCTTACACGTGGGGCGGGATTCTGGTTATCGTTTTCGCTTCCGTCGTGGGAGACATTCTCCTGGCCCGCGCCATGAAGCAAGTCGGCGACGTGCACGCGCTGTTGTGCCGCGCTGGAGTGTGGACGGTGGTGGCGCGCATTTTGAGCAACTCGAACTTTTTTCTGGGCGTGGGCGCCATGGCGGTCGCGTTCTTCAGCCTGCTGTTCGCGCTCTCCTGGGGAGACGTCAGCCTGGTCGCGCCCGCCGCCGCGTCGCTCACGTTTATCGGGAATGCGTTTGCGGCGAGGATCTTCCTGCACGAAAAAGTCGACCGGCGCAGATGGATCGCCGCCGTGCTTGTTGCGGCTGGCGTGGCGCTGCTGGCCGGGTAGGGACTGTCCTCGATCCAGATTCCTCCCGAACCTAAACTAGCGCTTGCACTGCGATCCTGAACGGGTGCATACTGGCGCGCAAAAGGGGTGCTCCTCTATGCACAGAATCGCATTGCTTACTGTGATCGCTCTGTTAACCGTCAGCGCGGGTCATTCGACTTCGCCGACGGCGGACTGGGCGATCAACGCCACGGCCATTGAGGCGTGCAGCTGTCCACACTTTTGCATGTGCTATTTCAACGCACATCCTGCGGGTCACCACGAAAACGGCAAGACAGAACACTATTGCAAGTTCAACAACGCTTACAAAGTCAACAAGGGACATTACGGAAGCGTCGATCTCACCGGCGCCAAGGTTTGGTTAAGCGGCGATCTCGGGGGAGACTTCACGCAGGGCCAGATGGATTGGGTGGTAGCGACTTTCGATAAAGGTACGAGCGCCGAACAGCGGCAGGCGCTTGGGGAAATCCTGGGACATGTATTTCCGGTGAAGTGGAATTCTTTCGTGACCGCCGAGGGCGACATCGCCTGGGCCGCCGACAAGGATCAGGCGCACGCGACGCTCGACGGCGGCAAGACGGCCGAGGTCAAGCTGAAGCGGTTTCAAGGAATGACCGACGAACCGGCCGTTCTGAAAAACGTCAAGTACTGGGGCACTCCGCGCAACGACGGCTTCGTAATGATGCCGAATGAATTGGAGACTTACAAAGAAGGACCCAAGGCTTATGAATTCAAGGGAACGAACGGGTTCATGCTCACCTTTGACATGACCTCAAAGGATGTTCCTGCGCCTAAGGGTTCCTCGATGGGCAACTGAAGCATGCTTCACAGTATCACCAGATGCGCCGGAGTCTTCCGGCGCATTTTTCTTTGAGCGTCCACCCCCGACCTGATTTGTTTTTCGTGGCACGAAACCGAGGAGGAAGTGAAAGCCCTGGGTTTGTGAACTACCACGGAGACCAAGGTCAAAGGTGGTGGACAGGAGTGTCCGCCCCACATGATTTACTTCTTCGCGGCGACCATGATCCCAAGGACGACGGGCAGATAGAGGACGGAGGCGTGCAGTAGACGGCTGGCCATGATCTTTGAGTTCGATGCCGCCAGCTTGCCGGAGTGATAGAGCAGGAATGCTCCGGCGACGCCCATTCCCGCACCGTACAACCAGCCGGCGTGAGCCATCGTGGGCAGCAAAGTTGCGAGTACCAGGAGCACGGAAAAGCCAATGATTTCGGCGTGAGTAAAGCGAGCCTCGCGATCGAATTCGGGGAGCATGTGATAACCAGCGCGGCTGTAGTCGTCGCGATACATGAGCGCGATTGCCAGGAAATGCGGAAACTGCCAGAGGAAGAGGATGGCGAACAGAAACCACGCCTGCGGATTGATCGTCGCGGAAGCGCCCGCCCAGCCGATCAGCGTGGGCATGGCCCCGGGGAACGCGCCCAAAAGCGTGCACAGCGGCGTCTTGCGTTTCAGCGGAGTGTAGACGAGCAGATAGGAGAGCAGAGTCGAAACCGCGAGCAAAGCTGAGAGGGCATTGACGGCTATTAGAAGATAGAGCCCACCGGTGATGCTAAGCAAAAGACCGAACGTCAGCGCCTCGCGGCTCGTGAGCCTGCCCGAAGGCAGCGGACGAGAGGCGGTGCGGCGCATCTGGCCGTCCCACACGCGCTCCATCCACTGATTCAAAGTTGCGGTGCCGCTGGCCACCAGCAGCGTGCCTACGAGCGTGTTGATCAGGCCAACGATCCGGAACGGGCCCCGCGAGGCAAGATAATATCCGGCCGAGGTCGTCATCAGAATCAGCAGGTTTACTTCCGGCTTGGTCAGGGTGTAATAGTCCCGGATTCTGGACTGCAACGTTTGCAGAGGCGCGGTGCTTGCCACTAGGTTTGGGGTCGCCATGTTGAGCCCCGATTCTCCCATAGATGGATGAAAAACAAAAGTAGGCTGGTGGAGTTTCGGCATTGTATTCGACGGGGATAGGCTCTCCGGAGATTTCCTCTCTAAGTTGACAGCCTCCCGCCCCTCGATTAAGAGTTAAGAGTATTACGACGGCGTATCGATTGCGGCTCTGCACCGGAGCCGGTTGGCAGAACAAAAATCATGGTCCTCAGTCAGTTCCTCAAGAAACCGGGCCCCGTCAGACTGGCATCGGGGAACGTTTGGAAGCTCAAGCGCCCGGTTCTGTGGACGGCGCGGGTCTTACTGCTTACCGCGCTGTTTACCGCGGTGCCTCCTCTTCATGTTCATGCCCGCGAGAAGGAAAAGCTATCTTACGGCGAGGGACTCATCGTCAATGTCCCCTATTCCGAGGCGGAAGTAGAGCGAGTCGTACAGGACGTTGTACAGAACGGGATCATCCGAGGCACCAAGGAATACAACAAGGACGAGAACGTTGGCGGGGCCAAGGCTGCCGATTCCACGCGCGTGTTCTCGCCCTGGACTGAGGGCGGGAAGGTTTTCTATAAGGTGCGGCTGCAGGCCCTTGATCCGCGCAATTTCAAAAACAGCGGCGATGTGGGCACACTCGCGGTGCGTTACGTGCTGCAAGCCCAGGGCGATAAGAATACGGTGTTGCGGATTAACGCGGTCTTTGTTGAGGACTTCCGCCGCACCGTGCACGCCTCGAACGGCTCGGTAGAAAGCAGCGAATACAAAGACATCCGCGACCATCTCGACAGCCTCGACCTGATGAAGCAACAGGCCGCGGAGACGGAAAAAGAGAGACAACAGCAGCTTTCGAAGGAGCCATCGCCGGCGATGAACAGCGCGGCTCCCCCTACCGCTCAACCCGCTGCGGCAGTGGCCGTGGTTGCAACCGAAGGCGTAGCCGCTAATGCCGGCGCCGCAACGCAACCGCCATCCGAAGCTGCGCCGGCCCAGACGCTAGAGCAGCACGTTCAGGATCTGCGCCGCCAGGTGGAGCGACTGGTAAAGGCGCCCGGTGCGCCGCTGAAGTCCGCGCCGTTCCACACGGCGACCACTCTCAGCCCACTGCCAACGGGGACCGAGGTCTTAGTGTTAATTTCAACGCCGTACTGGTATGGCGTGGAGACCAGAGCAGGTCAGCATGGGTGGATGTTGCGCGACGACCTGGAGTTGCTGCCATGAAGTGCGAGCGGCCAGTGCACTGGGTTGTGTTAGGCGCGTTTGTGGGGCTCGCGATTTTGACGTTGTTCGTTGGGCGCGGCAGAGCCCAGGGCGGAGGTTATGAGAGGAGCTTTCCCCAGTCCAAAGCCACGGTCGAAAAAGTTCTGAGAGACATGCAGTTTGCAATGGCCGGTCGGTTGCCGGTGTTGGACGGGTTCGCCCTTGCCGGCGATCATCCGCTCGATCGCTATCAGCGCGCGTATTTCCAGTCGACGGTGCAGGTAAGCGCTACTGCTTCCGGAGGATCGCTCGTGCGGGTGAGCGCCAAGGTGACGGCGTGGTATTCCGATTCCATTCCTTCCCGTTCGGGATATCAGTTGTTGAACTCGAACGGCCGTCTCGAAGTGGATCTGCTGGATCAGCTGGCGGCGGAACTCGGAAAAAGAGCGGCTGGAAGAGCACAGCCTCAGAAGGCTCCGGCGAACGTGCCTTCTGCGGCATCGCCATCCACCAAGTCCGCTGCTCAACTGCGGACTGCAGAATCCGCGCCAGCATCCGAATCATCATCATCATCATCATCATCATCGATGCCAGCTTCGCCGACGCCGCGATTGCCGGAGACTGGCGGGACATTTTCTTCATCTCTGGCGCAGAACCTTGCCGCCCAACAGACCGGGGTGCCCCAGTCGGGGCAGAATCCTCCTGCGGATCCGGAACGGGCGGCGCTGAAAGCAGAAGCGCAGAGCCTGGAGGAGATTCTCAAGAACCAGACTCATCCCAAGAATTTGGTGGCTGTGAAGAAATCGGGTACGCCCGTGGTCGCCAGTCCAAGCCTGACTGCCAAGACTTTATTTATGGCCAGCGCCCACGATGAGTTCGAGATGCTGGATTTCAACTCCGACTGGGTGCATGTGCGGATTTCTGGTTTATCGCGAGGATGGGTCTGGCGCAACAGTCTGGAAATGCCCGAAGGCACTCCGGAGGTGGCTGTCTCCAGCGCGGCTCCGGGAGCAGCGGCCGACGAATTGTTCCGGGTCAGCCGGGAGGAAACGGCAATCTTTCCTGGCGACTGGGAGCCTCTCCGCAACAAGAGCGTAAGGATTATTTCCGTCCAGAAGACGGATGCGTCGGCGCGCGACGGGGGCGCAAGACTGAAGCTTGCATTCGCGAAGTCTCTGCTCGACAAAAGCTACGCGGAACTGCGAAAAAAAGCGGACACATCTGCGGGCATCGTGCTGATTTTCGATTCTGCCGACGGCGGCATGATTGCCACCACGGTCGGCACTCTGCAGCAATGGAAGGCGGGCAAGCTGTCAGACTCCGCTCTGTGGCATCAATCCTACTTTGATCCGCCGGAGACGTTCAGTTCGGATAGTCCGTCCGCAAGCCAGTAGCGGCCGTCTCGCCCTCTAGATTCGAGAAGAGCGTCGACGACCATCGTTCGAGTCCAATGAGCCTTAGTGTCCTGCAGAGGCCTTGGCCACCAGATTCGGCCGGGTAGGGTTCACCGCCGGTCCGGCAGAATCGCTTGCCGTAGACAGCGCAGGTTGTGAATCACTCGCTGGCGGGGAAGCGGGTCGCTTGGAACAGAGCTCGATCACTTCGGCAATCCGCTGGCTTTCACACTGTTTGGCCATCTGCCAGCTGCGCAGCGCTTCTTTCTCACTCACCACCTGATCCTGGTTTTGCTGGACGCGCTCGGCGTAGTGCGCCGTGACTTTGTCCATTTCCGCCTGGATCTTTACGTTTTCCTGGGCCTTGCGCGCTTCGAATTCCTCCAACTGTTTCTGCTGCCCGGCCTCATAGGAATTGAGTGCTTGCTGGCGGCGCGTCGCGTCCTGAAGCAGATCGTCGGCCGACGTGCCGGCGGCGTCGAGAGCCATGAGCACCGAGGCGCGCTTGACATCGTTCGACAAATCACGGATGCGGTCGCTGTTGAGCATGTCGACGACTTTGTGGACGCCGTATCCGGAGCGCGCGCTCAGGATTCCAGCGGCGTGATAAATGTCTTCATAGGAGAGCAGATCGTGATGAGGGCCAGTTAGGCCTTCCGCGGGACTGGTTTGCGATTTGTTCAATGGAGCCTCCGTTCGTGCAGCTTCGTCGGGCGCGTCGGTGCCGTCCTGCTGCCGTTGCCAGAACTTGGGAAAGAACCGTTTCGGTGGCATAACTTTCCTTTCTTGACGCGCGGACGTGCCTTCATTTTCAGATGGAACGCGTTGCACCGGATCGATGGGTCGATTGGTGGGTCGATTAGTGGGTCGATCGGTGGATGACCGGGAATCGTTCTTGCGGTCGATCTTCGTTGCCGTGCGAGCACTCGCAGCGGTGAGTGCTCGAACCGGTGCGGCCGGGGAGGCGGATGTATTCGGCTTAGCCGCTTGCCGCGCGGGAGGACTTGCGCTTTTCGCTGGCGGGGGAACAATTTCTTTGGGTGCGACATCCGCGGGTGCGGCCTTCACCTGCGGGGCGGCTTCCGGCGAATGATCTGGCTTGGGCGGAAGGCTGGCCGGAGGAGTGCTCGGAGCCGCCTCTCGCAGCACTCCCAGCAGAAATTCTCTTCCGTCGCTGCGGCAGTTTTGGGCGACTCCGGAAAACTGTTCCCGGTGCCACCTCACCGTGAGCCTGGACCCGACCGTAATGGGGGTCTTGACCCGGATGCAGGCCCCGGACCGGGATGTGTCTTCGAGTGTCCCTGGAACCCGCGACGGTTTGCCGTTGTCTTCCCAGACCACTTCGGCCACCGCCCACATCACGAATCTCGGCTCGAGGTTACGCCCGTCCATGGCATTTGTATCGGCTCAGGAGGAGAGGAGTTTAGTTACCGGAGGCTCGGGAGGCATTCTGGGGACATGAATGACTTTGCGACCAAACTGGGATGTCTTCCCAAGATGGCTCGCAGCGGAGGTGAGGTCGCCGAGCTTTGCAGGGCTCGCCCGGGTCGAAGAACCGGACTCACGCCGGGCTATGGGAACAGGCGCATGAATCCAGTGGCGGGCAGGTCTGCGGAGAGGAAGCGTGGGTCTTTGAAGCCTGCGGCACGGGCTAGCGCTTCCGCGGCGAGATATCCGCTGCGGACGGCGCCTTCCATGGTCGCGGGCCATCCGGTCGCGGTCCAGTCCCCCGCGAGAAAAACGCGCGGCCATCCTGTTGCCGCAGCGGGACGGTGAGCGTCGATCCCGGGACGCGGCGAGTAGGTGGCGTTCACTTCTTTGATCACCGTGGACTTCACGAGGTTGGCTGCGCGTGCGGCGGGGAAGAACTCGCGGACTTCGGTGAGTGCGAGGTCGACAATTTCGGATTTCGATTTGTCGATGAGCGATTTCGAGGAGCTGACGACGAGCTCGATGTAGCTGCAGGTCTCATTGGAAGCAGGGGCTAAAGCCCCATTTGTTTCTTTGTCGCTGACGCGGCCCTGAAGGGCCGCTCTTCCACGGTGCTGGAGACGGGATTTATGGAACATCCACTGAATGGTGCGGTCGAGCAGCACGGCGTGGTCGAGATCGGAGATCTGACGGTCGAACCATAGATGAATGCCGGTGATGGGGGCGGTTTCGAAGTGAGCGATTTGTTCGCGGATCGAAGCGCTCTCAGGGGCATCGGGAAGAACGCGATCGAGCGCGTCGAAGGGGAGGGCGAGGACCAGGAAGTCAAAATCCCCACCCTGTCCCTGCAAACTACGCAGGGACAAGGGTGGGGCACCCTCTTTTGAATCATTCTGCCGATTCTCTTCCTGGTTCCGAAGTTGTAACTGAATCCGCGATCCTCGGGCGGTGAAGCTTTCGATTGGTTGGCGGAAGTGCAGCTCGCCGCCACGGGCGCGGATGTAGTCCCCGGCCGCGTTGTAGAGTTCGGTGAGGGGGACCGTGGGCACTCCCATCTGCCGGGCTGCGGGAGATTTCATCGACTCACGGACGACCTGGGCGGCCGCGGAAATAGAAATCAGATCGAGTTCCTCGCTGAGGGCGCTGATCAGGATGGGACGCCAGAAGCGCTCGACGGCGCGTTTGGTTTGGCCGTGCTGATCAAGCCAGTGCTGGAACGATTGTCCGGTGTCGCGCTGTTCAGTCAACGTGAGTGGGACCAGAGCGCGGGCGATGGCGAACTTGTCGGCGGCACTGAGGAATGAAAAGTTCATGAACGATGGAGCGGTGTGCAGCGGCGCGGGGAGCGGAGAAGACTTCATCACCGAGGTGCGGCCGCCGGGCTCGATGAACGTCATCTGGTCGTACCAGCGGATTCGATCCGCGACGCCGATGCGCTGGTAGAACTCGGTGAGGTTCGTGCACACGCGGAAGAGGACGTGCTGGCAGTTGTCGACGACTTCGCCGGTGCCGGGATGTTCCCAGGATGAGGCTCGACCGCCGAGGAAGGGGCGCTTCTCGAAGAGGGTGACGCGGAAACCGGCGTCGGACAGGGCGCAGGCGGCGGCGAGTCCGGCTAGGCCGCCTCCGGCGACGGCTACTGTGGGTTGGGGAGTGGGGGGCATTCTTAGGTCGGATTCAAAGTCCCCATCCCTTCGACTTCGCTCTGTCGTAAATCCCCACTTCTCGCGCAAAGAACGCGCGAGAAATGGGGCACCCGGCGTCGAAAAAGCAGGTTCCTCCACTGCGCTCGTGTTCGCTCGCTTCGGTCGAAATGACAGAGTCTTGGGTGAGTTGCATCTTCAGGTCAAACGCTTGAAGAAGCCTTTCCCCAGGATGCGTACCTTTTCCCACGTGCTCAGAGCGACTTTGGCGGTGAAGACGTCGTACTGTTTTTCCGCGATCTTTTCGAGCAGGCGGCGGTAGATCGTGATGAGCACCCACAGAGCGGGCTGGCTGTCTTCGGCGATGTAGGGGACGAGTTCTTCGCCCGACGCATAAAATTCGCGGGCGCGATCGGCTTCGAGCGCAAGCAAGGGGCGGAAGCGTGCTGGATCAGGCGTCGCGAGCAGTTCCGAGGTGGACAGGTTGAACTGCGCCAGGTCTTCCTCCGGGAGATAAATTCGGCCCATCGCGGCGTCTTCTTTTACGTCGCGAATGATGTTAGTCAGCTGAAAGGCCAGGCCACAGCGCTCGGCCAGGGACTCGGCTGCGGGATCGCGATATCCGAAGACGTGGATGCAGACTAAACCAACGACTGAGGCGACGCGATAGCAGTAGAGGCGAAGGTCTTCGAAAGTCTTGTACTGAACGGTAAGGCCCGGAACGCTGGCGGCTTGTGCGGAGGCTTCAGCCTCTTCCACATCCATGGCCGTGCCGAGAGCGAGTTCGTCGAGTAATCCGGCGGGAATGGAGAATCGGCGCTGCGCGTCGGTCAGAGCGAGCAGGATAGCGTCGTCAGTGGGCTGGCCCTGCTGGGCGCAGTGGAGAGCGTCGAGCCAGATGTCGAGTTTCTGACGGCGGTCGGGCAGGCTGAGCGTGGAGTCGTCGGTGATGTCGTCGCAGCGGCGCATGAAAGCGTAGACGGCGCAGAGGGCTTCACGCTTGCGGTGCGGCAGGACCAGGAAAGCATAATAAAAGTTTTTCGCCGCAGTGCGCGTAATGCCTTTGCACACGGAATATGCCATGACCAGCTGGGGCGGGGCGGGCGTCCACGGTATGGGGACCTGCTGCGTGCCCGCGCTCATCGATTCGCTCCGCTGCCGAAGAGTTTGCCCATGGCCGCGCGCGCGACGAGAGCGAGTTTGCGGGGCTTCGAAATGATGGGACGATTTCCGAGAACGGCATATTGTTGCTTCTCAATCGCGTTCAGGATTTCCTGACCGCCGCGGCTGAACAGATCGAGATCAATGGCCAGTTCGCGATCGACTTTCCTAATCAGCGGCAGGCCCTGGCGAAACCAGTCGCGGGCGCGCTCGACTTCAAACTTCATCATCTCGCAGAAGGATGGGGTGTTCCGACTGTGCGCGATGTCGTCTTCGTTGACGTTGAAGCGGCGGAGGTCTTCGAGCGGGAGGTAGATGCGGCCTTTGGCGTAGTCGGTGCTGACATCCTGCCAGAAATTAGCGAGTTGCAATGCCGTGCAGGTAAAGTCGGAAAGCTGCTGGCGCTCGGGATCGTGGTATCGGCAAAGATAAAGAACGAGATGGCCGACGGGATTGGCGGAGTAGCGGCAATAGGCCAGGACGTCGTTAAAAGTTTCGAAGCGGGTGACGGTCTGATCCTGACGGAAGGCGATGAGCAGATCGGAGAATTCGTGCTTCGGAATGTCGAATTGGCGCACCGTTTCAGACAGCGCTACGAATACCGGATGTTTTGGAGTGCCGTCGTAGCAGGCGTCGAGTTCCTGCTGCCATTGGTCTAAGAGTTCGAGCGAGGCGGCGGTGTCGCCGACTTCGTCGCCCAGGTCGTCAGAGATGCGGCAGTAGGCGTAGACGTTGAAGAAATGCTGGCGCAGGCGGCGGGGAAGAAACCAGCTGGCAACGGAAAAATTCTCGTAGTGGGTGCGGGCCAGGCGGGCGCAGTATTCGCGGGCTTCGTCGAGCGTGGGGGGAGTAGACGGGATCGCGTAGGCCGCGGGCAGGCGGGACCATCCGAGGGCGGAAGGGGTGGAATGGAGCGCGCTTTGGATAGCAGTTTGAGTCATTCAGTTCAGCGCTCGCGTTCGCGAAGCTTATTCAACAGCTCAAGAGCGTCGTGAAAACTCCCGTTTGCATTCGTGTCATCACAGGCAGTACAGGGGTCCTTCGACTGCGTAACTGGTTCGCGTTCGCGAACCAGTTACTTCGCTCAGGATGACAAATCTTATGAAATCTGAACGGCACGACTGAAGTCGTGCGCCTCCCAACCCAGCGCGAATCAGTGGCCGGGGATGATTGCGGTTTTGATATCGCCGCCGCGGTTCAGCATGTGACGCAGAACCTGCTGCAGGCGGGACAATGGCGCCTCCCCGGTGATGTAGTCGGTGGGCCGAATCTTCTTGGCCGCGATCAATCCAAAGGCCCGGCGAACTGTTTCCGGCGTGTGGTGGAACGTGGCTTTCAGAGTGATTTCGGAATAGTGCAGGCGGTTGGTTTCCAGTTGCACTTTCGTTCCACTCGCGCATCCGCCGAAGAAGTTGACGGTGCCGCCCTTGCGGACCATATCGACCGCCCACTCCCACGCTTCGGGCTTGCCGACGGCTTCAATGACGACGTCACAACCGCGCTTTTGCGGAGAAAGGGCGCGGACGGCATCGACTACACTCGGAACTTTTGTGGTCTGGATAATTTCGTGTGCGCCCATCTGTTTGGCGGCTTCGACTTGGCCGTCGCGTTTGACGACGGAAATCACGTTGCAGCCGATGGCGCGGGCGACCTGGACGAACATCAATCCAATGGGGCCGCCGCCGAGAATGGTGACGGTGTCGCCGATTTCCACGCCGGTTTCATGCAGGCCGCGGAGAACACAGGCTAGAGGCTCAGTCATGGCAGCGTCTTCGAAGCTGACACCGGTTGGGATGATGAGCATGTTGGCTTCGACGATGCGTTTCGGAACGCGAATGTATTCCGCGTAGGCGCCGTTGTTGAAGAGAAGATCTTCGCAGAGATTTTCCTGATGCTTGGAGCAGTAGAAGCACATCTGGCAGGGCGCGGAGTTCAGAGCTACGACGCGCATGCCTTTCTTGAAGCCATTGACGCCCGCCCCGACTTCCTCGATGACTCCGGCCAGTTCGTGGCCGAACAGGGCTGGGGGAACGATCATGCGGGCGTGATAGCCCCGCTGGTAAACCTTGAGATCGGTGCCGCAGGTCAAAGCGACTTGGACTTTGACCAGAACCTCGCCGTCGCCGACGCGAGGGATGGGCACTTTTTCAATCTTGAGATCTTCTTTGCCGTACAGGACGGCAGCGGTCATTTTTCCGTTCACTGCTGGCTTCCTTCCAGTTACAGCTACCTCAGGGGCTAAAGCCCCGAATCTTGAAATCCGTTGACCCGGCCCTAAAGGGCCGCTCTTCCACAAAAAACTATCAGGCCCAGCACAACAAACTACCTTGCCCGTCACACGAACTACGTTGCCCAGGTGCTGCCGGGTTGAATCATGATCTTCATTGACGAAGGCTGGGGATGGGCGGCCAGATCCAGAGCTTGCGGGCTCTCGGCGAGCGGGAAGCGATGGCTGACCAGCCGTTCCAGATCCATCTCACGGTTCATGACAAAACGGACCGACTCATCCTGCAAGTCGACCGACGCACTATAGGACCCCACCAGAGTTTTCTCATCGACACAGATGGCTGCAGGATCGATCAATGCCTCTCCGTGCTGCGTTTGCGCAAACAGCAATACCCGGCCACCGGGACGGGC
>Ga0210399_10002085_pt1 | contig 15535 bp, 13 predicted proteins | sample IncBWC14MmetaG_FD_150865 | JGI IMG/M metagenome (GOLD analysis project Ga0210399, IMG submission 150865) | Forest soil microbial communities from Barre Woods Harvard Forest LTER site, Petersham, Massachusetts, United States - Inc-BW-C-14-M | ecosystem: Environmental > Terrestrial > Soil >...
TTATGTTTCGGGAGGGTGGGCATCCCGGAGCGCATTTCATGCCACACGCGGTGGAGGCCGATTTTTTTTCTGGGCCGGAGTTGGAACGCCTCTACGAAGTCGGGTGGGTGGGACGGACGGACCGGTCTATCGGGCGCGCACACGGGTCCTGGCGGAATTATCGAAAACGTTTCGCATGAACGAAGTTGCGAGTCGCTATTCCACGGCGGAACTCACTTCGATCTACCGCCAGTCGAAGATTGTGGTCAAATATCGGGAGAGACAACTATCCGCAAGATGCGAATGTACGTACGTTCGAGGCGATGGCGGCTGGAGCCCTGCTGATCACAGCTTTACCGACCGAATTATCGGCCATCGGATTTCAGGATGGTGTGCACTTCGTTGGGTATCGCAGCGAAACGGAAATTACCGGCATCGTGCGAACATACCTTGCGGACGAAGCCGCGCGGCGGAGGATCGCGGCGGCGGGGCGCGAATTGGCCCTGCGCGAACACACGTACGACCGGCGAATCGAGGCATTCCTATCGCTCATCGAGGTCGCGCGGGAAAAACGCTGTGCGCCGGCGCGGACTTGGACCCAGGAACGCGTGCGCCTGGCGTATCTGGAGTATTTTGCGGCTAACGGGCACTCGAGTGCGCCTTGGCGGAACTGCCGGAAATCGCGCGGCGTAACTTGGCAAAGGCCGTAGTGGGATCTTTTGTTCTGGCGCGCGCTTGGGGCCGGCGAATTCCGGGGCAGATCAGGAGCCAGCTCATGCGAGCGGCCGGTCTGGACAGGTCGAAAGCATGACTCTGCGAACTGAATATGACGCTTGGCATGAACGAGTGTACGAATCGAACCGGCAGCACGAGGACGCATCCAGCCCGTGGTATCAACTCGTGCGTGAAAAGATTGGCTGCGTCACCGGGTTGCGCGTGTTGGAGGTCGCGTGTGGCCGGGGCGGATTTGTAAGAGAGCTGGCGCGAGGCGGCGCGCACGTGACGGGGTGCGATTTTTCGTTTTCGGCGCTTCGGGTCGCACACGCGAAGCTGGGTGACGCGACGAGCGGCACTTCGGCCACGCTCGTTCATGGCGACGCCCACTCTCTCCCCTTTGCCGATGCATCATTCGATCTGATTGTTTCCTGCGAGACCATCGAACACTTGCCTGATGTGCGCGCCGCGATCCGGGAAATGAATCGCGTGACGCGGCCAGGCGGCAAACTCTTCCTTACCACGCCGAACTACTCGAACCTAACCGGACTCTATGAGTTGTATTCGCGGGTGCGGCGTGGTTCACCGAAAATGGATCAACCTTACGATCGTCGTCAGTGGTTTCCGCAGATTCGCGGCTGGATACACGGCGCGGGCTGGAAGATTTTAGGAGTGGATGGCACGGTCCATCAATTTCCGATCCTGCCCGGGCACTCTCCGGTTCGGGTGGAATCGGTAGAATCGAATCACACCGTGCGCAGGCTGCTCAGTCCATTTGCCCTTCACTATTTTGTTGTGGCCCAGAAGAAAGTCACCGGGTAACGCGTCGATGAATATCTTAATGGGGTCGGGAGTGCCCAACCGCCGTGAGGGCGGTGTGGCCGCCATCATCTATAACCTGGGGGGCGAACTCGAAAAGCTTGGACACAAGCTGACCTACATCTTTCTGGATGACTTGGTGACGCCGGGTTCGGTTTCCTCGCGGTTCAGCGAGGCAATATTTGCTTTTCGGCTTGCGCGCTACATCACGCAGAATCGCTCGAAGTTCTCACTCGTGAATCTGCACGCGCCGACCGGATTCGTTTACGGGATGCGCCGGCGCTGGAATCGCAACTCCGATTACCCGCCCTATGTGATGACGCTCCACGGCCTGGAAGAGAACCGCGTGTACGCTATGAGCCGCGAAGCGAAGAAAGGACGGGCCTGGAACTTCGGAGCGAAGAACCGGTTGTGGCATCGGCTCTATCATTTTCCAAGATTTCGCTGGTCGATACGGACCGCGGATGCCGGGCATGTGTTCAGCCGCGATGTATGGACTATTCTTCGGCTCAATTACAACTTAAACGCCGAGCAGGTGGCGTACATTCCCAATGGAGTCGAGCGGCGTTTTTTTGTGCCGAGGACCTACGAGGTGCGGGGCCACGTGCGACTTCTGTATGCCGGAACGTGGCTCGACCAGCGAGGCATTTTTTATCTACGGGATGCTCTGCGGAAGGTCGCGCCGCGCGCTCCAGGATTGACAATGACTTTTGCGGGACCCGGAGTGCCGAGCGAACAGATGCTTCGATTCCTTGGGAACGGCCTCGCTTCATCCATCGTAGTGCGCCCTTCGGTCTCAGATCGCATGCAAGAACTGTACGCCGAGCACGACATTTTTGTTTTTCCGTCGATTGTGGAGGGATTGCCGAATGTTTTAATGGAAGCGATGGCGGGTGGGATGCCTGTGATCACGACGGAAACATGCGGAATGCCGGATATCATCGAGAATGATTTCAATGGCTTGCTGATTCCCCCGGCGAACGCCTCCGCACTAGAGGAAGCAATTCTGCGGTTGGCGAACTGCGAGGATCTGCGGCGGAAGCTGGGGATGGACGCGCGTGCAACGATGGAACGATTTACGTGGGAACGGAGCGCAAGAATGGTGGAGTCGCTTTACAAGCGGACGCTGATTGCGGCAGGGCGAACGGCGGAGTGATGACTCTGGGAGCAGGTGGTCGCCCCGCGGTTCATGTGGAGCGCTGCGCTCTATGACCGACAACAACTTGACGAAGGCGATGCGGAAGGACTGGGACGAACGCGCCCGGAAGAACGCCTTCCATTATATCGCGTCCTGGCGGCGTGAATGGGACGACGAGTCATTTTTCTTGTCGGGTGAGAAAGACTTCGCGCGACTCGTGGCCCCTGTTCTGCAGCGCTGCGGGCTGCCCGCGTCGGGCGGCGCGATGCTGGAGCTGGGCTGCGGGGCAGGACGCATGACGCATAGTTTTGCCAAACGTTTCGAGCGCATCTACGCTCTCGATCTTTCGCCAGAGATGCTGCGGCGAGCGCGGGCGATTCACGAAGGGCGATCGAATATTCTTTGGCTGCTCGGCAACGGCGCGGATCTTTCGTGTATCGCTTCCGGCTCGCTGGATTTCGTCTTCAGCTACTTGGTCTTGCAGCACTTGCCGGAGGAAGTTTTGGCGTTTCGCTATGTTCATGAGCTGGTGCGGGTGCTCCGGCCCGGCGGGGTGTTCCTGTTTCAATTCAACGGCGGTTTGGAGCCGACGATGAATCTGCGCGGCCGAGCGGCGTGGGGAATCGTGGATGCGCTGTGGTCACTGCGGCTGCGCGATATGAGTCGATCGGTGGCGGGAATGTTTGGCTTCGATCCTTGCGCCGCGGGGAAGAGCTGGCGCGGGGCGGCGATTGGTGCGCAGCGCATGAGGGATAGTGTGCGCGCGGCGGGCGGAGAGGTTCGCGAATTGAGCGGGGAAAATACGCCGATGACGTGGTGCTGCGGCGTGGCCTCCGGGAAACAGGGCTAGCCGGCGGATGCTGACGATCGGAATCAATTATTCGCAGATGCATGATTCCTCAGCCTGCATCGTCCGCGATGGTGAATTGCTGTTTGCGGTGGCGGAAGAACGCCTTAGCCGAGTCAAGCACGATGCAAGATTTCCGCATCTGGCCGTTGAGGCGTGCCTCAAGTTTGCGGGTGTGACCGCGGTCGAGGTGGACGAAGTTTGTTTCGGCTGGCAGAGGCCCGGGGCTCTGTTTCGACATGATTTGTGGTGTTACACGACTGGCCAGCTGCCGCTGACCTACTTGAATATTCTAAATTCCACGCGACATTTTCTGAGTATGTGGCATCAAGAATCCGGAGCGAAAGTATTCGCGCGGAAATACCGGCCTGTAAAAGCGCGCATGCGATTTGTGGATCATCATCTCGCGCACGCAATCAGCGCTTACGGATTTTCGGGGTTCGACGATTCCGCAATCGTGATCATGGACGGGCGCGGCGCGTGGGAGGCTACTTCAATCTGGCACGGACACGACGGAAAGATCGAGCACGTGCTGACGATTCCGTTTCCCAATTCCTTGGGCAGCTTTTACAGCGCGTTCACGGACTATCTGGGCTTTGCGCCGAACAGCGACGAGTGGAAAGTCATGGGGCTTGCGCCATACGGCAAGCCCGGAGTGAACCTCGATGCGTTCATCGATCCGGAGGCTACGCCCTACCGGGTGCACTCGAAACGGCTGAACAATGGCAAAACCCGGAGTGCTTCCGGGATCGCGGAGGTCCTGGGGCCGCCGCGCGCCGCGGAAAGCGAAATTGACGACCGCCACAAGAACATCGCGTATGCGGTCCAGGACTACTGCGAGCGGGCGATGATGAGCGTCGTGCGGATGGCGCTCGCAAAAACAAAGTCGAGCAACCTTTGCCTGGCCGGCGGAGTGGCGCTGAACTCGAAGGCGAACGGAAAGATTCTGGCGTCGGGAATCGTAGAGAAGATTTTTGTGCAGCCCGCCGCTTCGGATGATGGCGTGGCGCTGGGTGCGGCCCTTGCGCCGTATTTGGACCGCGGCGGACGGCTACCAAATCGAGCCATGCGGCACTCGTATTTTGGTCCGGCGTTTGATGATGAAGTGATCGAGACGGCCTTGAAAACGTACAAACTGCGCTACTCGCGCATGAATGACCCTGCCACGAAAGGCGCGGAATTGCTGGCGCAAGGGAAAATACTCGGCTGGTTCCAGGGGCGCATGGAATTTGGCCCGCGAGCGTTGGGGAGCCGATCGATCCTGGCTGATCCGCGAGATCCGGAGATGACGGCAAAGGTGAACAACGCGGTGAAGTTCCGCGAGTGGTGGCGACCGTTCGCGCCCTCGATGAAGCAAGAAACGGCGGGCGATGTCGTGGAGAGCGCCACAGACTCGCCATTCATGATACTGACGGCGCAAGTGCGTGCGGAAAAGCGCACCGTGATCCCGGCGGTGACCCACGTTGATGGAAGCGCACGGCCGCAAACAGTCGAACGCGAGGTCAATCCGCTCTATTGGCGGCTGATCGATGAATTTGACAAGCGCACGGGCGTGCCGGTGGTGATGAACACGTCATTTAACTTGCGCGGAGAAGCCATCGTGCACACCCCGACCGACGCCGTGCGCACGTTTTTCAGTTCGGGGATGGATGCGCTGTTGATCGGCAGCTTTCTGGTCGAAAAATGAGCGGGCGAGAATGAGCGAGCGGCACATCATCGCGCTGCTGGGGCGACGGGATGAGCCGACCGACGCCGTCGAAGAGTATTGCCGCTATCTTGGCGGCGCGTTGGGCAATCATGGCTTTTCGATGGAGCTGACCCGGGTGGTATGGGCGGACCGCGGTTGGACATCAGCGTTGCGTGAACTGCGGGAAAGGGCAAGCACATGGCGCGGCAAATGGGTGCTTCTGCAATACACGGCGCTGGCGTGGTCGGCGCGCGGATTCCCTTCTCGCTTTCTCCGCGTCGTAAAAGAACTGCGCAAGAGCGGAGCGCGAATCGGAATCGTCTACCATGATGTTGAGCCGTACGGCGGGAGCCGAGCGATTGATTGGCTACGCCGACGCGCGCAGTTGCGCATCATGCGGCAAGCACTGAGGTTCGCGCATCTCGGGATTTTCACACTACCTCTCGATGTTATTTCCTGGCTCGGTAACTCTCACTCGAACGCCACGTTCATCCCGGTTGGCGCCAATCTCCCTCTTGCCAGTTTCGGGGCAACGGAATCCCGCGAGCATCAGCGAACTCCCCTAAGTGTGGCGGTTTTCGGAATCACGGAAGGAGAGACCGGCCGGAAGGAATGCGCACGAATTGTAGACGCCGTGGGTTTTGCCGCGGCCAGTGGCCGTGCGCTGCGGCTCCACGCGTTCGGACGGGGAGCGAGCGAATGCGAAGCCGAATTGCGAAAAGCACTGAAAGACGTGGCCGTGGAATTGCAGGTTGATGGTGTCCTGCCAGCCGGGCAAGTCGTGAAGGCGCTGTCTTCGTCGGATGTGCTGCTTTTCGTGCGCGGTCCAATTTCCAGCCGGCGAGGCAGCGCTATTGCGGGTATTGCCTGCGGGCTGCCGGTGATCGCTTATTCGGGCAGTGAAACCGCGCCGCCAATTACGGATGCGGGCGTCGTCCTTGTGTCGCCGGGCAATAATGCCGAGCTTGGCGAGGCGCTCCTGCGCGTAATGTCAGATGGAGGCCTCCGAAGCTCGCTGGCTGAACGGAGCCGTAGGGCTCAGCAAAATCATTTCAGTTGGAACGCGATTGCGGAACGTTACGTTGCGGCATTGGGGCAAGAGTGACGCTTCAGCGGCTCAACGTTTCGATCAGGATTTCCTTCTTTTTTTCGGCGACGCCGCTCAGCACATCGAGCGTGGCGAAATATCCAGCAATGGACGCGGCCGCCAATGCGACGAACGCCTCTGCGGGTAGCCAGGGGCTGTTGGTCCAGCGCCCAGCAAACAAAATGAGCGAGCAAATTCCTGCCAGAAGAATCTGAACACCGAACGCGACCCAGATGGAAACTCCGGAAGAACGCTGGCCGCGCATGGAACCGAATTCGAGCTTTCGCGGAAAGCTGAGCGACACCCAATCGGCAATCGCGAATTGACCGGCCACCGCAAAAATCACCGCCGCGATGGTGGCGATGAACACCGGCGTTGACGGCAGTCCAATTCGCAGGGCGAGCACCAGCATGGACAGCACAACCTCAAAGACCAGGACTCCCGCATGCATCAGGTTTTTCCCCAACAGAACGTCGCGGAATCCGAGCGGCGCGGTGAAATACGTCTGGATGCCTCGACCTTCATAAGCGAAGCAGTTATACGCTGGCGTCATCAGCATCAGGATGAGGTAGCCCATCATTCCTGGAAAGAACATGTCCGGCGAAATTCCTCGATGCGTCACCGAGGGATGCGGACCGCCGAATTGAGAGCTGAACAGCAGCACAAGGATGGGTGGCATGAGCAGCGACACCAGCACAAATCCGTTGCGCGAGAGATAGCGGAACTCCTTTCGCAGGACTGCGGCAACCTGCGGAGAAAACAGCCCTAGGGCGTCGGACGAACTATCCGTTCTTGAATTGACGCGGGACGCGACGCGTGCTGGAGCGGCCGCTTCACTCAACTCCTCACCCCGATATTGCGCCGCGAATCGGCGCCACAGTAATGCGCTGAAAACCCCGATGTAGGCAAGGATGCCGGTCACGCTCCACAGAAAGGTGGCGTCATGACCCCCAGCGGCAGCCGCCAGCGCGCGACTAGCAAGCGAAGGCGGAAAGGGCGAAAGATACGGCAAGAAACGCAGAACGGAAGAGGGCGACGACCCGTTGGCATAGCGCGTGATCAGCGGGCGGATGAACTGTACCGAAACGCTGAGGAGAATAAATAGTCCGAAGAACAGCTCTCGCGTGCGGCGGCGCGCCAGCAAGCGCTCAAGCCACGAACCGAGAAGCCTCTCAAACGTGGTACTCATGAAGACGAAAAGCACAAGAATTGCAGAAACAGCCGGCAGCAGGGCAGGGTTTGCGATGCCCGCGCCCACGGCAATCGCCAGCAACCAGCAGATGGAAGCGATGGCCGCGAAATCGGCCAAGCCGTAAGCAAGGCCGACAAGATAAAAGGCAGTGAGGCTCAAGGGGAAACGCAGGAGGGTCCGAAACTCAAACGTTGCACCGAATCCAGCCACGAAGAGCGGAAAAACCTGCCAGAAGAGAAAAATGCTCCAGAAGAGCAGCACCAGCCACCCAAAGTGGCCGGTAGAAATGGAAATGTAGGCGCCCCAGCAAAACGCAAAACTCAAACCGATCACCATGATGCCGGAAAAAATTGCCGCCCAAATGAGGCCGATCAAGTCGAGCTTGCTATTTTTTCTGCGGAGATGATTGCGCAGGATCCGCCAGCGTAGCTCCGCGACCAGGCGAATTTGGCCGCCAACGCCGAGATTGCCGGCTACATTAGCCACGAGAGCTCTTCCATTTGCGGGCGTTCTGAACCATCCTGACCGACGATCGATACGAAAATCTCTTCGAGAGTGGTTTGGCGGCCTTCTTCGCCGCGTGTTCCTGCGCGAAGTTCTTCAAGCGACCCCTGCGCGACCAGCCGGCCCTTGTGAATAATGGCTACATGGCTGCACAGACGCTCCACGATCTCGAGGACGTGGGAAGTCAAAAATATTGTCACGCCGCGTTCAGTCATGCGTCCGAGCAGGGCTTTTAATGCGCCAGCCGCGAGCGCATCCACGCCTTCAAACGGCTCGTCGAGAAACAGGATGCGCGGTCCGTGGATTACAGCCGCGGCAAGCGCGAGCTTCTTTTGCATGCCATGCGAGTAGTCCGCGATGACGGATTTGGGACGGTCCGCGAGCTGCATAAATTCGAGCAGTTCTTCGGAGCGCTGCCTTGTGGTGGCGCGATCGAGCCCGTACATGCGACCGACAAAATTAAGATACTCAGCGCCGGTCAAGCGCTCGAAAAGTCCCATGCCCTCGGGGACGACACCGATCTGGCGCTTCACTTCCACCGCGTGCGATGAAAAATCCAATCCTAGAAGTTGCACGCGGCCCGAACTTGGCGCGAGCAGACCGGTCAGCATCTTGATGGTTGTGGACTTGCCCGCGCCGTTGGGCCCAAGAAAACCGAAGAATTGTCCCGCCGCGACTTGCAAGTCCATCTCGTCCACCGCCAACAGGGCGCCGAAACGCCGCGTGAGCTTCTGCGTCACGATGGCCGCATCGGTCATGACGGTTCTCTTTTTGGCATTTCCGGCATAAGACAAAACTCTAGCACGACTTCTTTGGACTTCTGGAGGAGCGAGAACCACGTATTTTTACGAAATGACGCCGGCAGCAATTTCAATCAAGACTTCGGCGGGACCGGCACTGGCGTCGCACCCGCGAGATGCGCCTCGCGTGTTGGCAAGGCGGCCAGGACCGCAGGAAGTTCAACGCGAAAAACCGCGCCCCCCGTCTGGCCGTTGTAGCAAAGAATTTTGCCGCTGTGCTCCTGCACGATTCCGAAGCAGATACTTAGACCTAGCCCCGTGCCCTTACCGACTGGCTTGGTCGTGTAGAAGGGATCAAAAACGCGATGCGGCTCCTTGATTCCTGGCCCGGTGTCAGAGAAAAGTATGATCACGTTCCCACGATCGCGAATGGTCTTGATGGTGAGCACGCCGCCTTCGTGCGACTCCATGGCATCCACGGCGTTATTGATGATGTTGAAGAACACCTGCATCAGTTGGTTGCCGTCGCCGCGCACTCCGGGAAGGACCGATTCCAATTGGAGTTCCACGCGCGTCTTCGCCGAACGCAGGTCCAGAGAACGGAGTTGCATGGCGTTGGTGACCACGGTGTTGATGTCCAGAAGCGTGCGTTCTGCCGGCACTTGACGAGCGAAGCTGAGTAAATTGCCGACCAGGGTTTTCGTTCGGCGAGCCTGATCGCGAATCTTGGCCGCTATGGCCCGCGATTTCTCGGTCAGCGTCATATCGTCGGCCAGAAGATCGGAATATCCCAGAATGGCGGCGAGCGGATTGTTGATTTCGTGCGCCGCACCGGCCGCGAGTTGCCCCAGGGAAACCAATTTTTCAGTTTGGACGAGCTGCGCTTGCAGCCGTTGAAGGTTCTCAACGGATTGTTGCGATCTGGACAGCAAGCGCACGCGATCCTTGTCGGCGATACTCGTGCGCAGGAAGATGATCGCCATCAGGGGGATCGATGCGATCAAGGTGGTCATGACACGGTAATCGCGTACCTCGCGCGGCTCGTGAGAGAATCGCAACGCGTAGATCGCAAAAAATGGCAGGGAGAGTACCGCTACCATGGCCAGGCGCGACGCCCAAGTGCGCTCTCCCACGCGCTCGCTGGAGTCGTCCTCCGTTTCTTGTTCGTCAGGAGCATCGAGCGCATCCCGGTTGCGATAGGCGATCAGGCCCGCGAAAGCGAACCACAAAAATGAAGAAATGAGCGGGAGATCGTAGGGACTCCCGGTGGAGTACTTGTGCAATGAGATGGCGACGTTGATCGTCAGGGACGACAGCATGTAAAGTGCTGCGCCGCCGAAAAGATTCGCGTACACCAGCCGCCACGCGCCTTGGGACCGCAACCATAGCGCGACCAAGCCGCCGACGATCACCATGTACTGAATGTTGGCCACCATGTCGTAGTTGAAATTGTATTGCGCTTCAGACGGCAATACGTACATCCAGGGGAACACCACGTAGATGTAGAGGAACGTCCACCATGTGAATAGCGAGACAAAGTCGAGGTACCCCAGGCGTAACTGAAGTTCGCCGCGTTTCCGGTGAGGTTGCAGTGCAAGCGCCGCCATCATCGGGATCCCGCGCAGGAAGAAGACGATGTCTCCGCCGTATATAACCGGCACCGGTTGGTGCGCGTAGACTTCGTGGTAAGTCCAATCAAATTGGCCAAGCATCCACAGCGTGCAACTCAGCGCCAGTAGCATCCAGAAGATGTTGCGTCGCCAGTGTGGCGTGCCCGCGTTTAGCAGCAGAAAAGCGTTGGCCACCAGCGGAACGACGCATTGCACCAGGTTCCCAAACGTCGACAGGGACTGGCTGCCTCTCGGAAACACCAAGGACATCGCGGCATATGTGGCCAGCGTCAGCAGCCACACGGAGACGAATGTCAAAATAGAGCGAGCAGGCATGCTTGTACTTCCCTCTAGTTTAGGTGGGAAGGGTGCACTCAGGGTCGTGGGTTCTTTTTGGTATGGCCTAAGGATAAACGAGCGAAGACGACGCGGACGCGATTTCCGCAGATTCGCTGCGACATGGCGGAGGAGGAGGGATTCGAACCCCCGAGACCCTTTCGAGTCTAACGGTTTTCAAGACCGCCGGTTTCAACCGCTCACCCACTCCTCCGGTTATGTATTCTACGCTGACGACGGGACTTACGGAACACGCTGCCTGAGGGCAGTTGCATAGTAGTTCCACACTCGATCAATTCGGCCGGCGAGACTGGATCGCAACTTCGAGCTGCTTCATCGCAGCGACGGCGTCCCCATCGAACCCCTTGAGGAGTAACGGTCGAGGAGGATGGAAAGCGCTAAGCCGTCGCGCTCTTGCTACGAGGTCCCTCCGACGTAGGCCGGTCCCGTCTGAAATTCCAACGGCGGTGGCTTAGCTTGACGCGGGCCACATCCTCGGGCGCGAACGGAACTTCGCTGAACCCGCGGACCTGGATGACGTGACCCTCGCTGACGACGGCGGGATCGAAAGTCCTGCCATCCGCGAGTTCCACCGAGACGATTTGATAGCCAGGGCCGGTCTGGGTGACCTTCTTGAGGTCCTTCGCGGTCTCGGGAGGAATCTGAACTAAGCGCTTCATGTTGACCTCGAATCGGGTATCGAACCTACCGGGTGATCTGCGGGAACTAGGCGGGGTCGCGGACCTGTGGGGCCGCATCCTCACGACCCGCTCGGGTATGAGTGGAAGTCGGGAGAATACTCCAGGACTGTGCGAAAGGAAAGAGCGGCGGCCCCAACCGCTACCGAAATAGCCCGCGGGCCGACGACAAGAAAAGAGGGCAATCCCGGATGCTGTGGGACTGCCCTCGGAACCATCCGATTGTGAGAGGACCTAGTTATTGGCCATCGCAACAAGGACTCGCTCAGTGGAAGCAGGGCCTTGTGCAAGCACCTTTTCGTTCCTCTGAGTCTTTGGCACCGTGTACTGGATCTCCAAATCGACCTTAGCCAAGTCCAACTCGCGAACGAAGAAGGTTCCCCCGCGTTGTTCAAGGATCAGGACGCTGGGTCCGTCGATGTGGCGGTCGGAGACTACGGCTGCGAGTTCAAATACAGAGCCATTGGGTCCCTTGATGAATATCGGCTTCAACACCGAGACGGAATTCAGAGAAAAAGTGTAGTCGCCGGCAGGTAGGGTTGCATTCTGCCAGCGAATCTCGTGTGACAGAGTAAAGCTGCCTCCGGCGACAGTCTGTGCGGCGGCTTGGCCCGCGCTCGCGCAGATGCCAAAGAGTCCGAGGCCCGCTATTGCCAGAATTCGATTGAGTGATTTCATGGGAATCTCCCTTCGAATCGATCAGTCTTCAGTGCTTCGACTCCGAAGTGCACGCGACACAAGGGAGCATTTGCTTGGCCGCGCCGGCAGAGATCCCGGCGGGAATGCGTCTGCGGTGGAAGCGTCTGATTGACAAAGGGATCTGGGTGAATGGCTGTCGGAAGCAGCAACCAACTACCGTGCCCTGAGTCGGATGTCTATCCGATCCGACAGTTGTCCTATCCTTTTGGATAGACTTTCTGGGCTGCCATGACAGGAAGCGCGAACATACTTCTGGAGCGGTGACCCATCTAAGGCGGAATGATGAAACGCTAGATACTAGTCCAACTACTGTGGGCCACAGAGGCTAAGTGGATCAGAGTTTCTTTGCCGACTTTTGAGGGGGTCAGCGGAGCACGAGCGGCAGACCTAACGAAGCGACGTCGAGATGCCTCTCGTGCGATCGGCCAGCCACAAAGGGCCACCCGCCGGGACAGCCCTATTGCTAAGGTCAATGATATGGCACGGAACCTTGTCGCGAGCCCCACGCTAGAGACTCATCAGAAGTTGCACGGCCACGCCGAACTTCCCATTTGGCAACTTGTCCACACGCATCACCTGCGCCACATACTCACGATTCATCGGATCGTGCGGGGAGCTATACGGGCACGTCACAAACGCACGCATCCCGGGATAGTAATTGGACAGCCGCGTCGTGAAGTAGATGCCCTCTTTCGACGCGTTGGTGCTCGTGGTCAGGTCTTCAAAGTGCTCATCGCGCGGTTCGGAAGGTCGCACCCGCAACGTTCGGGTCATCTTTGCCCGCCGGCTGCGGCGCTTTTCTCCCTGTGGCTTGCCTAGCATGATCGGTTCGGAGGTGAGCTGTCACGCGCTCTTGAGGGCAGTCTAGAACGCGCCCCGTGGACCCGGAGGCAAATCTACCTCGCTCTTGCCTATTCGTAACCATTGCGAGAGCCCGTCGCGACAACGCGCAATGCCGGCAAGATCGCCGCGGCGGTTGTGCGGCGGATCCGCTCCCACCAGGCAGCGAGAGTCCCCGCCCGCGCGCAGAACACGCGGCAACGGGAACTCCGTCGGAACTGACCGCTTCGTCGTTCTGGCAACCGCCATAATCCCGGATAACGATTTTGGCGAACTCCCGACTAAAGTCGCCGCCCTCAGGATGGAATTCTTTAGGAGCGGGAGGCTAGCTAACTCGCCTATCCTATTTCTTCCTTCTGGAGTCTTGCCCCCTCTTCATAAAGTAGTCCATTGTCGGTTGCAGTTGCTCCGGATCGCGAACGCATTTCAAGAATATCTCAAGCATGTTGAACTCCCCCATGCCTCCTATATACCGATAATCTGCGGGCAGCGGTGGTCCTCCCGCTTGGCCGGCTGCAGGAATGATCTCGGGGAGTTGGACCACGTACATGCTGCCACCAGCGAGCGCCTGATGCTCATACTTCATGAGCCAAACGCAGTTTCCAGAATCAAGCATGTAGTTGGCGGAGACTACGGCCCATTGACCGCCATCTTCCGGTGAAGGACTTTGACAATTCCAAAGCAGCGCCTGGGGAACGTAGGCTGCAGGATCTGTAAAGCCGTACTCATCGAGCCGCACCTGCCTCAGATCCCTCTGGTGTACGAAACCTTCAACTTCGGGGAGAGCGTGATTCCAGTCGAGATTGGAATCGTTAACGAGGGCGTACCCCGGCCGACCCATGCTTAGATCATTTAAGTAGGGAATATAATTCGGATAGGCGCGTATGGCGGTAACGATGGAAGTCAACACAAGCCCGATTGTCAGCCAGCTTCCGAAACGTGCTGCTTGCGGGTTCGAACTACTCAGTAAGTTCAGCACCTGCGGGAGGGGCGCAAGCAGCAAGACGACGAGGGCCAGCGCGACCGAGAAATGCCGGATGCTGATGTCCAAACGGTTCAGCATGCAGGCAGTGACAAAGATCACCAAAGATACCCAGATGCTACGCCATTGCAGGCCCTTGCCGGCGCGTATCGGAGATTGCGCGGGTGAACGGCGTTTCACGAGGAAAGCCGCTGAGACGGCAACAAGAAGCAGCAGAAGGAATGTCAACTGCGACTTCAAAAAGAAGAGTACCGGGAAATAAAACCACACGCCGTGCGGGTAAGCATGGCCGAGAATGAAAGTGGGCCGGCTCGAGGCACTGAAGGCAAAGAGGACCAACCCGCGCAGGTAGATCCAAACGGGCATTAGCACTCGCCGCAGGACCGGCGAGACGGGAAAATGCGGGATGATCCCGAATGAATCTGTTGGTTCATTCCAAGAGAGGACCAAATACACGATGTAAACGAACAGCGCAGACCACAGAGTTCCTATGGCGATGTTGCGCCACGCTCGCCGGCGCCAGCGGCGGAGTTCAGCGTTCTCAACTGGTTGCTCCGGTAGCGGCCTGAATCGCAAGCTCAATGCAAACGCGGCGAACACAAAGAACAACAGTCCCGACGAAAACTTCGAGAGCAGAGCGCCAGCCAGCACGAGGCCAAACTTCACAATTGTTCCCTGCGAGGGAGAACGCCACATATTCGGGAGTTGCCAAACGGTTAGCACCCAGAACAATGTAACTGCGATGTCGGTAATCACCAGCGGCCCAAATGAAAGAAAGGCCGGCATGGTTACGAAGGCAGAAAGACACAGCAAGCCGCCCCAGGAACTGCCCAGCTGAGCGCCGCAAATATAGAGAACGAGACCCAATAACAAGGTCATCAATAACATGGACGCCCGCGCCCAAGCCAGCGTGGAGTAAGGGTTATTCCACCGCATGAGGAACCAGTGCCCGAATACCCACTGACCCAAATATGCGTTGAACATTTTGTTGCTGAACGTCCACGAGACATGGGAATAGTCGGCATGCGCTCCGCGCAGAACCAGTGGCAAGGCCGCGACCACTTTCGCCAACGGCGGATGCTCCTCGTTCATCCGCATGTCCAATTTCTGGAGATAGCTCACCCCTGCGGCAATGTGGGCGATTTCATCGAAGGTCACGGATTCACGCTTCGCAGCCCCGCCCGCTAGCAGCGCCATCAGCGCGAGAAGCAGGACTGCGGCAAAAGTGATGAAAAAACGTTCAGGTATTTTCAATCGCAGGACCTCATGCAATGCGACGGGAAACTACCGACCTTTGTCGTCTCACCGGCGCTCAAATCGACCCTCACCGTGCAGGTGGCTACTCGAAGTCTATCTTGTGGAGACGCCCGCAAAGGGGGGAAGTTTTCCTTGCTCGCATTCCCATCTCCCGATTCGGCGCCTTACCCGGAGAAGTGCCTTTGACCCAATTTGGACTTGTCCGGTAACCGCGTTCTATAAAGGGGAGAGTCAAGAGAAAAAACTCCCCGGCGACTGGAAGGAGCAAAGATTTTTGCCCGGCTCTCCAGCCCATGTAATGTTGGGAGGCTCTTGGGGTTTTCTTTTTTCGCCGAGTCATGTTGTTGTCGTGACGACGCTTCGGTTTCTGACGCGACAAGCAGTACGGTTGGAAAAATTGCCAACC
>Ga0210399_10002090_pt1 | contig 15531 bp, 14 predicted proteins | sample IncBWC14MmetaG_FD_150865 | JGI IMG/M metagenome (GOLD analysis project Ga0210399, IMG submission 150865) | Forest soil microbial communities from Barre Woods Harvard Forest LTER site, Petersham, Massachusetts, United States - Inc-BW-C-14-M | ecosystem: Environmental > Terrestrial > Soil >...
CCCAATCCACGCGGCAGCTACGGAATGGGCGAGAAATTCACGCAGGCAAACGTGAAGGATTTCGGCTACGGCGATTTTCTCGACATCATGGCCGGAGTTGATAAAACAATCGAGCAAGCCCCCGTCGATCCCGCCCGGCTGGGGATCACCGGCTGGAGCTATGGCGGATTCATGACCATGTGGGCCGTAACCCAGACGAATCGGTTCGGCGCCGCAGTAGCCGGCGCAGGCCTCTCAAACTATCTGAGTTACTACGGCGAGAACAAAATCGATCAATGGATGATTCCCTATTTCGGCGCTACCGCCTACGACGACCCGGTCGTCTACGCCAAAAGTTCGCCCATCAATTTCATCAAGAAAGCGAAGACGCCCACGCTCATCGTTGTAGGCGATCGCGACGGCGAATGTCCCGCCCCACAATCCTACGAATTCTGGCACGCGCTGAAAACACTGCGAGTGCCTACCGAATTCGTCATCTATCCCAACGAAGGTCACCTGTTCGCAAACCCCGAACACAGCCGGGATGTAATCGATCGCACCACGACCTGGTTCAGCCGCTATATCGGAAGTGCCAAATAGCGCAGGCAACTTAGCCCACTGAACAAACCGCGGCTTTCGCCGTCTTTCGCCCCTGAAGAATTAGGCGCGGGTGCCGATTCTGAAAGGTGGGAAGCTTTCGCCTGTCATTCCGTACAGGAAATCGGACTAGCACGAAATCTGTCCGCACGTTCTATATCCTCCGGCAAGACCGGGCGCTAGGCTTTCCTTAACGTCCTCGTAGATATGCCCGGCGAGGAAAGGAAGGAGCCTATGTCCCATTGGATTGGAACTACATCCCCCACCGATGCAGGAATGACCGACTTTAAGGAATGTCTGAAGTACCTTCGCGACGGACAAGCTGAGCAGGCCCTACAACATGCCCGGCGCGCCCTGGGAGTTGCTCCGAAGAACCCGTTTTACCTCTCTTATACAGGCTTGCTGGCTGCTGTCTCCGAGAAGCGCTTCGGCGACGCTGAATCGCTCTGCCGCGAAGCCCTGGGAATGAGGGTGAACCACGCCCAGCTCTACCTGAACCTGGCCGAGGTCTACCACCAGGCCGGACGCACATCGGAAGCGATCGACACCCTTGAGAAAGGCATGGTCTCAGCCGGGCGTGATTTCCGTATCCGCCGAGCCTTGGAGCGAATCGGCGTGCGGCGTCCCCCGGTGCTCACGTTCCTTCACCGCAGCCATCCGGTGAACAGGGCGCTGGGAAAATGGCGGCATCAGCTGTCGGGGCCTTACAAAGCAGCCTGACTCAGAGCATCTTCGAATTAGTTTCGCCTTTTCTAAAGCTGGCCGGAGCGGGTGATCTGGCGGGGTTGCCCGTTCCGGAACGCTTCTCTCGCAACAAGCGTCACTCCCAAAACAAAATGAACGTTCAGCTTTGGCCCAGCGGCAGGAAATACTGCGTGCCTTTCACCGGCTGACGCAGGCGGCGGAGCAACTCCTGCAAATCATGGTTGCGTTCGACGAAGTCGATGTCCGACGTGTCGACCACCAGGAGATTCGAGGCGGAGTAGCGAAAGAAGAAGTGCTCGTAAGCATTTGAAACGGCTTCAAGGTAATCAGGAGAGATTTCAGTTTCCGAAGGATCGCCCTTTTTCGTGACGCGCTTCTGCAGCACATTGGGCTTGGCCTGAAGATAGATTACGAGGTCAGGCGCGGGAACCGATGGAGCGAGCATATCGAAATAGCGCTCGTAGAGTTTCAGCTCTTCGTTGTCGAGATTGATGTACGCGAATATTTTGTCCTTCTCAAAGAGGAAATCGGAGACGACCGGAACGGCGCTGTCTTCGAGGTGCGCTTCTAGCAGCCGGCGGTGGCGTTCGTAGAGGAAATACATCTGCGCGCCGAAGGCGGCGCCAGGCTTTTCATTGTAAAACTCGGCGAGGAAAGGATTCTCCTCGCAATCGAAAATGCGCCGCGCGTGCATCTGTTCAGCGAGGACGCGTGCGAGTGTGGATTTGCCGACGCGAATCGGCCCTTCAATCACGATATACCGCGGGGACTTAAATTTGGGGCCGCTCACGGCGCGCGATTATAGCAAAGTCATGCGAAACGCCGGAGACACAGCGGCTAGAACGTTCGTCAACTAAGCAATTCGCGGCAAATCGATTTCGCATGGTCGCCGCCGGTTCACCAGCTGCGTGCGATCGCGGCGACGATGCGGCCGAGCGCGTCCACGTCGCGCGTGTCGACCACTTCAGCGGGCGCGTGCGAATAGCGAAGCGGCCAGCCGAGCGCGACGTCGATCGAGCCGTAGCGAACGAACGCGGAGCCGTCGTTGCCTCCGCCCGTGACGCCGAACTGCGCTGGAATCTGATTGTCGTGGGCAAGCTTCATAACTTTTTCGACGAATGCGCGCGGTACGATATTCGAATTGTCCACAGCGCGGACAACGAAGCCCTTGCCGATTTGGGCGTCGCCAAATCGTTTCGATTCGAGCGGCGAATCCGCGCTGACGAAAGTGTCGATGGCGAAGACGAAATCGGGCGCGCGCCCCTGAGACGCCAGGCTTTTGGCCAGCGCGCCTGCTCCGACCAGACCGAGCTCTTCGCCCGTAGAGAAAACGAACGTTATATCGCGGTCTTTCACTGGATTGCCCAGAGTCCAGAGAGCCGCGATCAGTGCGGTATCTCCCACGCGGTCGTCGAAACTGCGGCCATTGGCGCGCGTGCCAAGCAGCGGCCGGTACGCTTTCGGAATGGTGATCGAATCGCCGACGCGAATGCCGAGCTTCTCTACTTCTTCCGGAGTTCGCGCACCTACGTCCACACGATACGACTTAGGGCCAGAATCAGTGGGCCACTGAAACTTCGGCGTGTCCCAATTTTCAGGAAGCTCTACCACGGCTTCGCGATCTCCACTGCCAGTGTGGACAAGAGCCGGGTGCCCGGAAAAATAACTTTGAACTCCTCCGCCTTTCCACACCACTTCAAGGCGCCCATCGGAGCCGATGGATTTCACTTCGAAGCCGATCTCGTCCATGTGCGCGATGACCAGCAGGCGAGGCGCCTTCGATCCGGCAGGCGCAATTCCAACGCGCACGATCAGATTTCCGGCGGCGTCGGTTTCAGCTGCTGCCCAGGTGGGAAGCAGCGATCGAACCATCTCTCGAACTCGCTCTTCATGATTACTCACGCCGTAGGCTTCCGTTAAATGCTGCAAGACTTCGGTGGCAGAGGAAGGATTTGCGCCACTCTTGGTTTGGCGTTCGGCGGCAGCGGCTGCTGAATTCTGTTCGAGCTTGAAAGATGATTTGCCGGAGGCCTGCGTGTAGTCCGCGAGCAGTTTCACGAGATTTTCGAAGTCGGATGCATTGACGATTTCGGCGGGCGTATCGGCCCATGCTGTAGCGACACCAATGTGAGCGGACTTCGGCGGCATTTGTGGCGCTTGTAGATAGCTTGGCGGGATGACTGGAGCCGAATAGTCCGGCGCGAATGGAATTTTGCCCGCGTCGGCGATCTGCTTGAGTTCGGCTGCGAAGCTGTTGGGTGGCGCATTGGCGTCTTCTCCCGCAAAGAGCACCCCGCTGCCCGGCTCTTTTCGCGGAGCGCGACGCAGATTTTCGGCGCCGGTAACCGGGCCGCCGGCAAACAGGCGCCCGACGTAGATCATCTCGTCGAACTGCATCGTGGTGAGGATGCGCTGCAAGCCGCGCGCGCCTGTGCGTTGCTGCACGACGAAGGCGATCGTAAGTGTGCCTTTCAGTCTGGCCGGATCAGTTTTCCCCAGCAGCTCGAGAAGCGCGGCGGCGCCGAAACGGTCTCCCACAGCGGCGCTCGCGAATTCAGCATCAGCAAGATTAGAGAGGCTCCGGTTGATAGCAATCGGACTCAAAACATCCACGCCCGCTTTGCGGACCTCGTCGGCAGAAAATGCGCCGATGTCGATGTACATTTCGTCGAGATCATTTGATTTCGGCGGGTTCGCGCGTCCGGGCGCGAGATGCACGGACAGTCCCGCTACCACGCCATCGATCCACGCGCCCGCTGTCGTCCCGATTTTTACGGGCTGCGCGGAATACAACTCATTGAACATCGGCGGCAGGCCGCCCTGCGGCAGCCGTTGAACGCGCAGATACCCATCGTCGGTGATGGCGCTGACGACGAAACCGGGCTCGTCAATTCCGGTGACAAGCAAGCGATGCGGAGCACCGCCGCCCAGAGTGACAACGACGTCGCCGATATTGTCGACCTGCGGATGAAATGCCGCGAGCCGAGAACTGATTTGATCCACGAGCGGCTTTTCGTACCCGGGGATCGCGGTCACATCGTCGAGCGATTTCAGGTTGTTGAAGCTAGCCTCGCGCGTAGTGACCTCGTGCATCGACTGTGCGCGGGCAGGCAAAGCGCTCGTGAGAAAATAAATCAGCCACGCAAATATGGAGATGCACCGATAAATCATCTTGCTCTCCCAGCTAGCCAAATAGTTTAGCGAAACGCTCACGCACGGCGCGAGCCTACATAACGATCTCAACGCCGGCCTGTTTTGCTGCCGTACGCAGAGGTTGGTCCAATGTCGCTAAGGGCAAATTACCACGCTGGGCAGTTTCGAGGTAAGCGGCATCGTAGGAAGAAAGGTGGAATTTTCGGGCGGTGAGCAGGGATTGCCGAATGGAAACAAGGGCCACGTCGGACTGAATCATTTGTGCGAGAAGCTGTTCCAGATCAAGGAGGGACCGATCGACGTCCGAAGCGCTAAGCACGCCTCGGCGCTGTGCAACAACTAATCCGTTGGCCATCTCAAGATGCCAGAGTGCCGGGACGACTGCCAATGATCCGGAGATCATTGATTGTTTGATCCGGTTTGCATAAGGCGGAACCGTATGATCCAGAAACCAGCGAAGGGACACGGAAGCGTCAAGCACGAACGCATCACTCACGGCCTTCCTCAATCAAGTTCTTGACGTTTAGCTTCTTTGTCCGGCGGGCGCGCTTTCGGATGCGTTCGATGTCATCAAAGATATCCTGTGGAGTGGCGTCCGGGCGGGCCGATACGATGAATGCAGCCAGCTTGCCGCGGCGTGTAATCCCGATCTTTTCCCCACTACTGGCTCGTTCAACGAGTTCCGAGAGCTTTTGCTTGGCTTCAAACAATCCGACTTTGCGCATAATTCCTCATCAACCTAGATGATTAGTCTAGATTATTCATTGGGCGCTGTCAACATGCGCTGCGGCTTCAGGAAGCACGAGTGAGTTCGGCGATCAGTTCTTCGCGATGGCCGAAGGCCATGTGGTCGATACCTTTGAGGACTACCGCATACACTACCCAGGCGACTGCGGCGAATACAAGGAATACGGCGGTTGCGAGCCAGATTCTGTCGAAGCTGCGGGCGGCCATGAGCGTGATCGCGGCGAGGCCGACGACGACGATTTGAACGCCGAAGCTGGCGAAGACGGTGGTGTTGGAAGCGCGCTGGCGTCCGAAAGTGCCGTAGTCGATTTTCTTGGGAGAGGAAATCGAGAGCAGGTTGCCGACGGTGAGATTGACGGGCAGCGCGAAGAGAATTCCAGCGATTGTGGCGAGAGTGGTTGCGAGAGCAGGCGGCTTGTAGATAAGGCTGGCGCCGATCCAGACGAGAACCATCTCAAGAGCGAGGATCGTGGAGTGGGCGAGATTTTTTGCGAGCATGACGGAGCGGATGGGCACGGGCGCTGTGAAGTAGATCTGGACGCCAGCGCCTTCTGGTCCAAAGTTGTTGTACACCATGTTCGTAAGAATCAGCAGAGCGTAGGCGGCGCCGATAGGAAACGCCATGTCGGACGAGCCGCCGAGGAAGGAACCCGAACCTCTGTGCGAAGTGGAAGGCGTGAGCCGGAAAATAAAAAGAATGAACACCGGCATGATCAACGTGAAAAGCATTGGCCCACTGCGAGACAGATAACGAATTTCTTTTTCGAAGATCGCCGCCACCGAGCCGGGGATTCCAGGAAGGCTCCAGCCCACGCTAACGATTCCGCGTTCTCCGGACGTTTCGGCGAGCGCCGGCGCTTCGCTGAGATTTTCTCCGTGAAACTGAGCGCGCAGCCGAAGGTGCAAAAACCAGAAAATCGCAGCGCAGTAGATGCCGAGAATGCCGAGCGTGCCGGCAGCGATCGCATAATCGCCCTGGGCAGCGCTCGCAATGGCAGAAGCTGCCGTTCCGGGAGGCAACAGGCGCTGAACTGGCAAGATTCGTTCTGCGAATTGACGCAGATCCGGATGCGCACTGCGGCCGTAGCGGCTCATCAACGGGCCAATCAGCTGAAAACTGATGATGAAGAAGAGAAAAAGCACGCCAAGGATTTCGCGGGTGCGGCGTTGGGCGAGCCATCGTTCCACCCAGGAGAAGATCATGCGGGCAAGCAGAATGTTCACCGCTGCGAAGAGAAGCAGTGCGAGTGCAGCCCACGGAAAGAGAGGCGGCGAAGCCATTGCGACTCCAACCGCGACTCCCAACAGCCACAGAGAGCTGAGCATCGTGGCGGGCTCGAGGGAGCCATAGATAATTCGAATCAGGGCAAAGGACGAGTAGCTGAGGGGAAAGCGGAGGAGATTCGAAGTGTCAAAATTTTCGGTGAAGGCAGTGGCAACGACCGGGAACAACTGCCAGAAAAGAAATATCGGCCAGAGGATCACAGCGAGCCATTCGGCTTTGCCGCTCGAAATCACGTAATAAGCGCCAGCGCTGGACGCGACGAGGCCGCCGATTCCGCCGGCGGCGAAACCGAGCGTGATGAAGATGTGCGAGACCAATTCGAGGCGACCGCGAAGCGTTCGCAGGGAGTTGACGAACAGCTGCCAGCGGACGCGGGCGATGGCCGCGAGTTGCTCTCGAACGCCAGGAGCGAAGGTCAACTCAGCCACGAAAGCTCCTGATCCGCTGGTCGAGCACCTCCAACGGTGCGCAGGAAAATCTCTTCGAGCGTGAGTTTTTCTCCCGGTGCGGCGACGGCTGCGGCTTGACCCCCATCGCTCGGAAGCGCGGCTGCAGCTTGTGCTTCGACGCCGGCGCGAAGTTCCTCAAGCGAACCTTGAGCTACTAGCCTTCCGCGATGGATGATGGCGAGATGGCTGCAGAGACGTTCGACAATTTCCAGGACATGCGAGGTAAGAAAAATCGTGGCGCCGCGCGAGATCATACTCTGGAGCATCGCTTTGAGAGTGCCCGAGGCGATCGCGTCCACACCTTCGAAGGGCTCATCGAGAAAAAGAATTTTCGGTCCATGGATGACGGCGGCCGCAAGAGCCAATTTTTTCTGCATGCCATGCGAGTAATCGGTAACGAGCTTTTTGGGCTGGTCGGCGAGCTGCATGAAATCGAGGAGTTCGGCGGCGCGCTTGGCGGAGGTCTCGCGATCGAGGCCGTACATGCGGCCGACAAAATTCAAATACTCCGCGCCGGTCAGCCGTCCGAAGAGGGCCATGCCTTCGGGGACGACGCCGATCTGGCGCTTGACTTCGATTGAGTTCGCGGCGAGATCGAGGCCGAGGATTTCGATGCGGCCGGCCGTGGGGGCGAGCAGGCCAGTGAGCATCTTGATAGTGGTGGATTTGCCGGCGCCGTTAGGCCCGAGGAAGCCGAAGAATTGCCCCGGGGCGACGCGCAGGTCTACATCCTCTACGGCGGTGAGGGCGCCGAAGCGGCGCGTCAGACCTTGGGTGGCAATGGCGGCCGAATTCATGTGGTTTTTTGACTCTACCATAGAGGCGGAAAAGGTCGGAGGGTGGTCGCGGAGCGAGGCATGGCTTGTGGCGACGCGGGCGCGGCGGGCGGACCGTGAAGGGATGAACCGGCTGCACAAAGTGCCTGATTTGTCTCGATTAGAAATTGGGATTGATTTTGTTTTCTTGAGGTTATGCGAATTTCTAATCGCGGTGTCTCGATTAGGAGTTTCACTTGTGGCTTCCAGCTCGGGGCAGGATGACGGGACACGGGTTTGGGCGTTTGGTGCTGAGGAAATGAGAAATAGCGCCGAGCCGCCGTTGACGCAAGAATGGCGTTTTTTTTGCGATTAGAAATTTTTAGTGGGCTGATTTTGCTATGACTTAAGTGGAATCTTAATTCCAGATTTGCGATTAGAAAGTGGCGCCGAGATGAGGCTGGTAACGGGCGGGTGGCCGGCCTCCCCACGGTGCGTACTCGTTGTTCGTCCACTTTCACATTCCTCGACCTCGCTCTCTTCCCGACAGCCTCTTCTGCTAAGCCTTTTACGGGCGCAAATTGTGATGAAAGTCCTGATAACACCCTGTGATGGATCTCATGCGGCCGAACATGGAAGTATCTGTACCACTGAAGGGCGAAGCCAGGAGGAGGAGAGCCGGTAGGATACTAGCGCCGCAGCGGAAAGGACCGAAGGGAGATCGCGCCGTCGCTCGGCACTTCTCTTGTGCTTTTGTGTTCGTTCTTGTGTTCAATTCCGTTTCCATTTCAGGACCCCGAGTCGAGCGTCTCATATGTCGAGGTAGAAATTTGACTGGTCGTTCGACCAGAACAAGGACAGGTCGCTAACCCACGACGAGGATGGCGTCGTCGTGGCTACCTAATCAAATGCGAATGGCGCGGCGGTGTCGCGCCATTTGAGGATGTACGAGTCGTGCTGATGTGAATCGCGTTCGCGATTGCAAGCGGCTATTTCTTTTTCGCTGCGGCGGTGGCGGCGGCTTTGTCGGCGTATTTCTTTTGGAAGCGTTCGACGCGGCCGGCTGTGTCAATCAGCTTCTGCTTGCCGGTGAAGAACGGGTGGCACTGCGAGCAGATTTCAACGCGGATCAACTCGCCTTTGGTGGTGGAGCGGGTTTGAAACGTGCTTCCGCAGGCGCAGTGGACCGTCACGGGATGATAATCGGGGTGAATTCCTTCTTTCATGAAAGGCTCCTGTCGGCTGGCCGGTCTGCGTGACAGCAGCTACGGCATCACAGTCACGTCGCTAGGCCAGCGGAGAAACCTCAATTATACGGTATAAGGCGCGATTTGCAAAATCAGCGGAACGCGGCTCCGACGATATTCTGAGCGACCTTTTCGGAAGGCAGCGTATTTCCCTGCGCGTCTCTCCAAAGCACTGTGTTCCCTTCAGCGATGACCAACGTGTATGCGGTTTCCTGGGCGGACAGGAGCCAGTCTGAGGGCTGAATGTTGCGGTATAAGTCGCTTCCGGAGTGATTAAGGTGAAGCTGTTGTGATAGGAGGCGCCTTCGAACTTGATGTAGTCGCTTCCCATAGAGGAGTTGAGTTCTTTGCAGCAGGCTGCGGCGGCGCGGCGAACTTCCACCCACATTTTGTCGGCATTTGTGTCGAGCAGCTTGCGGTCGTTGAGGTCTTTTTCCTGCTGAAGTCTTTTGACCTCGAGCTCGCTCTTTTTCCGTTCGGCTAGATTCTTTGCCCACTCTGAATCCATTTGCCACGCTCCCCTCGGCGCAAGGTCCTTAGCTCAAGCTTTGGTACAGGGCGCCAGTCTCGGATTCTTAGGCCAATTCCGGATGCCTGCGTTTCTCCACTATTCGAGAGCTAATGCGGCTTGATGTTTTGGTTTAGCCGCAAAACATTCCCGGGATCGTACTTTTTTTTGATCTCCGCCAGGCGAGCGTAGTTCGTCCCGTACGACGCTTTGACGAGCGCATCGCTCGTTTCGCCGAGTTGGTTGGAGTACACACCCTGCGCAAATGGCTGCAAATTATCTCGCAGAGACTTGACCCATAGCACCGCGCTTTCCTTCTCAGCGGGGCTGCTCCACAGCCCCGTGATGTCCACTTCGTAACCCGGCCGCCGCAAAACAAAGGCAGTGTCAGTGATTCCCACGCGCGAAATGGCGCCGTAAAGCGGCACAATGAACACCCTGTTGGTTGGTGGCGCATGCTCGGTTGCCGAGGCAATCGCCGCAATTGCGGGCGCGCTGAGTTCCGGAAGAAACAGGTTCGTTTGGAAATGGGCCACAGGAGCTCGAAGAAAGCCCCCCGCCTGGGCTTCGAGATATGGCTTGACCCTGACGTTGTCTTCCTGTGGTTTGAGCGCTCGCAACGGCTTGAGGAATTCATTTCCCTGGCGCGGATCGCCGCAATAGAAGAATTGCAATTGGAACCGCGCCCCCTGCCCGGACGGTAGGACTCCGCAAAGGACATTCAATTCATCCGGCGCTGTCGCGACGAGCTTCTCAAACGTCTGCAGCATTTCTGCAGTTCGTCCTGCAGGGTACATCAGCGTTCCCGCCAGAACGTCGGTTACCGGATGAAGCCCGTACTCGAGCGCCGTCATCACACCGAAATTTCCACCTCCGCCGCGAATGGCCCAGAAGAGATCCGGATTGGAATTCTGACTGGCTTCGAGCTGTCGCCCATCCACTGTTACAAGTTGCGCCGATATCAGGTTGTCGCACGCGGCCCCGTACTTCGACATCAATTGCCCCTGTCCTCCGCCAAGGGTGAGGCCGGCAATTCCTACGGTCGGACAACCGCCCGAGGTGGTGGCGAGGCCGAATCGCTGCGTTGCCTGGTCCAAGTCACGCACCAGTGCGCCTGCCTGTGCACGGGCCACGCGCTTGTTTGCGTCGACTTCGACTCGGTTCATCGCGGCAAGGTCGATCACTACCCCGGCATCGCACACGCTGAACCCAGCCCGGTTATGGCCTCCGCCACGCACGGCCAGAGGCAAATTCTGGACCTGGGAAAATTCGAGAGACCGCGCGACATCGGATGCGCTGGCACAACGCACGATCAGCGCGGGACGCTGATCGAATGCGCGGTTAAAGATCAGGCGCACCGATTCATAGTCGGGTGACTCCGGAGTGATTACATGGCCGGTGATCTTGGAGGCAAGCTTGCGGATCGCCGCCGTATCAGGGGGAGCCGCATTCTGTTCATCCTTTTCGAAGGAGCTCCGCGCTCGGGTAAGGAGCTCGATCGGGCACCCGTAAAGAGCCGTTGTTGCGAACGCCGTTTGCTGGACGAACTGTCTTCGAGTAATGAGCGCCATATTCAACTCCACCAACTCACAATGGGAATCTTGCCTGTGAACTTGATGTTCTCTATTCAGCTGGCCGCTATCGTTTTTGCAGGCTATCACAAAGGCCAAGACGAAGCGTGGCCCTTCCGCGGAAAACGGCAACCTGCGCAGTCACGGAAGCGTCAAATGTATGGCAGGCAAAACTGGAAGAGAAAAAGAAATTGCCTGAGGAAAGGGCTTTTTATGGACACGTTTGCGCAAATTCATAAAGTAAGTGGTCTTAATAAAGTAGCGGTGTTGTTCGATGAGGATTCTAAAGCACATGCCAACCATCACCCGCCCACTCTGGACGATGTGCAACGCCGGGCTTTCGAGATTCACCATGAACGTGGCTCGGTGAATGGCGGCTACACGCTGGACGAGTGGCTTGAGGCCGAACACGAGCTTGAAGGCACGGACGGACCGGACTCCGGAAACGACCTAGTGCATTAGTCGAGGATACGACTAGGAGACGAAAGAGCAGCCGACGCGGGAACGGCCGCCTTCGACGCGTTGGGTGTAGGCCTTGTGCAGGACGACGCGCACCGGCGGCAGGATCGGCACGTGCAGAATCGCGTTGAATTGTGCGGGAAGTTCTTCAGGCTTTTCGACTAGCAGCGCAACTCCACCATAGCTGAGGTCCACGACGGTCGCGTGACGCTGGGTGGCTTCAGCAAGTACCGCATAGGCTTTTGTTCCCGCCAACGAGACGCGTTCAAACTTGCGATGTTCTACAGGCGGGACGGAGCGCGGCGGTTGATGAGCAGGGGGAAAACCGGCCGGAGGGGAGGGCCGCACGAACGGCTTGCGCTCTGCGGGAGGATTTTCGCGCGGGGGCGCCTCACGCGGAGCAGATTCCTCGCGCGCTGTATCTTTCGGGGGAATCTCGCGGGGGGCAGACTCGCGGCTCGTCTCCCTCGATTCCTCGCGATCGCGAGGCGGAAAGGTTTCGAGCGTCCTCCCGCGGCGCGAAAAAGGCGTGGGGCCGGCTTCGCGGCCGATATTTTTCAATTCATACAAACGCTTATCCGCGAGACCGAGAAGGGTGCGCTTCGAGTCCCCGTCCTGGGGATGAACTGCGATCCCAAAATCCAGCGTGACGCCAATATCGAGTTTCATTTCGCGAATATCGTTTTCAAACTGCGCACGGATACGCCGGCAAAGTGTATTGGCCTGCTCGGGATCGGTTTCGGGCAGCAGCAGCGCGAACTCGTCGCCTCCGATGCGAAAGGCGAAATCGGAGGCGCGCATTGTTTTTCTGAGCATGGTGGCAGAGAGCTGCAGGATTTGGTCGCCCTGAAGATGCCCGCGGCGATCGTTCACTTCCTTCAATTTGTGCACATCGAGAATCACGAAGGCGAGCTGCTGGTTATAGCGTTTAGCGCGATTCAGTTCCTTTTCGCTGTATTCGTCAAAGAGGCGTCGGTTGTAAAGGCCGGTCAACGCATCGGTAGCGGCATTGACCTGAAGTTTCTTGAATTCCTCGTACTCCATCAGGATGGGAACGCGAAAAAAATTCGTGGTCGCGAGAACATCCACCATGGCGGTCTTCAGCGAGACGGGACGCCCGAGACTTTCGGCCAGCTCGCGGCGGCGCGCGAGTATCCGCTGCCAGTATTCGTTGCTCTGCGACTCGGTGAGATCAATCTGCGCAATCGTGCGGAAGTATTGACGCAGGAATTGGCCGCGCACGGAGACATCAAGGCCCTCGAGGGTCTCAATCAAGAGATCCAGGAACGAGTCTTCGGGCGACGGCTGCGGCTGGGGAGCTTCGCCGGGCACAGGCATCAAATAGGTTCCAAATGAGTCTATTTTCCCCTGAAGTTATCAGGGAACCCTGCGGGGCACGGTTTACTATAGCAAGGAATAGCCCAATTGAAAGATGGAAATCTGGGCCGGAAAAACTTGTAAGCTGCTCTTACATCGATACTTGTAGGTTTGTGGAGGTGCCAGCATGAGTGTTTCAAAGCGGCCAGGAGGACGTGGTGAGAAAACGTTTCGCCTTTTCGACGATTCCGCTACATCTTTTCTCAAATCCGAGAAGACAGCGGAGGGCAGGGTCTCAACCAATCTCCTTGAGGAACTCGACGCCGATCAACTGGACGTCACCAGCTTCCTGGCAACGCTTAACCTTAGCCTGGATGGGCGGCATGCCCGCTGGAACCAGCCCGGATGACGTGATAGACGGAGCCGGGATGGTAAGGGTGATAATTTCGTTGATGGCAAGAGGGCGAGGGCTCGTGATGAATGCTCCTTTTGCGCTGATATCAAGGGTTTTAGCGAGCTCGAGGAACTGTTCCCCGTGGGTGTCGCGGCCCCGGACGAACATGGGAACCTGGAGACGGAGTCTTTGAAATCGCCGACGCTCTTCATATGCTTGCACAACGCCAAGACGGTGCTGGGTTACGGTCTCTTTAACAGACATTCATTCAGTACCCCGGTTTTAGTACTGCTCTAACTCGCAATTTGAATGCAAGACTTCGGCACACCCGGCTAAATATTTCCAGGCTTTAGTTTCAATAACATACAGTGGGTCAGGAAATGGACACGACAATGACCGCAAGTCATAATTGTTATTTTTCGCCCGGTGACTTCCTCATTTGTGCAAAGTAGAACGCATTTACCATTGACTCTTTTTTTGCCCTTTGCGAGCATCAGTTCCGCGAGCGCAAAGAACCCTCCTCTCTCACAGCAGCTCCAGCGGAAGAGGGGTGTCTTCGCGCCCTATACGGGGAACGGCCTAGGAGACTCTTTCTGTCCAACAACATAGCTATGGACCAGCCTGCGAGCGGCCCCGCCGTTCTAAGCCTGGTTACGAGCTTACTGGACGCGTTTGACCGGCCTCTGCTTGTGGCGAATCGCGGCGGACGGATCTTGTTCACGAATCTACACGCACAGGACATGTTGAGCGAGCGCGGGCTCGATATCAACTCCGACCTGAATATCTTCTCGGAATTTCTAAGTACCGACGGCAAGAGTGTCCTTACCCAACTGCAAGCGGGCGAGCAGGAGGTGAGTCTGCCATTTGCCCAGGCGGAGGGCAAGGGGCGCGCGCGCGTTCGCTGGCTGCCCGAGCCCGATTGGCTCGTTATTTACATCGAGCCGGCGCCGGCCGATGCGCCTGCGGACGAAGCGGCCATGCGGCAGACGGTGCAGGAACTGATGCAGGAGCGCGAGATCACGTATCGAAATCTTCTCGCGGCCTACCTGCGGCTGCAGGAAGCGAACCGGCAGAAGACAGTGTTCCTTGCGTCTGCCGCACATGAGCTGAAAACTCCGCTGGCTGTGATGAAGGGGTACTACGATTTGCTACTTTCGGGATCGCTCGGGAAATTGAGCGACCGGCAGCGCGAGATCGTGCAGGATTCGAAAGAGAGTTGCGACCGGCTGGTGCGGCTGGTTTCGATGTTCTTGAATTACTCAGCGCTCGAGAGCGGCAAGCTCGTGTTGCAGTTGCGCGAGAACGACATGCGCGATTGCGTGACGGATCTGACCTGCCGCTGGCAGGATGCGTTCAAGCGGGCTGATGTTCATCTCGAGATCAAAATGTCCGCCGAGATGCCGCACTTCAGATTCGATTACCAGAAGGTGCAGCAGTGCATGGCCAACCTGCTCGATAACGCGCTGAAACATACGCCAGGCGGCGGAACGGTGACGCTGCGAGCGGAACAGCATTTCTGGGAGCGGCGAATTTCCGATGCGGCTCCTGCGACGGAGCGGCGGCGCGGGGCAGGCGGGCGTCCGAACAGCATGTTGATCTCAGTGAGTGACAGCGGAGCGGGAATAGCGGCGGAATATCATCAGGAAATTTTTGAAGAATTCGTGCGCGTCGATCCGTCCTCGTCGGGCATGGGTTTGGGCTTGGCGATTACGAAGAGATTGATCCAGGCACACCGCGGCAAGGTGTGGGTGGATAGCGAAGTGGGACGCGGAAGCACATTTTCATTCTTACTGCCCATGAATACGGAGTAGACGGAAGCAATTGTTCGAGCGACAATGTTTTACCCAGGACAAATCAGGATAAATAATGGCCGACAAAGAAAAAATACTAGTTGTAGATGATGAGCCGAGCATACGGAAGTATCTGCAAACGCTTCTTGAGGTGGACGGCTTCGCAGTGGAAGCCGTACCGAGCGGTAAAGAGGCGTTGCAGAAGATCGGAGCGGGCGAACGTCCCGATTTCGTGATCCTTGATGTGCTGATGCCGGAAATAGACGGCCTCGAGACATTGCGGCAGCTGATGCAACTCGACCGTTCGCTGAATGTGATCATGCTGTCTTGCTCAAACGAAGTGACGACGGTGGTGGAAGCGATCCGTCTGGGCGCGCTCGATTACCTCACTAAGCCTTTCGAGAAACCGGAACTAGATGCGGCGTTCCTGAAGGTGCGGCAGAAGCAGCAATTGCGTTCGGAAAACCAGGCGCTACGGGAATACTGCGAGCAACTTACTGAGGATCTTTCGTTCCTGGCATCCAGTCCGCAGATGCTGAAAATCCGCCAGCAGATTTTGCAGATTGCGCCGGTGG
>Ga0210399_10002091_pt1 | contig 15531 bp, 15 predicted proteins | sample IncBWC14MmetaG_FD_150865 | JGI IMG/M metagenome (GOLD analysis project Ga0210399, IMG submission 150865) | Forest soil microbial communities from Barre Woods Harvard Forest LTER site, Petersham, Massachusetts, United States - Inc-BW-C-14-M | ecosystem: Environmental > Terrestrial > Soil >...
GCGCAGGCGTTGCGCCGGTCGAAGAAGCGCGCCCCACAGGACGTGCACTCGTGGGCCACCAGGTGCGGGTCGTCCCCCAGCACCAGGTAGTCCACCAACGGGATCTGCTTGGCCATCGAAGCCCCCATGAGCTCGGTCGAAAAGAACGTTCTCAAACTACCGTGGCCGCCGGCGAGCCGGCCAAATGGCTCTGGGGCCCTGCGCGCCCGCTGCGTCTTTCCGCTGGGACCGGTCCGACGGCACCCGCCCGGCCGTCCCCGGGGAAGCGCCGGGTGCGGGACGTGACTTCCACCACTAGGTTCGGCGTCATGCGCTATACACACCTCGGCCGCACCGGCCTCACAGTCAGCCGCCTCTGCTTGGGGACCATGAACTTCGGTCCCGAGACCGACGAAGCGACGTCGTTCGCCATCATGGACTCGGCACTTGACGCGGGGATCAACTTCTTCGACTCGGCCAACGTGTACGGCCGCTCCAAGGGCCGCGGCGCCACCGAGGAGATCGTGGGCCGCTGGTTCGCGCAGGGCGGCGGCCGGCGCGAGAAGGTGGTCATCGCCACCAAGCTCTACGGGAACATGGGGGAGTGGCCGAACGAGGGCCAGCTTTCGGCGCTCAACATCCGGCGCGCCTGCGACGCCAGCCTCAAGCGGCTGCAGACCGACTACATCGATCTGTACCAGATGCACCACATCGACCGGGCGACTCCCTGGGACGAGATCTGGGAAGCGATGGAGGTGCTGCGGAACCAGGGCAAGATCCTCTACGTCGGCTCCTCGAACTTCGCGGGATGGCACATCGCCAGGGCACAGGAGGCAGCGAGGCGGCGCAACTTCCTGGGACTGGTGAGCGAGCAGTCGCACTACAACCTGTTGACCCGCAAGATCGAGCTCGAGGTGCTGCCCGCGGCCGAGGCCTACGGGCTGGGGGTGATCCCATGGTCACCGCTGGCGAGCGGTCTGCTGGGCGGCGTCGTGCGCAAGCAGCGCGACGGGAGCCGGCGTCTGGCCGATCACCTGCAGCAAAGGGTCGTGGCGAAGCGCGCCCAGTTCGAGGCATACGAGGACCTGTGCGACGAGATCGGCGAGGAGCCGGGCGCCGTGGGTCTCGCCTGGCTGTTGACGCGGCCGGCCGTGACGGGGCCGATCGTCGGGCCGCGGACGCCCGAGCATCTCGAGTCGGCGCTGCATGCCGTCGACGTGACGCTGGACGAGAAGGTGCTCGCCCGTCTGGACGAGATCTTTCCCGGCTACAAGACGGCGCCCGAGGATTACGCCTGGTAGATCACGGACATCGTGCCCCTGGTCGCCGGTCAGTGCCATAGACCAGGGCCGTCGATGAGATGGTGTGCCAGCACGGTGATTCGTGCCTCGTTCGCCTCCGCAGTGATCGAGGCGGATTCGCCCAAGAGAAAGCGCGCGGTGCGTGAGTTCTCAGCCAGTTCGTTCGTGGCTTTCAAGCGGGCCTGACGTCGCACGATGTCCTCAAGGGGTTCGATCGGCACCAAGGCATAGACCAGCGTTGCGTGCAAGGCCTGGGCGACCCGCTCCAAATTCCACAGCTGAATCGTCCCCTCACGCTCGGCACGCTCGAGCTGGCTGACTCGGGGTTGGCTGACACCCATTCGAACGCCGAGTTCGAGTGCCGTCATACCCAAAGCGTCACGGATAACCCGGATCCAGCCCTGGGAGGGTCGTGGGCCTATGTTCGCCTCCAACCCCGCGAGTTGTCGTTCGAGTCGTCGTCGTGTGCTGGATGGAACCGACTTCACCGATCGGGGAACGGTCGGTGGTGCATACGGGCTTGCCCTTATGTCTTCTCTCACCAGCCCATAAGCCACACGATTATGAGTCGCGGTCGAGTCTCATAAGAGCACGGCCATATGCACCCGAACATCGTTCCAGCGGTGAGATGTGGGTCCGACCGGAGCAGGACGCCGTGGGGGCGCTGCGAGCTAGGGCTTGCCCACTCCGGCCAGCTCGCGCTCGGGCTCGGGCCCGCCCTCGTCCGCCATGTGCTCCACCAGGTCGTCGGCGTCGACGGAGAGACGCGGCAACGCGCGGTCGAGCCACTTCGGGAACGCCCAGTTCCACTTGCCGAACAGCATCATCAGGGACGGCACGATGCACATGCGGATGAGGATGGCGTCGACGAGGATGCCGGCGGCGAGGCCGATGCCGAATTCCTTGATCACCCGCTCTCCGCCGAGGATGAAAGAGCCGAAGACGAGGATCATGATCAGCGCGGCCGCCGTGATCGTCTTGCCGGTTGCGGCGAGGCCGTTGCGCACGGCCACACGGTTGTTGTTGCCCGACTTGATGTATTCCTCGTGCATCCGTGACACCAGGAAGACCTGGTAGTCCATGGACAGCCCGAAGAGGATGGCGAAGAGCATCACCGGCAGGAAGGCCTCGATGGGGCTCGTCCCGGTGAGGCCGATGATGCTGCCGCCGTAGCCCCACTCGAACACCGCCACGAGGATCCCGAAGGCGGCGCCGATCGAGAGCAGGTTCATGACCGCCGCTGTGAGCGGGATCACGAAGCTGCGGAAGACCGTCATCAACAACAGGAACGACAGCAGGACCACGAGGCCGATGAACAGCGGCAGCTTGGACGACAAGACGTTGGCGAAGTCGATGAAGATGGCCGTCGTGCCCGCGACGAGCACCTTGACCCCCGAACCCGCGGTGGCCTGAGGCAGCGTGTCGGACCGGAGATGGTTCACCAGATCGGTGGTGGCGGCGTCCTGGGGCGCCGTCTTGGGGTAGACGTTCAGCAGCATCACGTCACCGCTGCCCGTCTTGGGCGGGATGAAGAGCGGCTGCGCGACCTTGGCCACGTCGGGCTGCTGCGACACGTCGTGGATGACGGTGTTGATCACGTCGCGCTGGTCGGGCTGGACGACGCTGACGAGCAACAAGGGCCCGTTGAACCCGGGACCGAAGCCCTTCGACAGCGTGTCGAACGCGACGCGGGTCGGCGTGCCGGCCGCGTCCGTCCCCTGGTCGGCCGAGCCCAGACGCAGGGAGAAGAACGGCAGGGCGATCACCACGATGACTATGAGGGCCAGCGACGCCGCGAGCCACGGGTAACGCTGCACCCGGTCGGCCCAATTCGGCCAGAAGCCCTTGCTGTCGGCGCCGACGATGCGAGGGCCGTTCTGGGCCAGGTTCCGCTTCTGCTTGCGGCTCATGACCTTGGGCCCGATGAAGCCGAGCAGCGCGGGGAGAAGCGTCAGGGCCGAGATCATCGTGAAGGCAACGCCGAGGGCGGCGGCTACTGCCAGCCCGTAGAGGAAGCTCACTCCTAAGGCGAACATCCCGAGCAGCGCGATGCAGACGATGATGCCGGCGAAGAGGACGGCGCGCCCGGACGTGTTGACCGCGTTGACGATCGAAGTCTCGCTGTCGATGCCGGCGACCAGGCCCTGGCGGTGCCTGGTCACGATGAAGAGCGCATAGTCGACGCCCACCCCGAGGCCGATGAGGAGCACGAGCTCGGGAGAGAATTCGGGCATGCCGATGACGTGGCTGAGCAAGCCGATAATGCCGATCGCGGTCCCGAGTGCGAACAGCGCGGAGATGATCGGCAGCAACGCCGCGAAGACCGACCCGAACACAAGGAGCAAGACGATCAACGCCAGCAGGACGCCGAGGCCGCTGCTGCTGAAGGACTGGTTGTTGGCTTGCTCGGCGAGCAAACCGGTGACCGACACCGTCAGGTTGGAGTTGGAGGTGCCGGTGACGGTGTGGACGAAGGTGCTCGCCTCGTTCGACGGGAGCTTGTTCGGCAGCTTGTCGAAGTACACCTGGAGGAAGCCCACGGTTTGGTCGGCGTTGATATTGGCCGTGTTGACCAGGTTGCCTGACGAGTCGTACGGGCTCGTGACGTGAGTCACGTTCGGCAGCGCATTGATCTTGTCGACCATGGTGTTGATGCGCTGGCCGACCGCGGGGTCGCTCAGGTTGGAGCCGCCGGCGGTGCCGAAGACCACCTCTTCGGTGTCGCCCGAGTGACCGGGTGCGACCGACTTCAGCAGGTTGATGGCGTCGGAGGACTCCGTGTGGGGGAAGTTGAAGTTGTTCGTGTAGTTAGCGTGCAGCGCGCTGACCAGGACCAGCGAGCTGACGAGGACAGCGGCCCACAGAAGGAGGACGATGCGCCGGTGTCGGACGCACCACCCGGCCAGTGTGCGCATGTGGCAGTTTCCTCCGGAGGTTTCGGTTTCGGACGGTTTCGGGCAACGCGGCGCCGCCGCTTACGGGCAGTCGCTCGACCGACCTAATCGTACAAGCCCCCCAGGTGCCCCTCGGTGCGTTCGATCCTCGCCAGGTCCAGGTGGACCAGGGCGTTGAACACGGGTAGCGCCAACCGGTCGGCCGACGTGGCCGAACGGGCCACGAGGCGGCCGGCCAGGACCGGATGACGCTCGGGCACCGCGAAGAAGCGGCGCTGGCTGAGCGTCAGGAGCGTGAGGGGCGAAAGCGCCACGACGGCGATCGAGGAGTGCAGTTGGTTGAGCAAGGAGTGCTCGGACCACGAGTCACCACTGCCCAGCAGGCCGATCGGTGTGCCGTCGCGCTGGACCACCGCGTGGCCGCCGGTGATGACGTGCCAGTAACGAACGGGCACGTCCTGGGCCTGCACGACCTGGCCAGGGTGGGCGGTGCAGATCTCGCAGTCGGCCGCGAACTCATCGAGCTCATCGTCGGGCAGGCCGGCGAAGAGCGGCATGGCGCGCAGGGCGTCGGCGAGGTCCTCGTCCATGGTCGGCTCGTCCGGGGTGCGCTCGGGGTGGGGGACGTGGGTGCGCATCGGGTCCTTTCTCTCTGGGTTCAGTGGTCCATGGTTGAGCTGGGACGGCTCCCCCCGCCGCCGTGATGGCGGTGGTGCCAGGGCCCGCCGGCGGCGCGGCGCCAGAGGATGAAGCCGACGATCGCGAAGAGGAACCACGGCACGTGGTACAGCGGGTAGAAGGGCACCGTCGCCAACGCGACCACGGCCACGAAGGCGACCAGGAACAGCCACGGCACGGCGCGTTGACGCCGCGTCGGCGGTGGCGGCGCGGGCTCCGGCAGCTTGGGCAGGTCGTGGAACAGCCCGTTCAGGTCGCCACGCGTCGTGGCCGACATGGCCGTGTCGAGACGGGTCTTGAACTCGGCCTCGTCGAGCCGGCCCTCCGCATAGTGGCGGGACAACTTGTCGGCGACGGCGTTGCGCTCGTCGTCGGATGCCCGCAGTCCCGTGTCATACGGCGAGACGTCCCGGCGGCCCATCGGGTAGGCGGGGTCCCAGCGGTAGCGCATCGGATGTCGTCTCCTTCTCTGTCAGTAGTAGACGTTTGGTGTCGCTCAGATGTGACGTTCTCGACGGGTCCTCAGTAGGCGTTGCGTGTGCGCTCGCGGGCGAGGATCTCCTCTGCAATCGAGGTGTCGGTGTCCTCGTCTGGGATGAGCGCCCAACCGGCCAGGTAGAGGGGCACGGCCAGGCCACCCACCAAGGTCAGGACCACGAACCCGACACGGACCAGGACGGGGTCCACGTCGAAGTAGTCGGCCAGGCCGACGGCCACGCCACCGAGCATGCGGCCGCCTCGGCGGCGGTGGAGGCGCAATTCGTGGCCGTGGCCGGCGGCCTGGCTGGGGGGTTGCTGGGAGGTGCTGGTCGAAGATGAGGTGGCGCCGGGGGGTTCCCCTGCGCCGGTGCTTTCGGGGCTCTCGTTCGGTGCGGTGTCCATGAGGCCACTCTGACGGCGAGGCCACCTTTGGTGAATCGGGAAACACCCTGGTCGGACCCTGAGGGGCACCCCGACCCCTGGGGGATGTCCCTGATGGCCCGACCTCTTTGGCCCGCGCGATCATCGAGGTATCGCAGAGGCACAGGAATCCGGCCCGTTCCCGCTCGCCGAGGGCGGGGGCCCGACAGAACCACTGCCCGTCGCGCTCCCGGAGACCCGCGAGATCCCCGGGACACCCGAGCCGCCTACCCCTGTCGGCCCTGACGAAGACTGCTACGGCCCCGGCTGGCGCCACCGGGGCCACCGCGAGTGGTCGCACCACCGCCACCACGACCACGCACAGGTCGCGCGCAAATTGCGGTCACTGCGACGCACCGAGGACAACCGTGTGTTGGGCGGGGTGTGTGGTGCCGTGTCGCAGGCGACCGGGATCGACGTCACGTGGGTGCGCATTGGCACCGTGCTGTGTTGCCTCGCCAGCGGGATCATGGTCTTCGTCTACGCCGTCGCCTGGTTGATGATCCCGATGGAGGGCCAGTCGAGCAACATCTACTCGCGGGCGATCCGGGACAAGCGGGGCATCCGCCTCGTCGTCGCCGTCCTGGTCCCGGTCCTCATCCTCCTGTCGGTGATCACCAGCACCCTGCACATGCCCTTCCTCGGCTTCATCAGTTGGCCCACCCTGCTCGCCGCCGGGCTCGTCGTGCTCATCTGGCGCAACGCCAACGATTCGGAGAAGGAATTCCTCGACCACGAGGTCGTCCCACTGCTCGGCACCGACGTTCACGGGCAGGGCCGGCGCCACCTGCTCATCGTGCGCATCGTCGTCGGTGTGGCGATCGGAGCGATGGGCATCGTCTTGCTGGTGGAGGGGCACACCACGATCGCCGCCTTGAAGCCGGTCGGCGGTGCGGCTCTGGTCGTCGCGGCGGCCGTGATCGTGTTCGGGCCGTGGTGGCTGAGTCTCGTGCGGGATCTCATCGCCGAGCGTCAGGCCCGCGTCCGAGCCGAGGAGCGGGCGCAGATGGCCACGCACGTGCACGACTCGGTGCTCCAGACGCTGGCGCTGATCCAGCGCTCCTCCGACGACCCCCAGAACGTGGTGCGCCTGGCCCGCGCCCAGGAGCGGGAGCTGCGTGCCTGGCTCTTCGAGGGCCGGCCGCCCGGTGTCATCAGCGAGGAGGCGAACCTGCTGGGCGAGGGCGTCAGCTTGCTGCAGCGGCAGGTCGAGGCGGATCACGGGATCGCGGTACAGGTCGTGGTCGTCGGTGACTGCGAGCTCGACGAGGCCCTGCGGGCACTGCTCGATGCGGCGCGCGAGGCCACCGTGAACGCCGCCAAGTGGTCCGGGGCGGACCAGGTCTCCGTGTTCGCCGAGGTCGAGCCGGACACGGTGCAGATCTACGTGCGCGACCGCGGGCAAGGCTTCGATCGCGCCGCTGTGCCGCAGGACCGCCAGGGCATCGCACAGTCCATCGAGGCCCGGGTCTCCCGCTTCGGTGGTGACGCGGTCATACGCTCGGCTCCGGGGGAAGGGGCCGAGGTCCAGCTTCGCATGCCCCGACGCGAACGGGTCAAGTGAGCACGAGCGGCGAGATCCCCGCGCCGCGGGGTCGTCCTCGCATCTTCCTGGTCGAGGACCATGCGGTGTTCCGTGCCGGCGTGAAGGCCGAACTGGGAGATGCGGTGGACGTCATCGGTGAGGCGGACGAAGCCGACGCGGCCATCGAGCTCATCGGCGAGCGCCTGCCCGAAGTGGTGCTGCTGGACGTACACCTGCCGGGCGGAGGCGGCCTGGCCGTGCTGCGGGGCGTGTTGCCGCACCATCCTGAGGTGCAGTTTCTCGCCCTCTCTGTCTCGGACGCGCCCGAGGACGTCATCGACGTGATCCGGGCGGGCGCGCGCGGCTATGTCACCAAGACGATCTCAGGGCCCGAGCTGCTCCAGGCGGTGTACCGGGTGGCCGCCGGTGACGCGGTGTTCTCGCCGCGCCTCGCCGGCTTCGTGCTCGATGCCTTCGCGCACGGCAGCGCGGCACCCGCCGCGGGACTCGACCTGGAACTCGACCAACTCTCCCCGCGCGAACGAGAGGTGCTGCGCCTGATCGCCCGCGGCTACACCTACAAGGAAGTGGCGCGGGACCTGAGCATCTCGGCCAAGACGGTCGAGTCGCACGTCTCGTCCGTGCTGCGCAAATTGCAGCTCTCCAGTCGTCACGAGCTCACGAGGTGGGCCACCGACAGGCGTTTGGTCTAGAACAAGGGGCCATGTCCGAAGACCTTGCAGGGGAACACCGCGACGCGGCCGCGCTCGCGGTACAGGCGGGCAGGGCGTTGATGGAGCTCCGCGAGGTACCGCCCGCCGGCACCCGCGACCTCGGTGCGGCCGGCGATCACCTGTCGCATCACCTCCTCGTGTCGGAGTTGAACCGGCTGTATCCCGCTGACCTTGTCCGTTCCGAGGAGGGTCTCGAGCACGTCGCCAATGATGGCCGGCTCTGGATCGTCGACCCGCTCGACGGCACGCGCGAGTTCCGCGAGCGTGGGCGCATCGACTGGGCCGTGCACGTCGCTTTGTCCATCGGTGGCGCGCCCGTCGTCGGCGCGGTCGCACTGCCCGCGCTCGACATCGTGCTCTCGACGGGGGCACCGCCCGAGCTGAAGCCGCCGACAGGCGAACCACCGCGGCTCGTTGTGTCGCGCAGCCGTCCTCCGGAAGTGGCCTATGACGTCGCCGAGGCGTTGGGCGCGGTCATGGTCCCGCTGGGATCGGCCGGCGCCAAGATCGCCGCTGTCATCCTCGGCGACGCCGAGGTCTACGTACACGCCGGCGGCCAGTACGAGTGGGACTCCTGCGCGCCGGCTGCAGTGGCGTTGGCCAGTGGCCTCCATGCCAGCCGGCTCGACGGGGAGCCGCTGCGCTATGGAGACCCCGACGCCTGGCTGCCCGATCTGGTCGTGTGCCGTCCCGAGTACGCGTCCGCCGTGCTCGATGTCACCACTCGCCAGCGCCGGCCCTATTGGTAGGCGCTGCCACAAACCACTGACCACAAACCACAGCCACGAACGAACAGAACCCCGCCTCCGAAGAGGCGGGGTTCTGTTGTCAAGCCTGCAAGTGAGACGCTCAGATGGCGCGCACGTTGGCGGCCTGCAGCCCCTTGGGGCCTTGGTTCGTCTCGAACTCGACCTTTTGTCCTTCTTCGAGATTGCGGTAGCCCGTACCTGAAATCGCGCTGTAATGCACGAATACGTCGGGACCCCCACCGTCTTGGGTGATGAAGCCAAAGCCCTTCTCACCGTTAAACCACTTCACGGAACCAGTTGCCATTGAAAATCCACTCCTCTCCTGGCCAGATTTGGCCCGTTCAGCGGGGGCCATGGCCGGTAGCTCTTGCGAGCCAGAGGGATTTCCAAAGCATTGCTGGTGGTGCCCTCGGGGAGAACCATAGCGCGGCATTCAGAGCAAGCGCAGTGTTTTCGCAGGAACGCCCCATGAGGGTCACACGTTGTTCACACGCCCGTTCGTGCCTATCGTTGGGTCCCTCGTTCTCCCGGAACAAAGGGGGCATCCTTGACCACCGTCACGAACCCGTATCTGCAGGGGAACTACGCCCCCGTGCACGAGGAGTTGACGGCCACGGAATTGGCCGTGTCCGGCTCCATTCCCGAGGAGCTGTGCGGGCGTTACCTGCGCAATGGCCCCAACCCGATCACGGCGCCTGATCCAGCCAAATACCACTGGTTCACCGGTGACGGCATGGTGCACGGGATCCGGCTGTGTGACGGGCGCGCCGAGTGGTACCGCAACCGTTGGGTGCGTGCGCCCTTGGTCGCACAAGCGCTCGGCGAAGAGCCGAAGCCGGGCCCGGTGCACGCCAACATGGACTTCGCCGCCAACACCAACGTCATCGGGCACGCAGGCCGCACCTTCGCCATCGTCGAGGCCGGGTCGTTGCCCTACGAGCTCACGAACGAGCTCGAGACCGTCGGACCCTGCGACTTCGACGGCACGCTGGCGGGCGGTTACACCGCCCACCCCAAACGCGACCCACAGAGCGGCGAGCTCTACGCGGTGTCGTACTTCTGGGGCTGGGGCGACGACGTGGACGTGAGCATCCTCGACTCCTCCGCCCGCGTGCGCTCGTCCCGCCGGGTCACGTTGGGAGGATCGGTAAGCCTGCACGACTGCGCCATTACCGAACGCGCCATCGTGCTGCTCGACCTCCCGGTCATCTTCAGCATCGAGGCCGCCACCGAGGGCGCCAGCTTTCCGTATCGCTGGCAGGACGGCTACCACTCGAGGGTCGGCCTGCTCCCGCGCGACGGTGACTCGACCGAAGTCGTCTGGCACGACGTCGAACCCTGTTATGTGTTCCACGTCATGAACGCCTACGACGAGCCGGGCGGCAACGGGCTCGTGCTCGATGTGGTGCGGCACCCCTCGATGTTCCGCACGCATGTGCTCGGGCCGAGCGAGGGCGCGCCCACGCTCGAGCGCTGGCACCTCGATGGCAGCGGCGGCGCCGTCAAGGAAGAGCGACTCGACGACCACGCGCAGGAGTTCCCGCGCGTCGACGAGCGGGTCGTGGGCCGGCCGCACCGCTACGGCTACGCCGCCGCTCTCGGCATGACCGATGACTTCTTGGGCACCGAGTCGGTGCTGGTGTGCCACGACTTCGAGCGCGGCACTTCCGTCGAACGATCCTTCGGTCGCGGCGCGGGCGTGGGCGAGGCGGTCTTTGTCCCGCGGGCCGGCGACGTCGCCGAGGACGACGGATGGCTCCTCACCCTTGCCTACTCGCCGGACACTGACACCTCGGCGCTCTACGTCCTCAACGCCGCGGACCCGGCGGGCGAGCCGCAGGCCGTGGTCGAGCTCCCGCAGCGGGTCCCGGCCGGGTTCCACGGGAACTGGGTGCCGGACCAGCCCTGAACCAGGTTTGACGCCGGCGTCAGGTTACCTTTCGCGCCCCGGGGGTAGGATTCAAACGTGGTTGTCTGGCACTGGGTCCAGCAGCACCGGCTCCTGGCGGTCCTGATCCTGGCTTTCGTGATCGTCAGTTCCGCGGGCGGGACTGCTTGGGCACTCGTCTTCCGCACCGTGTCGTCACCCGTCGGCCTACGCGAGGCACTGCGTATTTACCGGCGCGAGCAGACCGAGAAGATGCTCCAGACGCTGCGCGATCACCTGCCGTCACCGGGCGTCTATTCGTACCGGACGACCGGAGGCGAGAGCCTGAGCCTGCCGGGCATGGCCCGGTCGTTCCCGCCGACCACCTCCATGATCGTGACGGGCGGCAACTGCGCCACGGTCAGCTGGGTACCCCTCACGCAGCACACCGAGACGACGACAGAATGCCCAGGACCCGGGGGCGGGTTCGTGGCGCCACGCATCGTCACCCAAGAATCGATCGCCGGCACCGACACGACCTCCACCCTCGCGTGCCCTGCGACGGCCTACCTCCTGCCGCCCACTGCCACCCCGGGCCAGAAGTGGGCTGCGACCTGTTCGTTGCAGAGCCCGGCCGAGAAGGTGGAGCTGGCCGGCGAGTCACTCGGGCGGTCGACCATGACGATCGCCGGCCACGGCGTCACCGTCGAGCACACCCGCTTTACCCTCACGTTCGACGGCAGTCAGGCCGGCACGAATCCCACCGACTTCTGGATCGTCCCCGGCACCGGCCTGGTCGTGCAGATGAAGGAGGACGTCGACGTGACTTCCGGCGGCGTCCACTACAGCGAGAACATGCTGTCGACGTTGACCAGCCTTACGCCGCTCCGCTAGGAGCGACAGTCGAAAGCTGACCCTCAACGATCGCTTCTGCTTCACCGGGGCTTCGGTCTGAGGACCCGTCGCCCACGCGCTCGGGCTTCTCGCTGTGACGACGGGCGATCGATCGGTTGCCCGCGAATGCCTTCAGCACTCGCGCTGCCCATCGAGGGACATGCAGTCGGCCTTCTTTGCCGAACGTTCCGACAAGGCGATGGAGCGAGTGTTAGCCGGACACTCCTGATCCCGGTCCCAATTCGGGCAGTGTGTATGGTTTCGTTCATGCCTCATGAAACGAGTACGGGCTCGTCGCCGATCGTCAAAGGCCTGATGAACAACCTGCGGGAGATCCTTCCCGAAGAAGAGCGCACAAAGCTCGACGGCTATGCGCAGCAGGCCGAGGCAACGAAACCCCACGGCGATCTCCACCGTGCGAGATACTGCCTGCGTTGGGCCATCGAAACGGCCGAGCGCCCGGAGCATTCCCACTTGGCCCACCTGGCGATCCGCATGAAGGAGACGCACAAGGAGTGGCAAGACATCTGGCTCGGCATGTGGTTGGGTTCTGAGGTTGAGACCGGAGTAGGTCAGGCTTCACGAGAGATCCCCAAAGATCAAAAGGTGGGACCGGGCGAGGACGTCGAGCTGCTGTGGGTCGGAGAGGCGACCGACGTGGCGAAGGCGATCGCGGAAAAGTCCGGCTGGGACGCGGTTCCGTGGGAGGAGCTCCTGCAAAAGGTCATCGAGGTCAAATAAGCCGCGCGGCGCTTTCGCCGCATCGTGCCCAGGACCGCGAGCGGTGTTCTTATTGGACGAGCGACACCGTGCCGCAGTTGGCGGTCAGACCGGCGATCGTTGCGCCGCCGACGGTGATGCCGAGTGCCTGCAGGACGGGGCCGTAGGCACGGCTTGAGTTGAAAATACCAGTTGGGTGCCTGCGGCTACGAGTCGGCCGACGCCTCCGTCGACGCCGCGGCCCGGTCCTTGGCCACCTCGTCGTAGGCCTCGTAGTCCGACCCGGTGTCGTCGGCGAACTCGAACTCGAGCAAGCCGGCCTCGCCCCACCGCTGGCGCAGCCAGCCGTTGTTGGCGTCGAGCAGGCCGAGCTTGCGGACGTTGGGGACGAGCTTGGCGAAGAACCCCCGCGCGAAGCCGCCCATCAGGTTCGTCTTCATCTGCCCGGCCGCCTGCAGCAAGAACGGAAGGACAGCCTCGCCCGTCGTCCCCAGCCGTTCCCACACCTCGGGCGTGGTCGCCCGCGCCCGTTGGTTCAACGTCGCGTCGACGAGGAACTCCTGGCGCTCCAGGAGCTCGGCCTCGCTCAGGTCGCCGTAGAACTCCGAGAGCGTCAAGACGCCGAACGCGACGTGGCGCGCCTCGTCTGACATCACGTAGCGCAAGAGCTTCTGGAGCAGCGGCTCCTTGATACGCCGGAGCATGTCACCGAACGCCGCCAGCGCCAGCGACTCGATCACGATCTGCATCCCCAGGTACGCGATGTCCCACCGCGGGTCCTCGAGCAGCCCCCAGATCTGCGCCTTGAGGAACGGGCTCATCGGGTAGGCGTCGCCTAGCTTCGTCCGCAGGTACTTCGCGAACACCTCCGTGTGGCGCGCCTCGTCCATCGTCTGGGTCGACGCGTAGTACTTGGCGTCGATCCACGGCACCGTCTCGACGATCTTGGCCGCCGTCATCATGGCGCCCTGCTCGCCGTGCATGAACTGCGACAGGTTCGCCTTGAAGAACTCGATGCCGAGTTGCGAGTACTCCTTCTCGGTCCACTTCGCCATCGGCGACCCGGGCAGCGTGCCCGCCACCCGCGCCACGTTCAGGACGGGGCTGTCCTGCTCGGCCACCAGCCGCTCGGGGTCGACCTCGATCGACCAGTCGAGGTCCTTCACGCTGTTCCACTGCGACCCCATCGCCTTGTTGTAGAGCGTGACGAGCTGCCCGCGGTCACGCTCGTAGTCCCAGAGGAAGAGGCGATCCGCGTTGTCGTGGATGACTTGGACGGAGGCCTCGACGTCCTGCCGGGCCGGGAGCGGAGGCGTTACTTCGGCGACCATGAGTTGAAACTACCCGCGCCGTCCGCCCATGTTGGCGTTGGGCGCTGCCTTGGCCACCAAATCCGGCACAACCTTGCCGAGCTCCTCGGGCTCCCAGCGGTCCTTCTTGTCTTGCCCCGGTCCGGCCACCCAGCCCTCGGCGACGCTGATGTTGCCGCCCATCACGTTGAAGACGCGGCCCGTGATGTCCTTGGACTCGGCGCTGCCGAGCCAGACGACGATCGGCGAGATATTGGCGGGGTCGAGCGCGTCGAACTCCTCCGGCTTGCGCTGCGCCGACTGCTCGCCCATGCCCAGGTTCTCTGTCATACGGGTGAGCGCGGCCGGCGCGATGGCGTTGACCGTGACGCCGTAGCGCCCCAGCTCCATGGCGGCGATGACCGTGAAGGACGCAATGCCGGCCTTGGCGGCGCCGTAATTGGTCTGGCCCACGTTGCCGTAGATGCCCGAGGGCGACGTCGTGTTGATGACGCGAGCGTCGTTGGTCTCGCCCGCCTTGGTCCGGTTGCGCCAGTACTCGACGGCGTGCCGCGTCGGTGCGAACGTGCCGCGCAGGTGCACTTTGATCACGGCGTCCCACTCCTCGATCGTCATGTTGACGAGCATGCGGTCCCGCAGGATGCCGGCGTTGTTCACGAGCACGTCGATCGTCCCGAAGCTGTCGACCGCCGTCTGGATGAGGTGTCCCGCCCCCTCGTAGTCCGAGACGTCGTCGTCGTTGGCGACGGCCTCGCCGCCCATGGCGCGGATCTCGTTGACCACCTCGCCCGCCGGTCCGGTCGAGGACCCTGTGCCGTCCATCTCTCCACCGAGGTCGTTGATCACGACCTTGGCGCCCTCGCGGGCGAAGAGCAGGGCGTGCTCACGGCCGATGCCCCGGCCCGCTCCGGTGATGACGACGACCCGACCGTCACAGATACCCACGTTGTTCAGCTCCTTTGGTGTTTGGTCAGTTACCCGCCGCAGCGGTCCGGTACTGCTCACGCAGCTTTCTCTTGAAGATCTTCCCAGTATCCTCCCGCGGCAGCTCAGCGACGAAATCGACGCTGCGCGGGCACTTGTAGTGGGCGAGATGGGCGCGGCAGTACTCCATCAACTCGGCCGCCAGCGCGTCGCTGCCTTCGACGCCGTCTGCCGGCTGCACGACCGCCTTGACCTCCTCGCCCCACTCCTCGTCGGGCACGCCGATCGTCGCGACGTCGCCGACCGCGGGGTGTTCGAGTAGCACGGCGTCCACCTCCGCCGGGTAGATGTTCACGCCGCCCGAGATGATGAGGTTCGCCGTCCGGTCGGTCAGGAACAGGAAGCCTTCCTCGTCCATGTACCCCATGTCGCCCAGCGTGAAGTAGTCGCCCCGGAACGCGTCGGTTGTCTTCTTCTCGTCGCCGTAGTAGTCGAACCTCGTCCCCTCGGGTGCCTGAAGGAAGACGAGGCCGATCTCACCGGCGGGCAGATCCTTGCCGTCCTCGTCGGCCACCTTGACCAGACCCGGCACCATGGGCCGCCCGACCGTTCCCGGGTGCTCGAGCCAGGTCTTGGAGTCCACCCACGTCCCGAGGCCCTCGGTCGCTGCGTAGTACTCCACCACGATCGGGCCCAGCCACTCGATGAGGCGGCGCTTGATCGGCACTGGGCACGGCGCGGCCCCGTGGATGACGAACCGCAGCGACGACGTGTCGTAGCGCTGCCTCGTCTCCTCGGGCAGGGCCACGAGGCGGTGGAACATCGTCGGCACCATGTGGGTGTGGGTGATGCCGTTCGTCTGGATCAGCTGGAGCGCTTCGGTGGCCTCCCAATGGTCCATCACCACGAGCGGCACTCCGTAGAGATAGGGGACGGCGACCGAGAAGGCCAGAGGCGCGGCGTGGTACAGCGGGCCAGTCAGCAGGTGGGCGTCGGTGCTCGTCGCCCAGTCCTCGTCGTAGCCGCTGAAGTTGACCATGGCGAGCGCGCTCGTCG
>Ga0210399_10002092_pt1 | contig 15526 bp, 9 predicted proteins | sample IncBWC14MmetaG_FD_150865 | JGI IMG/M metagenome (GOLD analysis project Ga0210399, IMG submission 150865) | Forest soil microbial communities from Barre Woods Harvard Forest LTER site, Petersham, Massachusetts, United States - Inc-BW-C-14-M | ecosystem: Environmental > Terrestrial > Soil >...
GTCCACGCTCCGATGCCGGGCAAGGACATCAAACCTTCGAGCTGCTCCTCGACATTGGCAGCGAAGGACAGCAGCACGCGCCGCTCGACAACCGCTTTTGCCAAGCCCACCAGGCATCGCGCACGGTTGCCGATAATGCCGAGCGCGGCGATATCGGCAGCCGCCGTCACGGACATGGAATCGGCGCCCGGCGATAAACGATTCAGTTCTGGATACGGCGTTGCGATGGGGGCTCCGAAGACATCCGCCCAGCGTCCTGAAATCGTCGATGCACCTTTCACGGAAACCTGCTGTCCCAGGATGGTGCGAACGGCGAGCTCGAAGCCATCGAAGGCGCCCGCCACACGCAAGCCCGGCAGCCGGCGTACCGTCGCGGCGAGCGTCGGATCCTTGCGCAACAGCCCGCCGACGGCATCGGGTATGGCCCCCAGATCGAACAGCTGCTTGACTCTTGCGATCACCGCACCGATCACCGGAATGAGCGAGGGCGACATTTCCACATTCAGCGCTCTGCCGCTCTGGTGCATCGAGACCGCAATCCATCCACAAGCTTTGTCGATGGCAACGGTGCGTCGATAATGCGTCGCATCGGCCATCTCCACGCCGGGGATGGCGCGCAATCGCAAATAGGTCAGCAGCGTCTCCCAGGCGAATGGCGGCCGGAATTCCAGCTGCACGCTCAAAGTTTCGGCGCCGCTTGATTTGCCGCGAATCGCGCGCGGACTCAAGCCATAGCGGGATTTGAACAGCGCGTTGAAGCGGCGCACGCTGCCGAAGCCGCTGGCGAATGCGATTTCCGTTTGGCTGAGGGCCGTTTCTCGAAGCAGTCTCTTGGCCAACAGCAGCCGTTGGGTCTGCGCCAGCTCAATCGGCGAGACGCCCAGTTCTGCCTGTGTGACACGGCGCAGATGCCGGTCGCTGATGCCCAATGATGCGGCCAGTTCTCCCACATGCGCACTCGACAGCGCATGCTCTTCGATGCCGGCAATCGCGGCGCCGACCAAGCGGCTGACCGCATCGACCGGCGCCAAGCCGGGTGCGCGCTCCGGTCTGCAACGCAGACAGGGTCTGAATCCTGCGCCCTCGGCGGCTGCCGCACTGGAGTAAAAACGCATATTTTCCCGCTTTGGCGGCCGCACCGGGCAGATCGGCCGGCAATAGATGCCGGTCGAGGCCACCGCGACATAAAAGCGTCCGTCGAAGCGCGTGTCGCGAGCCCGCACCGCACGATAACAAGCATCTGAATCGAGTAACATGGCGCCAGCATAATCAAACGGCGCGGCAAATACTCGCCGTTTTCGGACCTCGAAGTGCGACTAGAACCGCTGCGCCCGCCCCATCCCAAGTGCGACCAGCAGGGCAATTCGCCGACGCAGTCAGTCAACTCGGATATCCTCTGCCGGCCATATGAGGTTTGCTGACAATCGAGGAGGAAAAATGGGCAAGTCAATCAGTTTTCACCGTCCGGATGGCGAGAGCGTGAATGGCTATCTTGCCGAAGGGGCACACGGCGCAAACGCGCCCGGCATCGTGGTGATCCAGGAATGGTGGGGACTCAACGATCAGATTCGCGGTGTCGCCGACAAATTTGCGGCGGCCGGATACCGAGCCCTGGTGCCGGATCTTTATCGCGGCAAGGTCGCCCTCGAGGCGCACGAAGCCGAGCATCTGATGAAGGGTCTGAACTTCGCGGTGGCCGCAGGTCAGGATGTGCGCGGCGCCGTGCAGCATCTGAAGGCCTCGGGCAGCGCCAAGGTCGGCGTCACCGGATTCTGCATGGGCGGCGCCCTCACTCTGCTTGCCGCGGTCAATGTGCCGGAGACGGATGCGGCGGTCGTCTGGTACGGCTTCCCGCCGCTCGAGTATGTCGACGCGACGCGGATCAAGGCGCCGTTGATGGGCCATTGGGGTACCGAGGACACGGCCTTTCCCATCGGCAAGGTCGACGAGCTGGAGAAGAAACTGCGCGATGCCAAGGTGGCTTTTGAGTTCCACCGTTATCAAGCAAAGCATGCCTTCGCCAATGAGACCGCTGACGCGAAGAACCTGCCGTTTCTCAAGCACGATGCGGCGGCGGCGGCGCTCGCCTGGCGCCGGACGATGGAGTTCTTCGCCAAGCACCTGAAATGACTAGCCGGCGGCGCTAGTGGATTGCGCGGCCGCGGCCGGCGACCGCTCTGCCATTCGCGCTGTCACTTCCGCCCAGAGCGCCGAATAGATCTGCACTGCCGCACTCCGGGGCGCGAAAGCAGGCAGCGGCGCCCGGCGCAGGCTCATGCGTTCGATCTCGCTCGAGTACGGCACTTCGGTGGCAAGCATTGCCGGAAACTGTTCGCGCGTGGTTGCGATGACCTCCTGATGCAGCGACTTGCGGCGATCGACCATGGAGAAAAACGGCAATAGCAGCAAGTCCACCCAGCCCTCATCACCGATGAAGTCGCGCAATTGGATCAGCATGCGGACCGACAATGGAGTTGGGAGCAGCGGCACGATGATCGCGTCCGCGGCGCGCAGCACATTTTCCGACAGCAGTGAAATGCCCGGCGCGCAATCGAGGATCAGCGCTGAATACACCTCCCGCAGTGACCGGCTCATTTTCAGCAGCCGTTCGGTGGGTCGCTTGCGCTCGCTGAGATGGACATCAAATTTGCGATAGGAAAAATCCGCCGGCAGGAGATCCAGGTTCGGATAGCCGGTCGCCAGGATCAGTTCGGGCAGCTGACGCTTGCCGCTCAGCAATTTCTTCGGCGAGACATGTTCGAGCGGTTCGCCACGCAGCGTGTAGGTCGCGGCACCCTGAGGATCCAGGTCCCACAACAGGGTGGGCCGGCCGCTCGCCGCGCACAGATACGCGAGGTTGACGGCAGTGGTCGTCTTGCCGACCCCACCCTTGATGTTGGTGACGGCGATTATCTTCATGGCCTCGGCTTGCTTGGGCGCCAAACCTGTGACCCCGATGTCACTGGATGGTGCTGCGGGATTTGCAATCAGCAAATCAACAGGGGATTGCGTCAAGGTACTTCCGCCTTGATGGCGCGAAGCATGCGCGGCGTGGCGAGCCACTTGAGGACTGCGCGGCCGGCGCGTGCCGAGCCCTCGAACGACAGGCATGCAACCGCATTTTTCTTCAATTCGATGGGTATGGCACTGTCACTTCCGACCAGGCAAGCCGCGAGCAGGGCGCCTAAACCCGGTTGATGGCCGACGAGCGCAACCCTCTGGCTGCGATCCTTGCCGAGCAAGTTCAGTATCGCCAGCGCGGCTTTGCCCGGCAACAGCTCGGGAGCTTCCTCGGCGGGCGGCCAGCCGGCGATCTCGGTCAGAATCTGCGCAGTCTGCCTGGCGCGAATCAGGGGACTGGTCAGCAGGCGGTCGGGCGCCTGGCTGAGCTCTTTAAGTCCGGCCGCCGCTCGCCGTGACCGCCTCTTCCCCGCCGGCGACAGCGGTCTTGCGCCATCGTCGCGCCAGCGATGGCGATCGCGCTCAAAGGCAATTGCATGGCGGATGATCAACAATTCCATCGCTTCACAGCACGGAGCCGGCCTGCGGTGCGTCCTTGGCTGCGCTGTTTGCAACCGCAACTTGGAACTTCATCCTCAGTCCCTTCCAGCGTCCGCGAATTTTTCGATAACCCTTTGCATATCGCTTCCGGGCCTGCGCCGCCACGCCCGCATGATGCTCTGCCAGCCGCCCCATCAGGAACAACGTGTCGGGCGGGATGCCCTTGGGCGGCGCGCTGGCCAGGGCATTCAGGCGGCGGCTTGCCACGGCGGCGTCCTGTTGGACTCCGAGCTTCTCCTGCCAGCGGCGCAGCGCACGAAGCATGGCATCGGCAGGCTTCCCGTAGATGACCGCCACGGCCTCCAGCGCGTAGCGCATCTTCTTCACCTGGCCGCGGACCTGGTGATACTCGTCCGTCGAGGAATCCGGCGTCAGCTGGCCCGCGCGCTTGCGCAACTTTCGGTAGCGTCGCCGGATCAATATCGGCGCCGCGTGCAGCGCCAACTCCGGCGATGACCGCTGGTATGCCGCCGAGGGCGCCGCCAGGACTGCCGTCAATTCCTGCAGATTCTTCTGCACCCAGATCGAATCGAGAACACTCAGCATCTGGGCGCGAGCCCGGGCGCGCTCCCCCACGAGGTGCTGTTGCAGCGGTTCGACGCTCAGCCGATCCGACTTCGGCAACTCACGGCTGAATGTTTCCAGCTCGCTCAGGGCGACGTCGAGGTCGCGCACGTGACCCAGCGCGCGCAATACGGTCTTGAGCGTCGTCCGAATCCCCAGAAACGACGCGGGCAGCGAGGAGCGGAACTGGCGCAGTATCGCGTCCAATCTACGGCCGGCGATGCGCAAGTCATGCAATTCTTCCGGATCATTGCCCAAGCGTGCACCGGGCTCGTGGCGTTGCCAGGCGGACAAGTAGCGGCGGATATTCGCCACCGCTATTTCGGCAATCGTCATTGAAGCGTCCACCGCCGTTGCCGCGAACTCCGGCGCCGGCGGCGCCAAGCCCACTGATTTGAGGCTGTACGCGTATTTCGTGTCGGACGCCGCCTCGAGTGCACAGTCGCTGCGAAGCGTGCGCACCAGGGATTGCAACGGCTCGCGAGTCTCCGTAAGCGCTTCCACCTCGACCCGCTGCATGCTCTTCTGGGGTGCGCCATGCGGACGCGAGATGACGGTCTCATCGAGGGCAATCTCGCCCAGTTGCTGGAGCTGGTCGGCTTTGCGGATCGCGAATCTCTGCCTCGAGGTGCGTAACTCAAACAGCGGCAGCAAGGCGCGCGCACCGCTCACCGCCTGCACCCGCGCACCAACCGGCCCAATCGAATGGCGGATCGAGTCACTCTCGGAGTTCTCCAGCGTTTCGCTCAACTCCAGGCGGTCTGCGACCTCCGCGCTGGCGGAATGCAGCGATTTGAGAGTCGCCTCCGGTTTTCCGGACCCCGAGCGGATGCGCAGCGCGAAACCTGCACGGTGTATTCGCCAGTCATCCGTGTCCAAGTACGTATCGAAGAGTTGCTGAGAGGGGCGCGGTTCGAGAACGAGTCCATCGATGGTGCCGTGGTCGGCCAACCAGCGGCGAACTGAGCCGAGATCAGTGCATGCGAGCTGCCATTCCACTTCCCTTCCAGGCTTTAGAGCGGGCTGTCTCTGGGATGCGAGGGGGTTGCTGGTGGACATTTGTAGGACAGTTTAGAGCATCGCCGCCGCCTTTTCACAATGCGTCGCGGCAGGCAGCGGCCGATGCCGCCGCCACTCGATTCCAGGGCCGATCCAATCATAAAATGCCGCCACACACAAAAGCGCGGCGAGCGCGTTGCAACACAGAAGGAAATCCGATGAGCTCCTTGAACGCACCCCGCAAACCCCTGGCGCTGATCGCCGCACTGCTGTTGTTACAGTCATTCACCGCGCGGGCGGTTCCTGCCGAGACGCTCGCCGAGGCCGCGAAAGTAGAATGGCAGTGGGGCGTAAAAATTCCGCTGCGCGACGGCGTGCGCCTGAACGCCACCCTCTACAAACCGGCCGGCGCGAAGGATCCGCGACCTTGCCTGTTTACGTTGACGCCGTATATCGGCCAAAGCTATCACGACCGCGGCATGTACTTCGCCGCGCATGGCTATCCGTTTCTCACCGTCGATGTGCGCGGCCGCGGCAATTCGGAAGGCTCGTTCCGGCCCCTGATCCAGGAAGCGAAGGATGGCTACGATGTGGTCGAGTGGCTCGCCAAGCAGCCCTATTGCAATGGCAAGATCTCGATGTGGGGCGGCTCGTACGCCGGATACGACCAATGGGCGACCGCCAAGGAGTTTCCGCCGCACCTCGCGACCATCGTGCCCGTGGCGTCTCCCGCCGCCGGCGTCGATTTCCCGGCCCGCAACAATGTGTTCGGGCCCTACGAGATGCAGTGGCTGAGCTTTACGAGCGGCCGCACCGGACAGGACCGCTTGTTCGGCGACGACGCCTTCTGGGTATCGATGTCTCGCCGCTGGATCGAATCGGGAAGCCCCTACCGCCAGTACGATGGTTTCCTCGGCAACCCGTCGGCCATTTTTCAGGAGTGGGTAAGTCACTCGGATCTCGACGATTATTGGGATTCTTATAATCCGACCAGCGAGCAATATGCCAAATTGCAGCTACCGATCTTGACGATTACGGGAATGTACGACGACGATCAACCCGGGGCGCTGGCGCACTACAAGCGCTACATGCTGGTGGCATCTCCCGCGGCTCGGGCGCGCCACTTCCTGGTGATCGGCCCGTGGGATCACCCCGGGACTCGGACTCCAAAACAGGAATTCAACGGCCTGCAATTTGGACCGGCGAGCCTCGTCGATCTGCCGCAACTGCACCTTGACTGGTATCGCTTCACGATGGAAGGCGGACCGAAACCGGAGTTCCTGCGCAAGCCGGTTGCCTACTATGTGAGCGGAGCCGAGCGTTGGCGCTATGCCGATAGTCTCGAGGCTATTACTGCCGAGTCACGACCCCTGTTTCTCGATTCGAGCGGTGCCAGTGGCCGCGAGGTGTACGCGGCAGGGAGTCTCGCGGCAGCGCGGGTCGGTCGCGGTGCGCCGGATTTCTATCGTTACGACCCGCGGGACTTGTCGCTCGCCAAGATTGAGTCAGAAAAGCGCCACGACTCGGCGCTCGATCAGGAGGTGTTTCTCGCCAACAAGGCGCAACTCGTCTATGTGTCCGCGCCGTTCGAGCACGATCAGGAACTCAGCGGTTTTTTCCGACTCGAAGCGTGGATCGCCATCGATCAGCCGGACACGGATTTTGTCGTGACCGTGGCGGAAATTGGCACCAGCGGTGCGGTGACGCCCTTGAGCTCGGACCTCATGCGAGCTCGCTACCGTGAAACGCTGCGTGTGCAAAAACTCGTGACGACGAAGGAGCCGCTGCGCTACGACTTCAATCATTTTACATTTGCCTCACGGCTGATCAGCAAAGGGAGCCGGCTCGAGCTGGTTTTGTCGGCCGCCAATTCAATCGAATATGAAAAGAATTACAATTCCGGCGGCGTGATCGCGGATGAGACCATCGCGGACTCGCGCGCGGTGACCGTTCAGCTGTTCCACGATGCCAAGCGACGCAGCGCGCTGTACGTGCCCGTCGCTGTCCCGGAAACTGCCGGCTCCACCCACTGATGAGGGTGCCGCCAAAGACGCTCACACAGGGACGATGTCGCAGTAGTTGAAGCGCTCGCCGCGCATTACCCTGTCGCCGGCCCTGCAAGCGATCGCCTTCGTGAAGATCGGCCCGGCGTAGACGAACGAATGATACTCGCCGTACTCGCCGCAGGGGTCCGCGCTTTCCGGAAGATCGCGCAGCAGCTCAAGATCGATTTCTCTGCCGGCGAACGACGCGTCGATTGCCTGCGTATCGACGCAGGCAATGAGCGCCTTGAATCCCAGCCCGATGAAGGTACGCACCAGCTCCTCGGTGTCGCGCATCCAGATCGGATACAGTCCTGTCATACCGGCTTGCGCGAGTCGCTCGTCGCGATATTGCTTCACATCCTGCAGAAATAAATCGCCGAAGGCGATCTTCGTGATGCCTTCCGATTTGATGCGGCTGAAAGCCAACCGCATGCGTGCCTCGTAGATCTCATTGGTGCAGTCTTTCGGGATCACGATTTGGCGCAGCGGAATTCCCAATGACTCGGCCTGCTGCTCGAGGAGCTGCCGACGCACGCCGTGCATACTGATCCGATCGTACCCTTCGGTCACCGTCGTCAAGAGCGCCGCTATCTCATGCTTTTGTGAGGCGAGCAGCTGGTACGCTGCCATGGTGCTGTCCTTCCCGCCGCTCCAGGACAAAACCACCGGCTCCCTCGCCGGTTTGGAACTATCCGCACTGATGGTCATACAATCCTAGGAAATACCAGGGAAAGCTGGCGACGCAAGATGGGAGGCACCGTGAATAGAGGCCACTTTAACGCCATTTCTTGGCAGCCGCGAATCGCGTTTGATCGGCAGCGGTGTCGCCGAAAAGCCACCGCCACTTGCTGGGCTTTGCTGTTCTTCTGCGGTGAGTTCGCGCACGCAGCACCGGAAGCGGCGCCCACGAGCATTGCTGCGGACGAGCAAAGCTGTGCGGCGCTGACCGGATTCAATCTGCAAACGCTGCGCGGCGGTCCGGCGATCATCATGTCGGCGCAAGTCCTGGAGGTCCCGGCAGCCGGACTCAACCACGTCGGTCAAAGCGGGTATCGCGCTGCCGCCGCTCAATGGCCAAGCTCCATCCGCAGGTATTGCGATGTGACCGGCTACGCGGCGCCGCAGAACAAATTCGAACTGAAGCTGCCGCTGGCGGCGGATTGGAATCACAAATTCTATTTCAACTCGTGCGGCGGATTCTGCGGCGCAGTCGTCGCTGACTTGTGTAACTTTGGCCTGGAACGCGGCTATGCATCCGCGACGGGAAACGGGGGCCACGACGGCGCGCCGGGCTTTGACGGGATCTGGGCTGCCAATGCGCCTGAACTGCAGAATGATTTTGGCTGGCGCAGCAATCACGTCGTCACACTCATTGCCAAGGCAATCACCGCACATTATTACGGAATGCCGATTCGCTATTCCTACATGACCGGCAATTCCAAGGGCGGTCAAGCGGTGCTGATGGAGGCGCAGCGCTTTCCCGAGGATTTCGACGGGTTGATGCCGAGCGCCCCGGTCTACGACTATACCGGCAGGAACATGATAGCCGCGGCCTGGTTTGCGCAGGCGTTCAACGACGGTCGCGGTGGCTCGGTCCTGAATGAGGCAGCGGCGCAGGCTGTCCACAAGTCCGTGTTGGAGCAGTGCGGCGCTCAGGCCGGCGTGCAAGAGGGAATGGTCACCGATCCCCTGGCCTGCAACTGGCAACCGAGGATGATCGCCTGCCAATCGGAGAGCAGCCCTCAAGATTGCCTGACGCCGCGGCAGGTCGATGCAATCACTCGTCTGATGAGCCCTGCGACCAACTCCAAGGGTGTGGTGCTTTATGCCTATCCCTACATTCCGGGAACTGAAACGCAATGGGCCGGGTGGAACTACTATGGCAGGCCCGGCGGAAGTTCCCGATCGCCGCCGCGACTCGCCAACATGGATCTGCCCGCGCAACATGCCGGCTATCTGGCAGACCGGCAGGTAAGGCTCAACATTGATGCTCTGTCATTTGACTTCGATCATGACCCGGCAACCTTGTCCCGATCGCGGCGGATATACGACGCGTCGAGCTTTGATCTGCGTGCATTCAAGGCGCGGGGCGGCAAGATTCTCATGTGGCACGGCTGGGCGGACGGCGCGATCATGGCAACCTCGTCGATTGGCTACTATGAGGGCGTGCGCAAGTTCATGGGTGGCCGCGACAAGACAGAGGACTTTTTTCGTCTGTTCCTGGTTCCCGGAGTTCATCATGGCGGCGGCGGCCCGGGACTGACCGAATTCGATTCGTTCAGCGCGCTGGAAGACTGGGTGGAGAAAGGCCGGGCACCTGAGCAGATGATCGCCGGGCGCATGGAGAACGGGGCTGTTGAACGCACCCGGCCCGTCTACCCGTACCCGGTGCTTGCCCGCTATCGGGGAGCCGGCGATCCGAAGCTGGCGGAAAGTTTCGTACCGGCCGGGTCGACGACGCACTAAAGCGCGCCCAGTCAGGAATCCCGCTGCGCGGGAGATCACGGGTCAAACGCCTGCAAACAGCCGGCCACCAAAGTGTCACAACCGGGTTGTAGGCTGTTGTGTCGCGTGGCGCCAAGCCCCGGCAATCAACAAACGCCAACAACAGAGGTATACCCGATGAGAATCATTAAACTCGCGGCCGCGATGTCGTTCGCGATGTCGCTGTCGCCCATCGCTGCGCCAGCGCACGGAATAGGGCAAGAAGGCGAAATAAAGCACGTGCTGTTGATCAGTGTCGACGGCTTGCACGCGCTCGATGTGGCGCGCTACGTCGACGGCCATCCCTACTCGACCCTGACGCAACTCACGAAGCACGGCATTATTTATAGCAACGCCCGCACCCCCGCGAATTCGGATTCCTTTCCGGGTTTGCTGGCTCTGGTCACCGGCGGCTCGCCGGTCACCGGCGACCTCTTCTACGACGTGAGCTACGACCGCAGCTACTTTGCGAACGGCGACTCCTCGTGCTCGGGTGTGGTGAATGACCCGGCGCCGGGTGCCATCCAGACCGCGGGCATGGGCAGCACCATCTCTTTTGACGAGACGATCGACCTTTATGGGACGGACCCTGTGACCGGCCTGCCGCTGTCAATGAACGTGATCAATCCGAATTCGCTGCCGTACCATTTCGATGCGAACAAAAAATGTGTGCCGGTCTATCCGCACAATGCGCTGAAGACCAACACGATTTTTGAAGTCGTCAAGGAGCACGGCGGCGTGACCGCCTGGGCGGACAAGCACCCCGCCTATGATCTGGTCCGCGGCCCGTCAGGCAACGGCCTGGACGATCTGTACACGCCGGAGGTCACCAACGTCGGGGGCCTCGACAACACCGTGAGCGTGATCTGCACGCACGAGAACGATCACTTGAAGACCATCGGCATCATCAACGAAATCCATGGCCTGACTCACGACGGCAAGCCCGGGAAGGGTGTCCCGACCGTGTTTGGCACGGACTATCAGGCGGTCAGCGTCGGCCAGAAGGTATCCCACGACACGCCGGATCCCTCCTGCATCAACCCCTCGACTGCGGCCGACGCCGCGCGTCTGTCGGGACAACCGGGCGGCTATCTGGACGGCTCGGGTACACCGACCGATGTGCTCGCCTACGCCCTCGACAACGTGGACGCCGACTTGGAGCTCATGGTCAACGCGCTGAAGCAGCGGAATCTGTACGAGTCGACCCTGATCATCGTCACCGCCAAGCACGGCCAGTCGCCCATCAACCCGGTCAAGATCAACAAGCCCGGCCATTTCGCCGATCTCGTCGCCGGCTTGACCCCGGCGAGCGGCGCTGAAGCGGCCGCGCAGAAGGCGATGAACATCGCCAACAACTGCAGCAGCGGCCCGTGCGGATTCGCGCAGGACGATGACATCGCACTCATCTGGCTGCAGGATCAGACGCAGACCGCGAACGTGGCCGCGCTGATCAACAACCACGCGAAGGAACTGTTCGCCGACGAGGTCATGGCCGGCGATGAGATCAAGCTGAAGTTCAACGACCCAATGCATAACAATCGCACACCGGACATCATCGTCCAGCCGCAGTACGGTGTCGTGTATACCACGTCGACCAAGAAGAACGCCGAGCACGGCGGCTTCAGCTTCGGCGACACCAATGTAGGATTGATCGTCTCGCACCCGGATTTGCCGGCCCAGACCATCAAGACCCTGGTGCTCTCCTCACAGGTGGCGCCGACCATTCTGCGGGCGCTGGGCATCGACCCCGCGGAACTGAATTCGGTGCGCGTCGAAGGCACCAAGTCGCTGCCGGGTCTTTGATCAGGAGCCTCGCGGAGAAGAAACGGGCTGACGGCAGCCCGTTTTTTCCGTGCGCCCCGGACTTCAGTGCCCTGCGGTCGGCCGCAGCCGCAGATAGTGCAGTATTCCCTGCGCCGCCTCGCGTCCCTCGAACACCGCGGTCACCACCAGATCCGAACCGCGCACCATATCGCCGCCGGCAAACACCTTCGGGTTGGTGGTTTGGAATCGGGACCGCGGCGCCGCCGACACGCGCACCCGGCCATTGGCGTGCAGCTCGATTTGTTGGCTGCCGAACCAATCCGGCGGACTGGGCAAGAAGCCGAAGGCGATGATCACCGCATCGGCGGGAATGGTTTCCTCGGTTCCAGGGACCGCTTCCGGCACGCGGCGGCCGCGCCGGTCCGGCGGCCCCAATCGCGTCTCGACCAGCTTGACGCCCTGCACCCGGTCGGAGCCGACGATTTCGATGGGTTGCCGGTTGAACAAAAATGTGACGCCCTCTTCCTTGCTGTTTTTATAATCGCGCCGCGAACCCGGCATGTTGCCCTCATCGCGCCGATAGGTGCAGGTGACGCTGCTCGCTCCTTGCCGCACGGCGGTTCGATTGCAATCCATCGCGGTGTCGCCGCCGCCTAAGACCACCACATTCTTGTCCCTCATGTCGACGAAGCCCGCCGCGTCGTTCGCCAGCCCAAGCTCGCGATTGATGTTGGAAATGAGATACGGCAGTGCCTCATGCACGCCGGGCAGATCTTCGCCGCCGAAGCCGCCCTTGACGTAGGTGTAGGTACCCATGCCGAGAAACACGGCATCGAACTCTCGAGTCAATTCTTCGAAGCCGATGTCGCGCCCGACATCGACGTTCAGGCGAAATTCCACGCCCATTTCCTGCATGATTTCACGGCGCTTTTCGACGACGTCCTTTTCCAGCTTGAACGGCGGAATTCCAAACGTCAGCAAGCCGCCGATTTTCGCATACCGATCGAACACCACCGGCGTCACGCCGTTGCGCACCAGTATGTCGGCGCAGGCCAGGCCCGCGGGCCCCGCGCCCACGATCGCCACGCGCTTCGCCGAGCGCACCACGTTCGACATGTCGGGCTTCCAGCCCTGTTTGAAGGCCTCGTCGGTGATGTATTTCTCGATGGCGCCGATGCTCACCGCGCCAAGGCCGTCATTCAATGTACAGGCCCCCTCGCACAGCCGATCCTGCGGGCAGATGCGGCCGCACATTTCCGGCAGCGAGTTGGTCTGGTGCGAGAGCTCCGCGGCCTCGAACAGCTTGCCGTCGTTGATCAGCGCCAGCCAATTCGGAATGTAGTTGTGAACCGGGCATTTCCACTCGCAAAACGGATTGCCGCAGGATATGCAGCGGCCGGCCTGCTGCGCCGCCGCTTCGGCGCTGTACTGCGCATAGATCTCGCGAAATTCCGTCGTGCGCACCTCCAAGGCCAGCTTGTCGGGCTCCTTGCGCGGGATATCGAGGAATTGCAGATGCTTGTCGGCCATGGGGAATAGGCGGCGGCTCAAGCGGCGCGGCGCAGATTCTCCAGCAGGGAATTGATCGCCGAGGCTTTGGGTTTCACCACCCAGAACTTGCCGATGTAGCTGCGAAAATCGTTGAGCAGCTGCGCGCCCCAAACGCTGCCCGTCGCATCGACATGCTGTTCGATCAGGCCGCGCAGATGCTGCACATGAGTGCCCATGCCTTCCGGGGAGACGCGATGGATGTCGATCAAGTCGTGGTTGTAGCGGTCGACGAAGTCGCGCTCCATATCGAGCACGTAGGCAAATCCGCCGGTGAACCCGGCGCCGAAATTCACGCCGGTCGTCCCCAGCACGCATACCACGCCGCCCGTCATGTATTCGCAGCAATGATCTCCGGTGCCCTCAACCACGGCCAGCGCGCCGGAATTGCGCACCGCAAATCGTTCCCCCGCCCTGCCGGCCGCGTACAGTTCCCCGCCGGTGGCGCCATACAGACAGGTGTTACCCATGATCACCGTGTCGCGGGCGACGAAGCTCGTGCCCGCCGGGGCTTTGAGGACGATCTTGCCTGCCGCCATTCCCTTGCCGACGTAGTCGTTGGCTTCACCTTCGAGATGTAGATGCAGCCCGCCGGCGTTCCAGACGCCGAAACTCTGTCCCGCGGAACCCTGCAGGTTGACGATCAGCGGCGCCGCGCTCATGCCGGTGTTTCCCCAGCGCTTGGCGATTTCTCCGGAGATACGCGCGCCTATGGAGCGGTTGAAATTGCTGATGCGGTAGGAGAATTCGCCGCCTGATCTGGCGTCGATTGCCGCGCGCATATCGCGCAGCATTTGTTCGCCGAGAGCGCCCTTGTCGAAGGGCTCGTTATGAGGATCGATGCAGTATTGAGGTTTGGCCGACAGCAGCGCGGAATTGGCGAGCACCGGAGTCAAATCCAGCTTGCGTTGCTTCGGCGTCTCGCCGGCCAGAATTTCCAAAAGTTCCGTGTGTCCGATCAAGTCGGTGATGCTGCGCAACCCCAACGAGGCCATGATTTCACGGCATTCCTGCGCCACGAACTTGAAATAATTGATCACCATCTCGGGCAGACCGATGAAATACTTGCTGCGCAACACGTTGTGCTGGGTGGCGACGCCGGTGGCGCAATTATTCAAGTGACAGATGCGCAAATATTTGCACCCCAACGCGACGATCGGCGCCGTACCGAAACCGAAGCTCTCGGCGCCGATCAGCGCTGCCTTGATGACATCGAGCCCGGTCTTCAAACCGCCGTCGGCCTGCAGGCGAACCCTATGCCGCAGCTCATTGGCGCGCAGAGTCTGATGGGTTTCGGCGAGCCCCAATTCCCAGGGCGTGCCCGCGTACTTGATCGATGATAAGGGGCTGGCGCCGGTGCCGCCGTCGTAGCCGCTGATGGTAATCAAATCCGCATAAGCCTTGGCCACACCCGCCGCGACCGTGCCCACGCCGGGCTCCGCCACCAATTTGACCGACACCAGCGCGCTGGGATTGACCTGCTTCAGGTCGAAGATCAACTGCGCCAGATCCTCGATGGAATAGATGTCGTGATGCGGCGGCGGCGAGATCAAACCCACGCCGGGCCGCGCAAATCTCAAGCGCGCAATCATGTCGTTGACCTTGTGGCCCGGCAGCTGCCCGCCCTCGCCTGGTTTTGCGCCCTGCGCGATCTTGATCTGCAGTACTTCCGCGTTGATCAAGTATTCCGGGGTCACCCCGAACCGGCCCGAGGCCACTTGCTTGATCTTGGAATTCTTCTCGGTGCCGTAGCGCACCGGATCCTCTCCGCCCTCGCCGGAATTGGAGCGTGCGCCGAGGGCGTTCATGGCAATTGCCAGAGCTTCATGCGCCTCGGGAGACAATGCGCCCAAGGACATTCCGGCGCTGTCGAAGCGCGCGATGATGCTCGAGATCGGTTCCACCTCTTCGAGCGGAATTGGCGCGGCGCGTGAGCGGAGCTTCAACAGATCGCGAATGCAAGACACCGGCCGTTCATTGACCAGCGCCGCAAATTGCCGGTACTGCTCGTAGTCGCCGGTCATGACCGCCGATTGCAGCGTCGCCACGACATCCGGGTTGTACATGTGATATTCGCCGTCGTGCATGTACTTGAGCAATCCACCCTGTTCGACGGGCTCGGTTCTGTCCCAGGCGCGCTTGGCCAGGTACTCCGAGTCGGCCTTCAGATCGCTGAAGTCCGCGCCTTGAATGCGGCTTTCGGAGCCTTCGAAGCACATATGCACCACTTCGTCGCCCAATCCGACGATTTCAAACAGCTGCGCGCTGCGGTAGCTGGCAATGGTGGAGATGCCCATTTTGGACATTATCTTGAACAAGCCCTTGCGGATGCCGCGCCGGTAGCTGCGCCCGAGTTCTTGGCGCGCGGCGGCTTCCATTTTCAGCGCGCCCTTGCGCATCAGATCGAACAGGGTTTGATACGCAAGATAGGGATACACGGCGGTCGCGCCGTAGCCGATCAAGCACGCAAAATGATGCGCATCCCGCGCCGTGCCGGTTTCAACGAGGATGTTGCACTTGCAGCGCAAACCCGTGGCGATCAAGCGGTGATGCACGGCGCC
>Ga0210399_10002093_pt1 | contig 15514 bp, 16 predicted proteins | sample IncBWC14MmetaG_FD_150865 | JGI IMG/M metagenome (GOLD analysis project Ga0210399, IMG submission 150865) | Forest soil microbial communities from Barre Woods Harvard Forest LTER site, Petersham, Massachusetts, United States - Inc-BW-C-14-M | ecosystem: Environmental > Terrestrial > Soil >...
GAATTTAAAAAAACGCCATCGGCATGCACATCTATACTCACCATAGACGATGAATCTTTTTTTACTAAAGTACATTCGTTAAGCGCAAAATTTAACTCAAATAAATTGTTTGGTTTTTGTAATTGCAACAAAGCGCGCGCATCAATAGTAAATTGTTTTTGAATAAGTTTATCAATGGCGTTTGTATAATCTTCTTTATATACACTGGCCAAAAAACCCAACCTGCCTGTGTTCACACCAAGCACAGGTACGCCGGTATCTCTAATAAAATGAAGGGTTTCGAGCATGGTGCCATCTCCGCCTAACGAAATTAAATAATCGGGTTTCTGTTCTTTTAACTCTTTATATGAAGAAAATGTTGGTATATCTAAATTAAAATCAAATTCTTTTTTTAGAAACAAAAAATAGGGTTGAAAAATAATTAAACGGATATTCTCTTTATTTAAACGCGTGTTTAGTGTTTTTACATAATCAGGTATATTATCTTTTACCGGACGGGCGTAAAAAGCAACAGTCATCATATATCGAGATATTTTATAAACGCATTAAACTTCGTTTTCAAATCATCTTCATAACCCGATTGGTGATAAGAGGCTTTTACTTCATAATTATAACGATAAAACGTTTGCAACACCCTGGTTAAATCGTCTCTGTTAATTTTTAGGGTTACTTGTATTTTGTTGCTATCGGGCAAAGAAGTTACATAGGAGCTTAAAATTTTTGCATCGTTACTTTCAACAATACCGGCAATTTGTGTAAGCGAATAATCGTTTTTATTTAATTCCAACTCAATAATTCCACCCTGTTCCATTACGGCGGATAAGCCGGCTAACCTATCCAATACACTTTTTTGTGTAATGTTGCCTAAGTAGTTTTCTTTTTCATCAAGCACCGGAATAAGCGTAAGGTGCAAGCCCGACATTAAGCGCAACGCATCAAAAGCGTGTTGGGTTTGATGTATTTGAGGTTTTATATAATTAAAATGGTTAGCGGTAATTTTACTTTTGTTGTTGGCTACATCTAATAGCTCAGCCTCGGAAATAAGGCCCGCCAGTTTTTTATTGTGCAGCACAGGCAGATGTGTTACCTTAAACTCTTCCATCCAATGAAGCGCTTGCTCAACGGTATCAGAGTCCTTTATGGCGGGGATATCTTGTGTTATTAAATCGGCTATCAGCATTGTAAGTACAAAAGTGCCAATTTTTTTTGGAATCTCTTACATATAATAAAGCCTATCTATTTTATTTAAAATTATATTTGCCGCATGTTATTTGCCCAAGTTGCTGCCCCTGCGGCGTTAAAAAAGCGTTTAATAGAAATGGTTTCTACCAAACGGGTAGCACACGCCTTGCTTTTTTTAGGAAACGATGGTGGTCCGCAACTATCATTGGCTATAGCATTTGCACGGTATTTGTTGTGTCAAAATCCAACAAATGTTGATAGTTGCGGTACTTGTACAAGCTGTATAAAAATCACCAAATTAGCTCACCCCGATTTAAACCTAGTGTTTCCTATTGCCCTTAGTAAAGATGTTCGTTTTAGCGACCATTTGGTAACAGAGTTTAGAGAGGCTTTTTTGGCTTTTCCTTATTTAAACCTTAACGATTGGTTTAATGCGCTTGATGCCGAAAACAAGCAACCCATTATTGCAAAAGATGAGAGCAACGAAATACTGCGCAAACTAAGTTATACCAGCTACGAAGGACGAGGAAAGGTTATGCTGATTTGGATGCCCGAAAAAATGAACACCGATGCTGCCAATAAAATTTTAAAAATTTTAGAAGAGCCGCCCGATGATACTTTTTTCTTTTTGGTATCAAGCGCTTCGGATGGGCTGTTGCCAACCATAATTTCGCGCACACAATTAATAAAAGTAAACCTCCCTTCCACCAACGAAATAACCTCAGTAATTACTGCCGCATTTAATGTTTCGCAGGGGCATGCCCAGCATGTGGCTGAGCTGGCACAGCAAAATCCACGCGAGGCTTTTTTATTAGCCGATGAAAACATAGCCTCTACACAAAATTTTGTTTTATTTCAAACATTTATGCGTTGCTGCCTGCGTTTTGACGCCTTTAAAATATCGGCCTGGGTAGATGATTTTGCGCGAATTGGAAGAGAAAAACAAAAGCAATTTTTAGTTTACACATTGCACACTTTTAGAAACTGTATATTGCTGAAACACCTGCCCACAGCGGTATCGGGTACAGATGAAGAAAAAGAGTTTTTGCAAAAATTTCATCCATATATAAACACACTAAACCATGAGGGTTTAACTGAATTATTTGATAAAGCATTCTATCATATAGAGCGAAATGTAAGTGCCAAAATTTTATTTATGGATGTTGCTTTAAAAACAAACGAGTTGCTAAATAAAAAATAAGTATTTTTACACAACAAAAAACATAATTATGGGAAAAGGAGATCAACGCTCTAAACGCGGAAAAATTCACGTAGGCACACATGGTGTAACTCGTTTGCGCAAAAAAAAATCAGCTAAAAAAGCTGCAAGCAAAACAGCAACAGTTAAAAAGGCTGCACCTAAAAAGGCTGCCAAAAAAGCTGCGAAGTAGTTTTTTAAACACGTATGTTAAAAATGCCGCACCAATTTGCTGTGGCATTTTTTGTATGCTTTGTTTTATTTTTGGTGTAGCCAATAACTAATGTTATTAAAAAAAATATATATATTATTCTGTTTGTTGGCTATTGGTTTATCCGCACAAACAACAGCCGTTTCGGTTGATGCGGGTCCTGATAGAAAAATCTGCCCGGGAGCATCAACCACCCTTGGTGGAAACCCAACAGCAAAGGGTGGTTCAGGCAATTACACATATGCTTGGCGCCCAACAAACTCTCTTTCCAATTATATGGTTTCAAACCCTGTTGCCACACCAAGCGTTACCACTAACTACGCGGTAGTTGTTACCGATTTAGCAACCAAAGAAACAGAAATGAACACCGTAACAGTTTATGTATATACTTACTCTGTTAATGCAGGTAGGGACACAACTATTAAACAGGGGCAAACCATTACACTACACGGGCAAGCCCCCGGAGACTCCTCTGTTTGGTGGGCGCCACAAACGGGTTCTTTCTTCAATCAAAATACGCTAAATCCTGATTTTTCTTCGCAAACAGTGGGGACAGACTCCATATTGTTAATTGCCAATTTTCCGCACGGATGTGTGTTATACGGCCACGTAGTTATTAAGATTACACCCAGCACTGAGTTGTTTTTTTACAATAGTTTTTCTCCTAATGGAGATGGTGCTAATGATTCTTTTATTATTGGTAACATAGATTTGTATCCAAACAACACCCTTGAAATTTATAATCGATACGGACAAAAGGTTTTAACAAAAACACCGTATCAAAACGATTGGAACGGAAGTTATTTAGGTGCCGAACTACCCTGTGGAACTTATTTCTATATTTTAGACACACACGACGATAAAGCGGGGAAGTATAAAGGCGAAGTAAATATTATTAGATAATATTTTTGTGATTCGGCTCATCTGCACTACCTTTATACTATGGAAGAAATTATAAACAAGGTTGCACAAAGCGGCATTGTAACAATAGATTTGGAAGAGTTTTATAATGATGTGCCACGTGTTTTATTTGATATAAAACCGCTGCTTTTTCAAGAACTTATTTTAAAGGAGAAAGACTTTAGGGAATATATCAAAACGCACAACTGGAGTCAGTATCAAAACACATATATTGCTTTAACCCGCACAGCAGATGCCATTGTGCCAACTTGGGCATATATGTTACTAACACTAAGCCTGCAACCTTTTGCTAAAAAAATTGTTTACGGAAATATAGAAGTACTTGATACTATTTTACTTCAAGAAAAAATAGATGCCCTTGACATAAATTCTTACAAAGATGCTCGTATAGTAATAAAAGGTTGCGGAAACAAACCCGTACCCATTGCAGCTTATGTTGCTTTAACCGAAAAACTAAAACCTGTTGCCAAAAGCATTATGTATGGAGAGCCCTGCAGTACTGTGCCATTGTATAAAAAACCAACGTCAAAAGAATGATGCGCATAGACATTATAACGGTTCATCCGGATTTATTAGAGAGCCCGTTTAAGCATAGCATATTAAAAAGAGCCGCACAAAAAGGGCTGGTAGAAGTAAACCTTATTAATCTGCGTGATTATAGTACGTTCAAGCAAAAGCAAGTTGATGATTATGCATTTGGTGGTGGTGCCGGTATGGTTATGATGATTGAACCAATTGCGGCTTGCATTAATCATTTAAAGAGTGAGAGGGCTTATGATGAAGTAATTTATACTTCGCCGGACGGAGAGCTTTTACAGCAAAAAACCTGCAATTATTTTTCTACACTAAAAAATATTATTGTTTTATGTGGGCACTATAAAGGCATTGATGAGCGCGTTAGAGAACACCTTATTACGAAAGAAATTTCTATTGGCGATTATGTACTTAGTGGTGGGGAACTTGCGGCAGCAGTTTTATGCGATGGCATTATTCGTTTGTTGCCCGGGGTTTTAAATGACGAAACATCTGCGCTTACCGATTCTTTTCAAGATGATTTATTAGCTCCGCCTGTTTACACGCGCCCGCAAGAGTTTAATGGATGGAAGGTTCCTGATATATTAATGAGCGGACATACTGCCAACGTAGAAAAGTGGCGACACGAACAAAGCTTAGAGCGCACTAAACAACGCCGACCAGATTTATTTAAGAAACACCATTAAGGTTTTTAGTGCGTTAAAATATTTCTTAAGCTGAAATAGGCTATATAACCCAGTGCAACACCAATACCGCCGCCAACCATAGCATAACGCCTTCTTTTACCACGAGCCTCTCGCTCATAACCTAGCAGATAAGCATCGTATTCTAGATTATTAATGTTAGAAACCGTATTGTGTCGTATGCGCACCTTTGGAATGCCTACGGTAGTTAAAAAAGCAAGGGGTACAATAGGGCCAAAAAAAGCACCAATTGTGCCCACTAATAAACCGGATGAACAACCCGCCATACCAGAAACTAGTCCCCCGGTAAAAGAACCCCAAGGCTTAAATCCTTTCTTGGCATCACGCTCACCCTGTGTAAACAACCACATTTCATCGCGACTGTACCAGTTTGTAATAGTATCTTGTTTGTAGTAATAAAAAACAGCTCCGTTATTATACTTTATAGCAAAAAGTTGGTCATTTTCTATGTGCGCGCGCTTGGTGCTATCTTCGGGGTCAACAAAAGTTGCGGCTAAAAAACTTGTATCGAGCACCGGAGAAACGACAACCCTGCCATTCATTAAATACAATGTGTCTGCTTTTTTTTGCTGTGCAAACAACAAATTCGATACACAAAAACAGAAAACAATAAATAAAATTCGTCGCATAAAAACCCGTTTTCATCAAAGATACAAGATAAAATAATTGCGTAAAATTTTTCTATTATTTGGTTGCGCTTTTAGCTAATTTTGCATCTCTAAATTATCCTACATGAACGATAAATTTGTAAACCGACATAACGGTCCGCGTGAAGCAGAAGTAAACCAAATGCTTGAAAAAATTGGTGTTGCGAGTGTTGATGAATTAATTAATCAAACTGTACCTGAGCAAATTCGCTTAAAAAAACCATTAAAAATTGGTACAGCACTTACCGAATTTCAATATACAAAGCATTTAAGGGCTTTATCAAAAAAGAATAAAGTGTTTCGTAGTTATATAGGTTTGGGCTATTATAACACTATTGTGCCTGCGGTTGTGCAACGTAATGTGTTAGAAAACCCGGGTTGGTACACAGCTTACACCCCTTATCAGGCAGAAATTGCACAAGGACGTTTAGAAGCTCTTTTAAATTTTCAAACAACTATTATAGATTTAACAGGCATGCCAATAGCTAATGCTTCTTTATTAGATGAAGCCACCGCTGCTGCCGAGGCAATGTTTATGTTTCATAACAACCGAAGCAAAAACAAATTAAACGCGCATAAGTTTTTTGTATCAAACACTTGTTTTCCTCAAAACATAGATGTGGTTAAAACACGTGCTGTGCCTGTTGGAATTGAGGTTGTGGTGGGCGATGCAAACACGGTAAGTTTTGACGATTCTTTTTTTGGAGCATTAATTCAGTACCCCGACATTAACGGAGAAGTGACCAATTACAAAAACTTTGTTGCTACAGCTCATAGTAAAGAAGTACAAGTTTGTGTAGCGAGTGACTTAATGGCACTTGCTTTATTAACCCCTCCAGGTGAGTGGGGTGCAGATTGTGTTGTTGGTAATTCACAGCGTTTTGGTGTGCCGTTAGGTTATGGTGGACCACATGCCGCATTTTTTACTTGTAAAGAAGATTACAAGCGTTTAATTCCGGGAAGGATTATTGGTGTGAGTTTGGATGCTGAAGGAAACCATGCTTTACGTATGGCTTTACAAACACGCGAACAGCACATTAAACGCGAAAAAGCAACATCAAACATTTGTACCGCGCAAGCCTTGTTAGCTATTATGGCTAGCATGTATGCGGTTTATCATGGTCCGGATGGAATTAAATCTATTGCTGAACAAATACACTCAAACACAGTTGCTATTGCCGAAGAATTAAAAAAACTAGGCTACAACGTAAAAACAAAATTATTTTTCGACACGTTTGTTGTTGAAGCAGACGCAAGTAAGATTAAAAAATTAGCTGAAGCAAACGAAATTAATTTTCATTATATAGATGATAAACACGTTGGTATATCTATAGACCAAACAGCTGAAGCAACTGATATTATTGATGTAATAAAGGTTTTTGCTGAAGCGGCATCTAAACAAATTACAACCTTTGATCTTCATCATAAAAATATAATTGCAAGCTCGTTTGCTAATCGTACATCAAAATATTTAACTCATCCAACTTTTAATTCGTATCACAGCGAAACAGAAATGATGCGTTATATAAAACGTTTAGAGAACAAAGATTTATCATTAGTTCACTCTATGATTTCTTTAGGTTCTTGTACTATGAAGTTGAATGCAGCCTCTGAGCTTTTACCGATTACGTGGCCCGAGTTTGCAAACATTCATCCTTTTGTACCTATTGAACAAGCAAAAGGTTACCAACTTATTTTAAAAGAACTTAATAAAGATTTAAGCAACATTACCGGTTTTGCGGCAATGAGTCTGCAGCCAAACAGTGGTGCACAGGGCGAGTATGCGGGCTTAATGGTTATACGCGCTTATCACATTAATAACGGGCACCCACATCGTAATGTGGTTTTAATTCCGTCATCAGCACACGGCACAAATCCTGCGTCGGCAGCGCTTGCGGGCATGACCATTGTTATTGTAAAATGCGACGATAAAGGAAATATTGATGTAGCTGATTTAAAAACAAAAGCAGAACAGTATAAAGAAACGCTTTCTTGCTTAATGGTTACCTATCCATCTACACACGGTGTTTATGAGGAAAGCATTAAAAAAATCACCAAAATAATTCATGATAACGGCGGCCAGGTTTATATGGATGGCGCAAACATGAACGCACAAGTTGGCTTAACATCTCCCGGAAGTATTGGCGCAGACGTTTGTCATTTAAATTTACACAAAACCTTTGCAATCCCTCATGGTGGCGGAGGTCCCGGTATGGGGCCAATTGGTGTGGCAAAACACTTGGTTGAGTTTTTACCATCTCATCCCGTTATTAAAATTGGTGGCGCAAAATCTATCACAGCGGTTTCAGCAGCACCATATGGTAGCTCTTTGATTCTTTTAATTTCTTACGGGTACGTCAAAATGCTTGGTACAGAAGGTGTAACAGAGGCAACCAAAACAGCCATTTTAAATGCCAACTACATGAAAGAAGTTTTAAAAAATCATTACAAAATTTTATACACGGGCAAAAATGGGCGTTGCGCACACGAAATGATTTTAGATTGTAACGAGTTTAAAATGAGTAGTGGTGTTGAAGTCGCCGATATTGCAAAGCGCTTAATGGACTTTGGTTACCATGCGCCAACAGTTGCATTCCCTGTTGCAAACACCTTAATGGTTGAACCAACTGAAAGTGAAAACAAAGCAGAGCTTGATCGTTTTTGTGAGGCAATGATTACTATACGCAAAGAGATACAGGAAATTGCTGACGGAAAGTTTGATAAAGCAGACAACGTAATTAAAAATGCACCACATACAGCTAAATTAGTTGTAAGCGATAATTGGAACAAAACCTATAATCGTGAAAAAGCGGCTTACCCACTTAAATGGGTTAAAGCAAATAAATTTTGGCCAAGTGTTGCACGTGTTGATAATGCATATGGCGATAGAAATTTAGTTTGCGCTTGTTTACCGATTGAAGCATATATGGAAGAAAAACCGGAACTAGTTTAGTTTTTCTTTATTTTATGAAGCGTTTATTTTTTCTGTTGTTGTTTTTTATTGTTTGCTTTCAATTTTTATCGGCAACACCTTTAGATAGTCTTAAAACTAATAAGCAAGGAATTGGGTTGATTGTGAAGGTCGACTTGTTTGCTCTTGGGGTCGACAAATTTTCTTTACACCCAAAACGTTACGGTTTTTCTATTGAAAAGCTTTTAGTAAACAGGCAAAGCGTTCAACTATCGTATTATTTTGCTCCGTACTCAACTTTTTTTGGGAAATCTTGGTATATGATTTCATCCGAATACAAGTTTTTTGTTTCTAAAAAAAGACCGCACGTTGGTTATTATATAGGTGGTAATTTAAAGTTTATTCATTACTACGAAAAATCAGGTTATATACCCCCCCAAAGCATCGCTGATTCAACTTTTTATGGTAAATATGAAAGCTATAGTATTGGTGCGGGTGTTATTAATGGGGTACAGTTTTATTTACTTAAGCGAATCACAATAGATTTTTTAGCAGGGATTGGTTTTTTAGCAGAGGTTAAAAACAAGCAATACCAACCCTATTATCTAGGGAATGGCGGTCGTCACTATTATGGCTTTGCTTTTTCACCTAATGCCGATGTAAGGCTTGCCATTAACATTGGGTTTAAGTTTTAATTTTTATGTTTGTAAAATGACCATACAACAAGCTCAACAGAAAATAGATGAGTGGATAAAAACCCACGGGGTTCGTTATTTTAATGAGCTTACTAATATGGCTATTTTAACCGAAGAGGTTGGGGAGGTGGCTCGCATCATGTCGCGCAGATATGGGGAGCAATCGGAAAAAGAAAGCGATAAAAATAAAAAACTGGATGAAGAGCTTGCTGATGTGATGTTTGTGCTAATGTGTATTGCCAACCAAACCGGCATAGATTTAGAAAAAGCATTAGAAGAAAATTTGAAAAAGAAAACAGTACGTGATAGCGAAAGACATAAAAACAACGATAAATTAAAAGGATGAAATTATACTCGGTAAACAGCGGGAATTTTAAATTAGATGGCGGGGCTATGTTTGGTGTTGTACCAAAAACTGTGTGGAACAAAACAAACCCGGCAGATGAAAACAATTTGTGTAGCTGGAGCATGCGCTGTTTATTGGTTGAAACAGGCAACCGTTTAATTTTAATTGATAATGGTTTAGGCGATAAACAAAATGAAAAATTCTTTTCGTATTACTATTTGCACGGAGACGATTCTTTAGAAAAATCGTTTGCAAAACATGGTTTTACGTTTGATGATGTTACCGATGTTTTTTTAACGCACCTGCATTTCGATCATTGTGGAGGGAGTATTAAATATACGGATGCGGCTAAAACAAAATTAGTACCCACATTTAAAAATGCGAAATACTGGAGCAACAGTAAACATTGGGATTGGGCAACCAACCCAAACCTACGCGAGAAGGCGAGTTTTTTAAAAGAGAATATTTTACCCATACAAGAAAGTGGGCAACTTAATTTTATTGATAAAGAAGGTGAATGGTTGCCGGGCATTGAAGTGCTTTTAGTTAATGGTCATACCGAAAGCATGATGCTTCCTTTGATTACATATAAAGAAAGCAAGGTTTTATTTTGTGCTGATTTATTACCTTCTGTAGGGCATTTACCTATTCCATATGTAATGGGATATGATGTTCGTCCGTTAGAAACATTGAAAGAAAAAGAACGGATTTTACAGCAAGCTGTAAATCAAAACTGGACTTTGTTTTTCGAACATGATTCTGTTAACGAGGCTTGCAATTTAACCAATACAGAAAGAGGGATTAGGGCTAAAGACATTTATAAAATAAACGAACTGTAGAGTTTTATTTTTTTTCGACAAACTCGTTGTGAGTTTTTACCACAAGTTTAATGTCTTCGTACTTCAAGGTTTTATCTTCTATTTTCTTCACTAGGCTGGAATCATTTTGAAAAAAGAAAGAAGCTGTTTCTTGAAACTTTTTCGGTTTTACTTTCATTAAACTATTCGGGTCTTTTCTTTTTTGGAAAAAATATTCTATGTTTTTAGAGGCGTCTGGCCTTCCGTCCTTATCCTTATCAGCCGACTTAGACAAAAGGTCGCCCGTTGTTGAAACAAACGAGTTGCTTATGTAGCCGAACAAAATCACATCGCCATATTCTAAAATTTCGGCAAATTTCAGTTTACCTTCTAAGCCTATAGGCAATGTACGAAAAAACAGTGTACCCTTTTTACAATATTGTTTTATTTCGTCGGGCGTTTTGTGGCTTTCTTTACCGGCGGCATTTATAAAACTTATTTTATCACTGTTGGCGGCTCCTGCCGAATATTTTTTGTCTTTAATTTTTCCTTTAAGCGTGTCGCCCGCATTGGTTATAATATATCCAACATCATAACCCTCTTGTGAAAAAACAAGCCGAGAAACAAACAAAAGAATAAGTACGAAAAATTGTTTTTTCATTACGTAAAGTTAACTCTTTAAAACATCACCAAAAAGTTTTATCGTTTTTTCGATATCTTCGTTTGTGTGCGCCGCACAAACAAACCCTACTTCATAACCTGATGGACCAAAGTAAACGCCGTGCTCGTGCCATTTATGATACAGTTCATTAAATTGTTTTATTCCATCAGCACCAATCTCTTCCGCACTGCGCACATGTTCTTTATCCGAAAAAGAAAACCAAAATATTGACCCAATTTGAAAAGCCTTAAATTTTATTCCTTTTGCTTTAAATTGTTGCTCTATGCCCGCAACAAGCATTTTTGTTTTTGTTTCTAAATCCGTATAAAAATTTGGTTTTAAGCACTCTGTTAGCTGTGCTATGCCCGCAGCCATAGCCACAGGGTTTCCGCTAAGCGTGCCCGCCTGATAAACATTTCCTTCGGGAGAAACGTTACTCATAATTTCTTTACTAGAAGCATACATGCCAACTGGAAAACCACCGCCAATAATTTTACCGAAAGTCATAATATCGGGTTTAATGTTATAATAACCCGCAGCTCCTTCAAATCCAACACGGAAACCAGAAATAACTTCATCAAAAATTAAAAGCGAACCATGTTTGGTACATATATCACGCAAGAATTGTAAAAATTCTTTTCGCTGTAAAAGCAAGCCGTTGTTGGCTGGGATAGGTTCAATAATAATACAAGCAATATCATTGCCATGTTCTTTAAACGCTTGTTCAACTGCAGCTTCGCTATCTAAAGAAACAACAAGGGTTTCGTTTACAAAACTTTGCGGAATACCGGCAGACGAAGTGTTGCCAAAAGTTACTAAACCAGAGCCGGCCTTAACCAAAACAGAATCGGCATGACCATGAAAGCAACCTTCAAATTTTAAAATTTTGTTTCTTTTGGTGTAACCTCGTGCTAATCTAATAGCACTCATTACGGCCTCGGTACCCGAGCTTACAAAACGTAATTTCTCAACAAACCTGTGGTTTGATATAATCAATTCAGCTAATTCATTCTCTAATTCCGTTGGCGCACCAAATGATGTACCGTTTTGCATAACATCGGTAACTTTTTTTAGTACAGCATCATTTGCATGTCCTAATATAAGTGGGCCCCAGCTTCCGCAATAATCAATGTATTCGTTACCGTCGGCATCCCAAATATGAGATCCTTTTCCTTTTTTAATAAACAGCGGAACGCCGCCAACAGAGCGGAACGCACGAACAGGTGAGTTTACTCCGCCGGGAAAAAATGTTTTTGCTTTTTCAAACAATGCGGTCGATTTATCTTTTTTAAGCATACTTCTTTAAAATGTTATGTTCATTAAACGGTTAATTAATAAATGCGGGGTGGTGTTATTCGTCGTAATTTTTTGCAAAATTGCACATTAGTTTTTAATTATGCGACTTAGAAAAAAATGCGTTTACTGTTTTTAGCCATATTAGGTATTTGTTTAATTGCTTTAGCCTCTTATATAGGCATGGGCAAGCCTGCAAACGCAATAAAAACAATGGTTATTGAGCGCCCACAAAAAATAGTGTCTCCTCCTACCCTATCAAAAAAACTACAAAAAAAACAATTTGTTTTAGATTCTATTTTCAGTGCCGATTTTAAACGCGGTATATTTAATGGTTGTATAGCCGTTTCATATCACGATACACTTATTTACCAAAGCGCTTTAGGTTTTGAAAACATTGTCTGCAAAAAAAATCTTTGTAACGAGTCTGTTTTTCAATTGGCATCGGTTAGTAAAATGTTTACAGCCGTTGCTGTGCTTAAGCTGGCAGAACAAAACAAGCTTTCTTTAAAAGATAACCTTCAAAAATATTTTCCCGATTTTCCGTACCAAAACATTACTATAGAAAACTTGCTTTCGCACACCAGTGGCTTGCCAAACTATCTTTATTTTTATTACCACCTCCCCAAACAAACCGATATACTAACAAACGCATCTGTTTTAGATTTGCTTACTATACACAAACCAGCGGCATATTTTAAACCAAACCGACGCTTCCAGTACAACAACACCAATTACGTTTTATTAGCCTTGTTGGTTGAAAAGCTTAGCGGACAAAGCTTTCAGACATTTGTAAAACAAAATATTTTTGATGTATGCGGAATGAACAACAGTTACTTTTTTAGCGTAAGCGACACATTAAAAAATCAAGCCCTTGCTTTTGATTACCGAAAACGACCTATTGGCACCGATGAGTTCGATTATGTGGTAGGAGATAAAGGCGTTTGTTCAACCCCGCAAGACATGCTTTTATTTGGAAAAAACCTATTTGAAGGAAAAGTCATTTCTAACATAAACGAAGCCATTACACCACACGCACGCACGGGTTACGGCAGGTTTTACGGTTTAGGTTTTCGTATAAACCCCAATGGCGGAGATACTATTATATTCCACAACGGCTGGTGGCATGGTTACCGTAGCGCATTTCAGTATCGTAAATCAGACAAAACAATTATGGCTATTTTAAGTAATCGCCTAGATAAAAGCGTATATCAAACCGCTCGCATTTTCAACGCTTTAGATAATAAAAGCGGCATAAAAGAAGAGGGCGATTCTGATTAATTACCCGCTTTTTATCTTTAAAAAACACAAATACAGCTAATTAATTATTTGTTAATAAAAAAATTTGTGTACTTTAAACCTCTCATTTTTAGTGTGTGATAAAATTTATACTTCGAAAAATAGTTTACGGTTTTGTGGTGCTGCTTGGTGTAATTACCGCTATTTTCTTTTTATTTAATGTGCTACCCGGAGACCCAGCCACTGTATTGCTTGGACAACGAGCCAACAAGGATGCGGTTGAGGCAATTAACCGTGATTTGGGTAGAGATAAGCCCATTGTTACCCAGTATTTTATTTACCTGAATGATTTGTCGCCTATTTCGTTTCACAACGAAAACGATAGAAAAAGCGGCTTTTATTTGGATGCAGAAAAATATTCTTATACCTATTTATTTTCGCTTGGCGAAAACGATTGTGTGGTTTTGAAATCACCCTATTTCCGAAGGTCGTATATAACCAAAAGAAAGGTTTCTGAAATTATTATTGAAACCCTACCCGAAACAGCGGTATTGGCAGTTAGTTCAATCATATTGGCAACTATTGTCGGCATATTTTTAGGGGTTGTTGCCGCTATTAAAAAAGATACTTTTTTTGATAGATTAGCCCTTGTGCTTTCTGCCTTAGGAATGTCGGCTCCCTCCTTTTTTGTGGGCGTAATTATTGCCTGGTTGTTTGGTTACGTGTTAGCAGATTATACCGGATTACGAACGATAGGAAGTTTATACGAATATGATGATTATACGGGCGAAAAATATTTAAGCTTGAAAAACCTTATACTTCCTACCATTACACTTGGTATGCGTCCTTTGGCTATAGTGGTACAGTTAATGCGAAGTTCGTTGTTAGATGTGTTATCTCAAGATTATATCCGTACAGCAAAAGCAAAAGGCTTAACTTTTTATAAAATAATAATGAAACACGCACTTAAAAACGCTTTAAACCCAGTTGTTACAGCCATTTCTGGGTGGTTTGCGGGCTTAATGGCGGGGGCTGTTTTTGTTGAAATTGTATTTAGTTGGAAGGGGATTGGCTACGAGGTTTTTGATGCGCTTACCAAAAACGATTTACCTGTAGTAATGGGCGCAACCCTTGTTTTTGCTACTTTTTTTGTAGTTACAAATATTGTGGTAGATGTTATTTATGGTGTTTTAGACCCGCGCATTAGAGTAAAATAATTTATATGCGAAAAAAAATTGTTGCCGCTAACTGGAAAATGAATAAGACCTTACAAGAGGGTAAATCCCTTGTAGAATCAATTGTTTCAGGCGATTCAGGTAACGCCGATGTTATAAAAATAATTTTCCCTCCCGGTTTATTTATTAGTGAATTTGCTTCCTTACTAAAAGAAAAATACGGCTTTTTTGTTGGTGCGCAAAACTGTTACCATGCCGAAAGTGGTGCTTTTACCGGCGAAATAAGTGCCGGCGCCATCACATCTTGTGGCGCAACATATGTAATTGTTGGCCATTCAGAGCGCAGGCAGTATTTTAACGAAACCCCAGAACAACTTAAACAAAAAATAAACCTTGCTTTAAAGCACAAGTTAATTGCGGTTTATTGTGTGGGCGAAAAACTAAACGAACGCCAAACCAACCATTACTTTACGGCGGTAAAAAACCAGTTGCAAGAGGTAATTTTTCATTTATCTGAAAACGAAATTAAAAACATTGTTATAGCTTATGAGCCTGTTTGGGCAATTGGTACGGGTTTAACCGCCACCCCCGAACAAACGCAGGAAATGCATGCCTTTATACGCTTAGCCGTAGCAGAAAAATATGGAACAAGTATTGCGAACCAAACCAGCATTTTATATGGTGGAAGCTGCAATGCTAAAAATGCTAAAGAACTATTTGCTTGTGCTGATGTGGATGGTGGTTTGATTGGTGGAGCTTCTTTGGTTGCTGAGGAGTTTCTACAAATTACCAATTCATTTTAAGTATGGAGTATATTTGCGTTTCTTTTAAAGTAAATCCACCAGAGCCCGGTAGCGAAATTTTAGCTTCCTTTTTAGCTGAAGAAAACTTTGAAAGCTTTGTACATAACGAAAGTGGTTTCGAGGCTTTTATTCAACAGCCCCTGTATGATGAAACTGTTATTAAAAACCTGTCTGCTCAATTTCCTGAAATAAAATTT
>Ga0210399_10002094_pt1 | contig 15512 bp, 14 predicted proteins | sample IncBWC14MmetaG_FD_150865 | JGI IMG/M metagenome (GOLD analysis project Ga0210399, IMG submission 150865) | Forest soil microbial communities from Barre Woods Harvard Forest LTER site, Petersham, Massachusetts, United States - Inc-BW-C-14-M | ecosystem: Environmental > Terrestrial > Soil >...
AGACCGTTCACCAGGTCGATGCTGCGCGACAGGGTCGCGGTCACATCCGGATTCGCTTCCTTGTTGAAGCCGATGTGCGTGTCGCTGATCTGGACGAACAGGGGTTTGCCGAGCCGCGCGGTGCCCTTGGGATCGGCGGCGGCTGCGAGCAGGGAAGTCGGCGTCAAGACACCGCCCGCGAGCGCGAACAGTGTACCGGCGGCGCCGAACCCCAGGCACTTGAGCGCGCTGCGGCGCGCTACGACGGGAATCTCGTCAGGCATCTCGGTCTCCTCCAGCACATGTGTGTGTAGGAGACTCATCGCAGGTGCGTTTTATTCCCGGGCCGGCTTAGTCGTCAGCGCGCATCACGCGCGGCCAACCCCTCGAGGAGTTGCCTGAGGGCCGTCAGCTCCTCCCAGCCGGCGTCCGACACGGCGCAATAGCCGAGATCGCCACCGCGCCAGCAGGAGATGTGATAGCCGCGCCGGCTGAGCTCGGCGGGCAGGACCCCGCGGGGGGGCGCGAAGGCGAACACGTTGATGACGTGAGCGCCGTGCTCGTAGACCAGCACCGCCATGCGTTGCCGATCGAGAGAGTCCGCCCGGCCGCCGATCAGGCGGTAGCCTTGTGCGTCGAAGTCGGCTACCACCGGGGAGACGTCCGCGCGCCCGGCGAACCAGGGCTTCACGGTGTGCCGGTCGGTGGAAATCACCGCCGTGAGCTGGCCCGGCCGCAGCGAGCGCAGGTGGGCGGCGACGAGCTCATCGGGAAGCCGCGTGGAGAGCAGCGGCGCGAGCAACACGACGGCCACGCTCGCGGCGAGCGCAGCTCCCGCGCCGGCCACCGACCCGAGCCAGAAGGGGCGCGCCCGCCACGCCGGCCGCTGCGCGCGCCTCGCGGCGGCGTCCTCGGCGTCGAGCATGCGCGCCACGCGCGCGCGCAGCTCCGGCGATGCCTGGCCGTAGTCGAGATCGCGGCGAATCCGCACCTGGGTGCGCTCGAGATGGCCGCGCAGCGCGCGGCACTCGGGGCAGTGCTCGGCGTGGCGCTCGACCGCGGCGGCGGACACCGCGTCGAGCTCGCCGTCGAAAGCGGCCTGGACGCGCAGAGTCTCAGCGCACTGCACGCGGCTCTCCTTCAGCCTCGAGCCAGGTCAGCTTGAGCGCGGCGCGCGCCCGCGCCAGGCGCGACATCACCGTACCGATCGGCACTTGGGCCACGACGGCAATCTCCCGGTAACTCATGTCCTCGAGCTCGCGCAACAGCAATACCTCGCGCTGCTCCTCGGGGAGCGCGGCGATGAGTCGCGCGAGCGTACGCCGCTCGTCGCGCTCGATGGAAGCGCTCTCCGGGTCGGGCAGCGGCGCTGCGGCGCCGGCCGCGGGCTGCGTCTCGTGCTCCTCGGTGAGCGGCTCGTAGGCGCGCCGCCGGCGATCCGCGAGCGCACTCAGATGGCAGTTGCGCACGATCGCCAGCAGCCAGGAGCGGGCGTCGGGCCCGCGCAGCGTGTCGAAGGCGCGGTACGCGCGCATGAACGCCTCCTGCACGATGTCGTCCGCGTCCCCCGGGGAACGGCACAGCCAGCGCGCCAGCCGATGCGCCGCGTCGAGGTGCGGCATGACCAGCGCCTCGAAGCGACTGCGTCTGTCATCCATCGATGGATCCCAAACTGCCTCGCCGGGAGCCGCCCGGTGCGACTCCTGAAGAAGACTCGGGCGGGGGCGTTTTTATTCCCGCCTCCCGGCTCTGAGCGAGGCCGCATCGACGGTATTGGAAAGGAGCATGGCGATGGTCATGGGACCTAAGCCCCCAGGCACCGGCGTGATCCAGCGGGCACGCTCCGCAGCGCGCTCGAACTCGACGTCGCCGACCAGCTTGCCGGAGGGGGTCCGGTTGATGCCGACGTCGAATACCGCCGCGCCCGCACGCACCCACTCCCCGGGGATGAACCCGGCCTTGCCGACAGCCGCGACCAGCACCTCGGCGCGCTCCACCTCCGCGCGCAGGTCGCGCGTTCCGGTGTGGCACACCGTCACGGTGGCGCGTGCCAGCAGCAGCTCGAGCGCCATCGGCCGCCCGACGATGTTGGAGGCGCCGACCACCGTGGCGCGCAGCCCCACGAGCGCGATGCCGTACGCTTCCGCGAGCTTGATCACCCCGAACGGGGTGCAGGGCCGCAGCCGCGGGCGCTTCTGCGCCAGCAGCCCCGTGTTGAGCGGGTGGAAACCGTCGACGTCCTTGGCCGGGTCGACGGCGTCCATGACGCGGTCGGCATTGACGCCCTTCGGCAGCGGCAGCTGGATCAGGATGCCGTCGACGCGCTCATCGTGATTGAGCGCGTGCACCAGCGCGAGAATCTGCGACTCGGGGGTCGCGGCGGGCAGATCGTGCGCGAAGGATTCGATACCGGCCTCGACCGAGGACTTGCGCTTGTTGCGTACGTAGACGCTCGAGGCCGGATCCTCGCCCACCTGCACTACCGCGAGCCCGGGTGCGCGCCCAGAACGCGCCGCGAACTCAGCGGCACGCTGCGCCACAGTGGCGCGCACCCTCGCGGCCACCGCTTTGCCGTCGAGCAGGATCGCGCCCCCCGCGGCGCGCGGCAGATCCGCTGCGGCTGGAGCCGCCGAGGTGCCGGCAGTCGTCGTTGCAGCGCCCATCAGTAACGGTAGTGGTCTGGCTTGTACGGCCCGGCCCGTTCCACGCCGATGTAGCGCGCCTGGGCATCGGTGAGCTGCGACAGCTCCACGTTGAGCTTCTTCAGCTGCAGCCGCGCCACTTTCTCGTCGAGGAGCTTCGGCAACACGTACACACCGACGGGGTATTTCTGCGTGTTGGTGAAGAGCTCGACCTGCGCGATCACCTGGTTGGCGAAGCTCGAGCTCATCACGTAGCTCGGGTGCCCCGTGCCGCAGCCGAGGTTCACCAGCCTCCCCTCGGCGAGCAGGATGAGGCGCCGGCCGTCCGGCAGAATCACGTGATCGACCTGCGGCTTGATGTTCTCCCACGGGTACTGCTTGAGGCTCGCCACGTCGATCTCGCTGTCGAAGTGGCCAATGTTGCAGACGATTGCATTGTGCTTCATGCGCTTCATGTGATCGTGGGTGATCACGTGGAAGTTGCCGGTGGCGGTGACGAACACGTCGGCCTGGTCGGCCGCGTAGTCCATGGTCACGACGCGGTAGCCTTCCATGGCCGCCTGCAGCGCGCAGATCGGGTCGATCTCGGTCACCCACACCTGCGCCGACAGCGCGCGCAGCGCCTGTGCGCAGCCCTTGCCGACGTCGCCGTAACCGCACACCACGGCGATCTTGCCGGCGATCATCACGTCGGTGGCGCGCTTGATGGCATCGACCAGCGACTCGCGGCAGCCGTACAGGTTGTCGAACTTGCTCTTGGTGACCGAATCGTTGACGTTGATGGCCGGGAAGGCGAGCTTGCCCTCCTTGGCCATCTGGTACAGGCGCTTCACGCCGGTGGTGGTCTCCTCGGTTACGCCCTGCACGTGGCCGATGCGGCTCGAGTACCACTTCGGGTCGCTCTTGAGGTGTGCGCGGATCGCGGCGAACAGCGCGCGCTCCTCGTCGCTCGCGGGCTTGGCAATCACGCCCGCATCGCTCTCGGCACGCACGCCGAGGTGCAGCAGCAGCGTGGCATCACCGCCGTCGTCGAGAATCATGTTGGCGTGCCCGCCGGCCGGCCATTCGAAGATGCGGTGGGTGTACTCCCAGTAGTCGTCTAGCGATTCGCCCTTCCAGGCGAACACCGCCGTGCCGCGCGCGGCGATGGCCGCGGCCGCGTGATCCTGGGTCGAGAAGATGTTGCACGAGGCCCAGCGCACCTCGGCGCCGAGGGCCTGCAGCGTCTCGATCAGCACCGCCGTCTGGATCGTCATGTGGAGCGAGCCGGCGATGCGCGCGCCGCGCAGCGGCTGCGTCGGCGCGAACTCCTCGCGGATCGCCATGAGGCCCGGCATCTCGGTCTCGGCGATCGCGATCTCCTTGCGCCCCCAGTCGGCGAGCTTCAAGTCGGCGACGCGCTGGTCGGACTTGTGAGCGGTGGGTTTGAGCGTGGCGTTCATACTCGGTACTCCGTAGGAAAGAGCGAGCGCCGTGTTGGATGACAGCGGCCGCTGAGCCTGGCAAGGCGCGGTGGACTTGACTTCCGCCGGCCCGTCGCAACGCTCCTCAGCGTGCCGTGTGCGCCGCCGTGCGGCGGCTGAAGCTTCGCTTACGCCGCGCGCGCTCCCTTGGCCGCCTCGGCCAGCGTCGCGGCGCGATCGGTGCGCTCCCAGGTAAACTCCGGCTCGGTGCGCCCGAAGTGTCCGTAGGCCGCGGTCTTCTGGTAGATCGGGCGCACCAGGTCGAGCATCTCCCGCAGCCCGTAGGGCGTCAGGTCGAAGTGCTTGCGCACCAGCTGCGTCAGGTGATCGCGCGACAGGCGCGAGGTGCCGAAGGTCTCCACCATGATCGAGGTCGGCTCGGCGACGCCGATGGCGTACGACACCTGCACCTCGCAGCGCTCGGCGAGGCCCGCGGCGACGATGTTTTTGGCGACGTAGCGCGCCGCATAGGCCGCGGAGCGGTCGACCTTGGAGGGGTCCTTGCCGGAGAAGGCGCCGCCCCCATGGCGGGCATAGCCGCCGTAGGTGTCGACGATGATCTTGCGGCCGGTGAGTCCACAGTCCCCGACCGGTCCGCCGATGACGAAGCGCCCGGTAGGGTTGATGTGAAAGCGCGTGCGCTTGTCGAGCCACTTCGCGGGCAGCACGGGCTTCAGGATCTCCTCCATCACCGCCTCGCGCAGCACCTTGGTCGACACCTCGTCGCTGTGCTGCGTCGACAGCACCACCGCCTCGAGGCCCACCGGCTCGTGATCCTCGTAGCGCAGCGTCACCTGGCTCTTCGCATCGGGACGGAGCCACTCGAGCTTGCCGGACTTGCGCACCTGCGCCTGGCGCTTCACCAGGCGGTGCGCCAGCGTAATAGGCGCCGGCATCAGCACGTCGGTCTCGTTGGTGGCATAGCCGAACATCAGCCCCTGGTCCCCGGCGCCCTGCTTGCGCTCGTCCTTGCGGTCGACGCCCTGGGCGATGTCGGGGGACTGCTTGCCGATGATGTTGAGTACGCCGCAGCTCGCGCCGTCGAAGCCCATGTCGGAGGAATCGTAGCCGATCTCGAGCACCGTCTTGCGCACCAGGGCCTCGACGTCGACCCAGGCGGAGGTGGTGACCTCACCCGCCACGATGACCACCCCGGTCTTGACGAGCGTCTCGCAGGCGACGCGGCCGCGCGGGTCCTCCTTCAGGATCGCGTCGAGGACCGCGTCCGAGATCTGGTCTGCGATCTTGTCCGGATGACCCTCGGAGACCGACTCGGAGGTGAAGAGGTAAGCGTTCGACATTTTTGCGTACTTTCCTGTGCGCGCCGCGCGAAAAATATCATTTTACCGCAGGTCGGGCGGCTCCTGCTGCCGCCATTGCCCCCGCCAGCCGCTGCTCGAACCCCGCACGGGTGAAATGGTGGTTCTGCGTGCCCCGCGACTCGATCTTGATGGCCCCCATGAGCGAGGCGATATGTCCCGTGGCGCGCCAGTCGAGCCCGTGCAGCAGGCCATGGATGAGGCCGGCGCGGTAAGCATCGCCGCAGCCGGTGGGGTCGATGACGGCGCGCACCGGCGCGCTCGGGATCTCGATGACTTCCTCGCGCGTGTGAATCGTCGAGCCGGCGGCGCCGTGCGTGACGACGAGGGCGGCGATGCGCCGTACGAGCTCGCCGGCCGTCCAGCCGGTCTTCTGCTGCACCAGCTGCCACTCGTAGTCGTTGAGGGTCAGCCACCTGGCCTGGGCGATGAAGCGCTCGAGATCCTCGCCGCCGAACATGGGCAGCCCCTGCCCGGGATCGAAGATGAAGGGAATGCCCGCCGCCGCAAACTGCTCGGCGTGCCGGATCATGCCCTCGCGCCCGTCGGGGGCCACGATCCCGAGGGCCACATCGCCGGCGTCGGCGACCTGGTTGAGGTGCGAGTGCTGCATGGCACCGGGATGGAACGCCGTAATCTGGTTGTCATCCAGATCCGTGGTGATGAACGCCTGGGCGGTGAGCTCGGAATCGACGCTACGGACGTGATCGACCGGCACCCCGGTCTTCTTCATCCACTCGTAGTACGGGCCGAAGTCCCGCCCCACCGTCGCCATCGGGTAGCCGGCGTCGCCGAGCAGCGCAAGGTTGTAGGCGATGTTGCCGGCGCAGCCGCCGTACTCGCGGCGCAATTGCGGCACCAGGAACGACACGCTCAGCATGTGGATCTTGTCGGGGAGGATGTGATTGGCGAAGCGGTCGCCAAACACCATGATGGTGTCGTAGGCCAGCGAGCCGCAGATCAGTGCCCGGCCGCGCGCCGGGGACGTCGGGTTCATGGGTTCTAAGGCTTCAGTCGTTGTGGGTGCGCGTACACGACATGCCGGTCGCGCCGCGCGAAGGCGACCAGTGTAATGCCGGAGCGCTCGGCGAGGCGCACCGCGAACGCCGTCGGCGCCGACAGCGCAGCGAGAAACGGAATGCCGACCGTGGCGCACTTCTGCACCAGCTCGTAGCTGGCGCGGCTGGTCATCAGCATATAACCAGCCGCCAGGTCGGCGCCGCCCCGCACCAGAGCGCCGATGGCCTTGTCGAGCGCGTTGTGCCGGCCGACATCCTCGCGTACCAGCTGGATACCCTGCCCCGGAACCACCCATGCCGCCGCGTGTACGCTGCCGGTGCGGGCGTTGATCGGCTGCAGGCCGCCGAGCTGCTCGATCGCGGCATGCAGCTCCGCGCTCGTCAACTCGACGCCCGCGGGAACCGCGCCGGTCTCGCGGATGGCGTCGGCGGCGGTCTCCGCGCCGCACAGACCGCAGCCGGTGCGCCCGGTGAGGTTGCGCCGGCGATGCAGCAGCTGCGTGAAGCGCTCCCAGGCAACGGTGACGTGCACGTCGACGGAGTCAGCCCCACGGCGCACCTCAACACCGCGGATCTCATCGGCGCGCTCGACCAGCGCCTCGCTCAGCGTGAAGCCGGTAGCGAAGTCCTCGAGGTCCGCCGGCGTCGCCAGCATCACGACATGCGGCACGTCGTGGTAAACGAGAGCGATCGGGCGCTCCTCGGCAACGAGGTCGGTCGCGTGCTCGGTCGTGCCGCGCGACCAGCGGTCGACGCTGACCTCGCTGCTGACCGGCGGCGGCGCTTCTGAGGAATCAGCGCTCACCGGCTCACGAGGCCCGGCAGGAGGCGGCGGGACGCGGGAACGCACGCCGACCGCGTGTACTCGGAAACGACGCGCTGCACGGTCGCGCTGTCGCCCGGATTCAACGTCTGCATAATAAGGCCCTCAGTATACGTCTGCCGTCCTCAGGGCGCCTTGCATAACCCCGTCCGCATGCTTGAAACGGACCAAACTTGAACGGCGTGCCGCGGCAGCTCGCGGAACCGCTATGGCTGTGCGCCTGCGCGCTGGCACTGCTCGTGCCGCACCCGCTGCGCGCCCAGACCGACCCGGGACCGATCGGCGGCAGCGTCGCTGCGACCAGCGACTACATCTACCGCGGCGTCTCGCAGAGCGACGGCCACGGCGCGCTGCAGGCGGACCTGCACGCGAGCAGTGCTGCCGGCACGTTTGCCGGGGTCTGGGCCTCGACGCGCGACAGCCACCTCGAGCCGGGCACCGACGGTGAATCGCAGCTCTACGTCGGCCAGCGCTTCAGCCTCAGCGACGCCTGGAGCGCGACGGTGAGTGGCCGCGCCGACTATTTCGTCGGCGGACCCGCGCATCACTCCGACGACTACCAGGAGATTTCCATCGCGCTCACCCGGCTCGACCGCTATACCCTCTCGCTCTGCGCGATCCCCAACGCGGTGCACTACACCTCCGAGGTGCACCAATACGCCGGGATCTGGTATCACTACTACGAGGTGTATCGCAGCCCCGCCCTCGTTGCGGATGCTGCCGGACAGTGGCTGCTGCCCAAGCGACTGCCGGGAGGCGGCGGGCTGTATGTCACGGCCGCCGCCGGCTACTACTATGCGAGCCGGCCGGATCACCACCCGCAGCATGCCGTCGACTACCTCTACGGCAACGCCGGCTTCGCTCTCGACTGGCAGCGCTGGCGCATCGACGTCGGCTACTTCGCGGCACAGAGGCAGGCAGCGGAGCTCTTTCCCTACCCGGTGGCGAGGCGTGTCGCCGCGACCGTCAGCTGGCAGTTCTGAGGCTGCAGCCGCCGGCGCGCCTACAGGCGCAGCCAGCCGCGGCGCAGGATGAAGGCGAGCGCGAGACCCGCCAGGAACGCGAGACCCACGTTCCACATCGAAAACGCCGCGACGGCCAGAGTGATGAAGCGCTCGCCCTTGTCCTTGCTGAAATCGCACGAGCCGAGCGCCAGCTGCGCGCCGGTGAGGAACAGGATCACGCCGAGCGCGGGCTGGGCAACCAGCTCGAACAGGGCGCTGACCGAGCCGCTGAAGAAGAACGCCAGCGACACGAGCAGTATCCCGAGGATGATCGGCGCGCCTCCGGTCCGCGCGCCGAAGGCGACGTGCCCCGCCATGCCGCCCGCGCCATGACACATGGGCACTCCCCCGAGCGCGGCGCTCGCCAGATTCATCAGCCCGGTTGAGGCCGCCACAGTGTTCTCGCCGACGGCCCGGTCGGGAAACAGCCGGTTGTTTTCCTCGCGGATCGCGATGATCGCATTGCCGAGGGTCAACGGCAGCTGCGGCAGCGCGAGCAGCGTGGTGCCGATCAGGAGGTCATGCCACGTAATGCCGCCGAGCGCGAAGCCCGGCAGACGCAACCCGGGCCGCGCCACCAGCAGATTTTGCAGCAGCCCGGGATTGCGCACCGCTCCACAGATCATTCCGAAGAGCAGCAGCAGGAACATCGCCGGTAGCGCGCGGTTGGTCAGCAGCAGCACGGTTCCCGTGAGTCCGACGGCGGCGATGATCCAGCCGTCGCTCATCGATCTGACTCCCTGCAGCATGAAACCCATTCCAAGTCCCAGCACGATGCCGATCACCACGAAGCGGGGCACGAGCCGGGCGAGGTATTTCGCCGTGCCGGTCAGGCCCAGTGCCAGCCAGATGACGCCGGTGGCGAGGCTCGCGCCGTAGAGCGTTGCCGGAGTGATGGTTGCGGTCTGCGCAGCCTGAGTGGCCGCTACGGCGCCGATCGCCTTCATGGGCTGAACCGGAAAGGGGGTCTGGTAGTAGAGACCGCAGACAATCATCGCGGCGCCAAACGACAGCAGGATGCCGAAGGGATCGACCTTCACCACCGCGATATAGGCGACCACGAAGGGGATGAAGGTGCCGAGGTCGCCAAACGACCCGGCCCACTCCATGCGATCGAAGCGGATCAACTGTGCGCAGGCCGGCAGTGCCGCCACCAGGGCAGAGCATCCTCGAGCACGAGCAGGGAGCCCGCGCCTGGCGCCGGGCGGTAGCCGGGCAGCTGCCCGAGAATCTCGCGCCAGCGGGAACCGGCGAGCACCTCGCGCAGCCGCTGCACCGCGGGTTGCTGCAGGCTGGCATCGAGACAGGCCAGAAAATAGCTCTCTTCCACCAGCGGTACGAAGTGCAGCCCGAACTGCAGCGCCGCGGCCTCGACGCCGACGCCGGCGTCCGCCACGCCGCTCGCCACGCACAAGGCGACCGCGACGTGCGAGTGCTCGCTGTGATCGGCATAGCCCGACAGGCTCTCGGGCGCAATGCCGTGCTCTGACATGAGGTGAGCGATCAGCATGCGCGTGCCCGAGCCGGGCTGGCGATTGACGAAGCGCAAGCGCTCGCCGACGAGGTCGGGGAAAGTGCGCACGGCAGAGGCGTGCTCGCGGCGCACCATCATGCCCTGCATGCGGCGCGCGCAGGCGATGAGCTGGTGCAACCCCGGCTTGAGCAGCGGCTTGAGCGCGCGCGCGAACGCGGGAGCTGCGCCCCTGAGAGCCGGGACGTGAAACCCTGCCACCTGGCATTCGCCGGCATTGAGGGAGCGCAGCGCCTCGACACTGCCCTGAAAGCCGAGGTCGAGATGCAGGTCGGAGCTCGCAGCGACGTGCTTCTGCAGCACCGGCAGCGCCAGATCGTGGCTGGCGCGGATGCTGAGCAGCTGGTGACGCTCATCGTGCGCGTCGTTGAGCACGCGCCCGAGATCGCCACGCAGCGTCTCGATATCGGACTGCATGCGGGTACGCACCCGCCGTTCGGCCCAGAGTAGTTTGAGCGCGAAGGCGGTCGGTCGCGCCCGGCGCCCCTGCGCCCAGTCGATCAACGGCACGCCGAGGAGCCGCTCCCACTTGCGCAGCGAGTCCCAGACGTAGCGATAGGACATGCCGAGCGTACGCGCCGCGTGGCGGATCGAGCCCGCCTCGACCACGGCCGCGAGCAGCTCGAAGAGCGGGTTGCCGAGCGCGGCGCCGTGCTGCTCGCCGGGCTCGAACGAGTAGCGCAGATGCACGCCGAGACTCGCCGCGCGGGAGGCCGCAGGCTCACCTGCCGGACTCGCGGGGGGATGGGCGGCTGCTGCGGGAGCTGACTGTGGTGCTGCGGCGACCTTATCGGGCTGCATCGCCCTACTCTAGCCCTTTCGCTAGAGAAATACGCTCACCGAGGCGAGCACGGTACGAGGCGCGCCCAGATGTCCGATGAGGCTGCCGGTGTTGGCGCCCGTCAGGTTGCTCGGCGCGACCGTGCTCCAGTAGGAGCGATCGGTCACGTTGTCCAGCGCCAGCCGCAGGGTCACCCGATTGCGCACGTAGCGCACGCCGACATCGAAGAGGTTGTAGCCGGTGACCATGAGGGAGTTGGTGTCGTTGCCCGCCCGGCCGCTTGAGAACTGGTAGTCGAAGCTCGCCACCAGGCCCGCAACCGCCGGCACCTGATAGTCGAGCAGCACGTTGCCCTTCACCTTGGGCGCGCCCACGTAGAGCCGGTCGTTGGTGCTCGGGAGCGGCGTGTGCTCCATGCGGGCATCGAGCAGTGTTACGCCGCCGAAGATCGTGACCCGGTCGGCCAGCTGGCCGACGGCCGACACCTCGAAACCCCTGTTGACCTGATCGCCGCTGATGCCGAAGAGGTTGTTCGCCGGGTTGATGTTGGCGAAGGGCCGCTCGATGCGAAACAGCGCCGCGCCCACATCGATCGCGGGGAGCGAGGCTTTGTAGCCGAGCTCGTACTCCTTGCTGCGGTAGGGAGGCAGACTCTGGCCGGCGTTGGCGGCGGTCCCGGGCGCGAGGTCGCCGGCCTGCAGGCTGCTCGCGTAGGTGACATAGGCCGTCATGTCGGCGCGCGGCTTGAAGAGGATGCTGCCGGTCGGGCTCACGCCGCGGTTCGAGTACTCCGTGGTCTGGACTCGCCTGTTGTTGTAGTTATCCGTATGGAACCAGTCCTGGCTGATGCCGAGCCGGGCGAGCCAGCGCTCGCTGAAGCGGATGGTGTCCCCGGCGTTGATGCCCTGCTGATAGGCGTCCGAGGAGTCATAGCTCAGCAGCGTGTCGGGCGGACCCTGCGCGGGCTCGGGAAAGATCGCCGGCGCGGCGATGCTCGCGCTGCCGAGCAGCACGCTGGCCGGCGTCGCCGGTGTCACGACCGAGAAGGTCCGCGCCTTGTAGCCCGCCGTGCCGAGGGTCAGGTCGTGCCCGAGACCGAAGGCGGTGAAGGTGTTGTTGAGATAGGCGCTATCGCTGGTGATGACGAACCGGGGCGCGAAGCCGTTGGCGAACGATGAGGTGTAGCTGCCGTTGTTGTTGGTCAGGTTGTTGACCGGCGTATTGATGTTGCGCGAGGCATCCTGGCTGAGAACCCCGGCGACCAGGTGCCAGCCGCCGCCGAGGTCCTGCTTGAAGCGCGCGGTGGCGAGCTGGGTCGTCAGATCGACGCCAGCGTAGCTCTGACCATAGCCGACGCGGGTCGGGTCGGGAGCCGGCGGCAGGGTGATCCTTTCGCCGTAGGTGAACCAGCCCGGGTAACCGCTGTCATCGAGCGAGTAGCTCGAGTAGTTGAGCTCGAGCACGCCGTGCGCCCACGGGCGGAAGTCGATCCCGAGATCCCCGAGTGCACGACGCTGGTGGCTGTGATCGACGTAGCCGTCGCCTTGCCCGTAGAGCGCGTTGAGCCGGTAGCTGAGCAGGCCGCGGCGGTCGAGCGGACCGCCGAGGTCGATCTTCGCGGTGCCGATGCCGTCGCTGTCGTAGCTGGCGGTGACCTCGCGCAGCTCGTGGTCGGTCGGACGCTTGGAGATGAAGTTGAACATCCCGGAAGGGTTGGCGGGACCGTAGAGCGACGCCGACACCCCGTTCACGACCTCGATCTGCTGGAACTGCTCCATCGCCGTCGCCACGGTGATGAACATGGTCATGCCGTCGATCTTCGTGTTCTGGAAGTTGCCGCCCTGCATGCCGCGCGTCTGCGGCCGCAGGATGTCCGGGCCCTGCTGCTCCTGGTAGGCGACCAGCGGCAGGTACTTCGACACGTCCTTGAAGTCGATCGCCTGGGAGTTCTCGATCATGTCGTGGGTGAGGATGCCGACGCTGTAGGGCGTGTCGAGTACCGGCGTGGTACCGAGCGGCCCCAGGGAATCGACCGTCGGGGCGCGATAGTCCTGCTGCGGCACGCGCTCGGCGGTCACCACCACGCGCTTGAGGCCTGCTTGCTCAGCGGAGGTGTCCGCGGGCGGCCGCGCATCGTCCGCCCAGGCGCTCGCGCCAGGCCCGGCGGACGCGAGCGCGAACAGCGCGCAGGCATACGGTCGATTCCTCATGCTTTGCTGCGATTGTTGTTGTGGGCGCGGAAAGCTAGCACGCAGGTCTCGCGCTCACGATATGAACGCGCGCGCATAGGTCACGTCGTATAAGATTGAGTTCAGCCGCAGCCACGCCGCCACTGCCGCTTCCATGACACGGCCCGAATTCCCGCCGCTCACGCCGCAACAGGCGGAGCAGGCGATCGACTCCCGCCTGAGCGCCCTGCCCCCCGAGGTGCGGCCGCTCGAGGCATGCACCGGCCAGACGCTGCGCGAGGACATCTACGCCGAGCGCGACAACCCGCCCTTCGATCGCGTGTGCATGGACGGGATCGCCGTCGACAGCGGCGCTATCGGCCGCGGCGTGCGCCGGTTCGCGCTCGAGGGGACGCAGCCGGCGGGCGCACCGGCGCTGACGCTCGCGAACCGCGAGCACGCCATCGAGGTGATGACCGGCGCCATCATGCCGCGCGGCACCGACAGCGTGATTCCGCTCGAGGAATATGAGGTCGCGGACGGGCTCGTAACACTGAAGGCGAACGCGAGCGGGGCCCCTTACCGCAACGTGCAGCGGCGTGGCGAAGACAGTCAGCCCGGCGTGCCGATGCTGCGCAGTGGCGTGCGCCTCGGCGCCGCCGAGATCGCGGTGGCGGCCTCGGCCGGGCGCGCGCAGCTCGCCGTCAGCCGCCAGCCCGACATCATGGTCATCTCGACGGGCGACGAGCTCATCGAGCCGGGGCAACCGATCGCCGAGCACCAGGTGCGCCGCTCGAACTCCTACGCGCTCGTGGCCGCGTTGCGCGAGCACGGCCTCGAGCGGGTTGCCGATGATCACCTGCGCGACGATGAGCGCGAGCTCACGCAGCATCTCGCGCGCCACCTCGCCGCGTGCCACGTGGTGATCCTGAGCGGCGGGATCTCCAAGGGTAAGTTCGACCTGGTGCCGAAGGTGCTGAAGAGCCTTGGCGTCTCGGAAGTGTTTCACGAGGTGGCGCAGCGCCCCGGCAGGCCCATGTGGTTCGGTATCGGCGCGCAGGGTCAGGCGGTGTTCGGTCTGCCCGGCAATCCCGTCGCGACGCTCGTGTGCCTGACCCGCTACGTCGTGCCGGCGCTGGCCGCACTGATGAGCGCGCCACGCGCAACGCCTGAGCCGATCGCGCTCGCGGCGCCGGTGAAGTTCGGCCGCTCGATGAGCTCCTTTCTGCCGGTGGCGCTGAGCTATGACGAGCGCGGCCAGGCGCGCGCGGTGGCGTGCTTCCCCAATGGTCCTGGGGACTTCCTGGCGCTCGCGGGAACCCAGGGCTTCGTCGAGTTGCCCCCGCGTGCGGAAGAGTTTCCGGCCGGTTACGTCGCGCGCCTGTACCGCTGGTAAGGCCGGTCAGCGGCGCGCGAAGCGCTGCGCGAGGCGCTCGAGCTCGGCGCGCGTGTTGACATTGGCGAATGCCGCCGCGTCGGCGAAACGCACGCGCCGTGCACCGATGCCATCCAGCGTGCGCCAGATCGCCGGATGGGCTCCGCCCGCGAGCGCGGCCTCGAGCGCCGCGAGCGCACTCACCGGCCACAGCGCGCACAGCGGCTGCGGGCCTTCGGCAGTCTCCGCCATCGCCGGCGCGGCGCCCGCCGCCGCGACCAGGCGCACGTAGAGATCCTCGGGCAGCAGCGGCGCATCGCACGGGCTCACCGCGAGCGCACGGACGCCGATCTGCGCCGCCCACCTGAGTCCTGCGCGAACTCCGGCCAGGGGACCCGCGGCATCGCCGGGCGCGTCGTGGAGCACGGTGAGGCCGGAGGTTTGAGCCAGCTTTTCGGCGTCGGTCCCGGGCCGCGCGTTGACGGCCACCACGGAGCAGGCCGACTGCAGCCGCTCCACCGCCCACGTGAGCAGCGGCTTACCGCCGAGCAGCGCGCAGGCCTTCTCCGCTCCGAAACGCAGCGAACGGCCCCCGGCGATCACGAGGCCCGCGGGCGCAGCGGATTCATGTTGGGTGGCAGAGCTCACGACTTCCTGCGCACTATATAGGAGGCGTCCCGGCGGGCGTGTCGGCGAGGAGAGCTTCGTGCGAATCGATGCAATGCGGCTGGCGCTCCTGTCCCTGGCGGCCGCGGCGAATGCCGGTGCGGCGCCGGAGACGGTCGAGATCTTCTCGGCGGGAAGCCTGCGCGGCGTGGTGAACGACCTCGCCACCGAAGCGGCCCCCGTTCTTAACATCGAGGTCAAGGCGACCTTTGGCGGCTCAGGGCTGCTGCGCGAGCGTATCGAGAAGGGCGAGAGGCCGGATCTCTTCATGTCGGCGGATCTCGCCTCGCCGCGCAAGCTCGAGGCACAGGGTCGCACCGTCGTGCCCGCGGTCATGATCGCGCGCAATCGCATGTGTATCGTTTCGCGGCGCGCGGCCGGCCTCACCGCGGCCAATCTCATCGACCGGCTGCTCGCGAGCGGACTACGCCTCAAGACCTCGGCACCGGTCGCCGATCCGGGCGGCGATTACGCCTGGGCGATCTTCGAGCGCATCGACGCCCTGCGCCCGGGCGCCGGCGCGGTGCTGAAGGACAAGGCGCAGGCGCTCATGAGCCTGGCCGCCATGCCCGGGGCGTCGGGCCAGAACCCCTACGGCGCGCTCTTCGCCTCCGGTCAGATCGACGCCTCGATCACCTACTGCAGCGGCGTCGCCAACCTCCAGAAGGAGGTGCCCGATCTTGCGAGCCTGCCCGTTCCCGCGGAGCTCGACCCGCACCCGGTCGATGGCCTCGCGGTCCTC
>Ga0210399_10002095_pt1 | contig 15511 bp, 19 predicted proteins | sample IncBWC14MmetaG_FD_150865 | JGI IMG/M metagenome (GOLD analysis project Ga0210399, IMG submission 150865) | Forest soil microbial communities from Barre Woods Harvard Forest LTER site, Petersham, Massachusetts, United States - Inc-BW-C-14-M | ecosystem: Environmental > Terrestrial > Soil >...
CTCACAGCCTCAAAAGAGAGGGGGCGGAGGCGGCGGTGACCATGCGGGGAAGAGCTCAAGGGCCTGGCTGCCAGCCGAAAAGAGGGCCGTTAGTTCGAGACTGGCCTAGTGCAACAGCCCTCTTCTCGGAGGCTGTTGAGCTTCTTGGTGGGAGGTCAGGACAACGCTGGTATCGACATAGCATTGACGGACCCGCCGCGCTAAGTCGATACCCTCCATTCTGCCGCGCAGGTCTACGTTGGAGATAAGGACATCCACCACGGTGCTTTTCAGCACCGTAATTGCCTCGGCCGCATCGGCAGCTTCAAAAACCTCAAATCCACCGCGCCGCAGTCTGGCTGCCATTTCATGGCGCCGGAGTACGTCGCTCTCCACGACCAAGGCGACCGCCGAAGGTTTGCGAGGCAACTGCTCCATGGACATGTTCCCCTACGCGGAGCGCTCGAATGCCAAAGACTTTCTAGTTGGTGCATAAAGCTCCCTCAACTCCTCGTTGCGCATATCTTAAAATTGAGCGGGCCCCTTCACTATGCCTGCACTGCCCAGCGACGCCCTTTCTGACCGCCAGCTTGAAGTGAATTGCGAGACAATGCTGAAGGGGCTGGCGAGGCTGGCTCGCCGGGATCGGGGCTTGGCGAAGCTTCATTAGAGCCATCTCCTTTCCGAAATAGCGGAAAGCCGCACGGAAAGTCCGCGCCGATCAGGCCGCCAGCAACCGCGATACCTGGGCCGGTGCCCAGCGGTCACGGCCTGCTGGGCGTCCGGACGCCGCGGCCGGTCATCAAAAGCAGCGAACCAGGGATTGTGACGAACACGGCCGCAGCAAAGGCGTTTCCAGACCGGAGCGGCGAAACGCATCGATCGCAATCTCTTCCGGCTTACCCCTTTTGAACATCGAGCCGCCGTCTAGCGGCGCACATCAAGACCCGGCCATGATGGCTCAATGGAGCAAGCAAGCGGCGGAACTTCGTCCCGCAGGTGGAGCGTCCACGGTGCGTTAGTCAATAAGCGGGCCGCAGACTCTCGCGCCCTCGCTTTGCTCCCGACCATTCGAATGCTCATAGCGGCAGGCTTCGTTTCCCATCGTGGGCTCGCGAATGAATTGAACCGGAGGGGGGTACCAGCTGCCGGCGGCGGTAGGTGGCATCGCAACACTGTACTGAGGATGCTTCAGCGCCTGGATCTGCTCACGTCGGGGCAGGACGGAATCAACAATGGACTCAAGAAGCGGGTCGCGGACGTGCGAGCTGAGGCGTTTGGCCCGACAATTCGTAGACTTCGCAAAGCGGGCTTTGTCTCTATCAAGGCCATCGCGCGAGAGTTGAACGAGCGAGGGATACCAACGCCACGGGGCGGCAAATGGCACCTAACCACCGTTACTCGACTGCTGCAGCGTTTGGAAAGGCTCGATCGCGCCTCGAACGTCAGACACCGTCGCTAGGGCCGTTTTCCCTCGGCTGGGTCACGGACTCCCGGCCCAACAAAACGCTCCAGTGAGTCAGATTTTAACTCTGGCGGCCGCGGTCTCACACGGATCTTTATCGCTTTGCATTTCTGTGCGTGGGGAAACGCACAGATGGCTCGGAGCATGCTGCTACCGTCTCGGGGGGAGATAGGGGCGTTCCATGCTCTTCCAATCGTGGTTCTGGCCTGGCTACGTGGGCCAACGTGTGTCCTGGTGGTTACGGACTGCGTGCTTCGCATTGCTTCTTGCTGCTCCCGGTCTCTCTGCAGCGGCTGAAGAGACGAACTGGACCGTCCTCACGGTAGCGCGCAACGGCAACTGGGGAATCGGCCGCGCAATAACCCAAGGCGAGGCCATTGCCGGCGCCCTGCAGAGGTGCCAAGCGATGACGGTTGATGAGAGCGACTGCGGCGCCGAGTTCGTTGCGTTCAGAAGCGGTTTGGCGCTGGCGCTGATGTGCGGCGACTATCGCGTCATTGTCGCCGCCAACGACTTCGAGGAAGCCGAGAGCTCGGTCCTCGATCGGCTTATCGTTCTAAGGGAACTTTATGGCCCCGACTTTCCGGTGTGCCAGCACCTGCTGCAAATCGACGCCCGTGGCGCTCTCACAACCTTCAAAGCGAGGCGGCTCGAGGGTGGGAAGGCCCTTCCGACATCTTTGGACTAAGGTGGATCCCCACTGCCGTCGTCAGGGCGATGTCTATTCCCCGGCTGTGACACTGCAATCTTTGCTTCGATCGCGGGTCACCGAACATGGTCGCGGACGTTATATCTTCATGAGCAAGGCCTTGCCGAGGAGGAGCTATGAGCAACTTCCTTGGCTTCAAAGCCTGCAAAGTGCCTGCACCGCTGCCACAGTAATCAGCGGTGTAGCGCGACAAGATTGGACTCGCGCACCGAGCCTAGGCCGCAGTAGGACTCGCGGCTGGCCCACCGGCGAGAGGCATCTCCAGTTAAAAGGCGCGACCACCGGCCGCTGGTTCAGATGACCATCTACCAACAAGCACTGCCGAAGGGCGACCATTAATCGGGCCAAAGTCCGCAGTGTATGGGCAGCCCTCGGGGGAACGCACGGTAAACTGCGTCACAACTTTCACACGCAGCGCTCGCGCAGCTTATGCGTTCCCATTGCGCCGCACCCCGTGTGTGGGAGGGGAACGAAGCCCCGCGGCAGGCTCCGCGTTGGCTTGTCCCCATACACTCCGACGCGGAGCCACTTGGTTTTCTCAGGCGTTACGAATGGTAAGGGATGCCACCATGATCAGCACCTGCGGTAGCGAACGCTCCAAATACCCACCGCCGCCCCGATCTGGGAACGCATTTGCCGCGGCCGTGTTCGCTGCAATCCCGGGCTTGCTGCTTCTGACTGTCCTGGATGGGTTGTTCGCCCGATGAAACTCCTGGGCGGCAGATCGCCAAGCCCGTCGAGCCGAGCAACCGGAGACCTGGGCCAGCGCCGATGAGCCTCGACCGGGTCCTATGGCAGCAGCACGATCAGGAACATCAGCACAATCGCGATGCCTTCCAAGACCCAGCGCGCTGGCGTCGATGCTACTTCGCCAAGTCGCCGCCTCTTTCCCGACCTATAAACAAGCGCCCCGAGGATCAGGACGAGACCAGCGGCTAACACTCCCGCGGCTAAGGGGTCACCGTTGCCGATCCGGCTGGCCGCCCCAAGGAACGCCAGGGCGCCGAGAAGAAGGGCGACGGTTGATCCGAAATGCCTAACTTCTCGCCGTCGCAGGGTGAGCAACACAGCTGGCGATTGCGAAGCGTCACCTAGCGGTTGCGCAATTGCGCTAGGCTCATCCCGCAAAACTGGCGGCGCTCTCAATACGGGCAATACGGGCGGCGAGGGCCGGCTCCCTAGCTTGGTCCAGACGATTTCGTCCTCAGATGAGAGCGACGACAAGGCTAGTGCCGGTAGAGGCGGTGGTGGTGCAGCTCGAAACAAATCAGTGAACGCTGGCACCGTCTTTGCCTCGGTCCACCGAGCCATGCCCTCCGTCCAGACCAAGTGCTTTTCGCTTGGCGCTCGGTTGATCCTAAAGGCTACTTCCTCAAAAGACATTGGGCCTACAATCTTGCCCCTGTCCCCGTAGTACCACTCAATGCTCCTGGCCACTTGATGCCCTTCACCTAGCTCACAACACTGGAGCGGCTCGCTGCGTTGACCCGCAATTGAATTCTCAGACTGTGGCCCCACGTCAGGAACCGGGAGAGATGCGCCCAACGCGGGGCCGGCCGCGCGGGCGTCGGCCTCCCGCGCAATTGGGACGCGAGGCGGCGTTGAATTTAGCCACGGTCTCGGGGAGCACAGCGTGCGATAATTGTGACAATACCGACGGTGTGGTTGCGGCTTCGCGCAGGCACTCCGGAACCGTGGCGCCACTAGACCCCTTAAGCACCCAACAGCCCCGACCCCTGCGCCCATGTCGATCGGCCGGCAGAGGTCCGCACGCCGCGCGCTTCCAATTCCTCAGGCAACAATGTCGGCTACCAAGTGCAGGTAGCAAAGGGTGCTGCCTATTGTTTCCCTGGCAAACCCGGACGGCGTAACTATCTGGCCGAGTTGACGGAACGATGACGGGGCGCGCCGTCGGCGTTCACGCGCATCGCTGCCCGCCACCGTGAGAGTGGCGGACTCTAAAACGGGCTGAGCGATAGTCAGTCGATCAACGTGCGCCGCAGCTATGATGACAGCGCCGGCAGCAGGTTCCGGCCAAGCATAAAGTACGTAACGCAGGCGAAGACGGCGATGCCAATAGCCAACGCCAGAACTAATTTGGATGAGCGACGAGGAGAAACGTCTTCCTCCAAATCGAGCTGGCCGCGTCCCTGAGGTGCTTCGGAGCCCTTCGCAAATGCAGCCGCCCTGGCCGCAGCTTGAAGCGAGATTGCCTGCCAGAACGCCTCAACGTCACGTGCATCCGCGGGTCCGCCGCGAAGGCCTTGGGCTACTGACATCGGGTCGAAGCTACGTGGTTGGGCCGCCGTACCGATTGTCTCGGCTCTCTTGTAATGCATAACTTGAACTACCTCCGCTGAGCATTTCTCGCGTCTTTAAGCTACGGCTAAAACGCTGTCCGAATATGAGCGGCAGCGTGTCCCTATTGAGGCGCGCGGTTTTATCACTCGAACGTCACGCGCCAGCACTGAAGGCAAAAAGTTGCTTCGTCACTGACTGCTGGTGGGCTCTGGTCTCGCGGCATGACCCGCTCCTACAGGCACATCCGGTAGAGATGAGAAAGCCACCCGCTCGGAGAATCACACTGGTCGTTTTCACCGCCATTGGATAGTCCCTTGCTATGGCGACTCCGCCTCAACCAGTGGGCGTGGTCAAGGTCGGGACGGCTAGCAACCGCCGAATGGTTTCCTATGCTGCTGCTGCCCGAGCGGCTCCGAACCTCGACACAATCTTAACACTGAGCCACTGCCTAGCTGGAGACATCGGGTTCCGGCCATGATGTCCTCGTGGCACTCAAGAAAACTTCGTCCCGCAGGCGCGGGATACGCGGCGGACCGCTAGTCATCAAGCAGGCCGCAGACGCTCGCGCTCGTGCTCTGGCCTCAACCCTTCGCAAGCTTCGGGTGGCTGGCTTTGTTTCGCGCCAAGCGCTGGCGGATGAGTTGAACCGACGGAGAATACCGACTGCCCGTGGCGGAAGATGGCAATACACCACTGTGTTAAGAATGCTGACGCGGCTGGGGCTGCTCACATCCGGCAAGGACGGCAGGATCAACAATGGCCAGGAAAGCAAGCGTGCAGCTGATGCGCGAGCCAAGGCACTGGCTTCGACAATTCGGAAACTTCAGGCGAAAGGCCTCGTCTCGTCGAACGCCATCGCGCGAGCGTTGAACGCGCGCGAGATACCAACCGCACAGGGCGGCAAATGGCACCACGCCAGTGTTAAGCGAATGCTGCAGCGCCTTGAGAAGCTCGATAGCGCCTCGAACGGCAAACATCGCCGCTAGGGCCGTTTTTCTGCCCGTGGCTATCCGTCTGCTACCGCAGTGCTGATGCTGAAGCTGTGACGCACGTCACCGCCTCCCGTCTTCTTTTGTGTGTGTCAGATTGGCCACAGCCTTTGGGCTTCCGATCCCACACGTCTCTCTCGCGAGAGGCCGTATGCCAAGTCAAGTGTAGCAAGAGTAGCAACTGTAGCAGTAGCAGCGCCCGGCCAAAGCCCGGTAGGGCAGGTGATGCTATCGCCACCTCCGAGGCGCGGAAAGATCGCGCCGACTGCCCGCGTCGGCAACCGCACGCAAATCCTGAAGAAGCCGTTCACCATCTCGGCCACCCAGGAGGTCGTGAAGAAGGCCGGGCGGGACAGCGAGATCAGCTACCAGACCGCGCTGGCCGGCCGTCGCATCAAGATGGATCTGGAAGCCTTCGCTTGCCAGAACCAGGCCTCGGGCGCGCAGTCCGGCGCCACGCCCCGCAAGATGGGCGGCTTCGAATCCTGGATCGTCTCGAACGTCTCGCGCGGCGCGTCCGGCGCCTCGGGCGGCTTCACCGCCGGCAACACCACGGCGCCGACCGATGGCACGCAGCGCGTCTCGACCGAGGCGCTGCTCAAGATCGTCATCAAGTCGGCCTGGAACGCCGGCGGCAAGCCCAACCTCCTGCTGATGGGCTCGACCCAGAAGCAGAACTTCTCGGGCTTCACCGGCATCGCCACGCAGTTCCAGGAGCCCAAGGGCAAGATGGCCACCGTCATCGGCGCCGTCGATCGCTACGTGTCGGACTTCGGCACGCTGTCGGCGGTGGCGAGCCGCTACATGCGCGGCCGCGAGATCGCCGTCATCGATCCCACCCTGTGGCGCATCCTGTGGCTGCGCAAGTGGAAGAAGGAAGCGCTGGCGCAGACCGGCGACGCCAAGAAGTTCCACATCGTGGGCGAAGCCACCCTCGAGAGCCGCAACGAAGCCGGCAGCGGCATCGTCGCCGACCTCACCTAGACCTGATGGAGCGGCGGGGCCTCATGCCCCGCCATTCCGCTCCCCTCTCTCACCAAGGAGGCCATAATGGCCCGCACCGCCAAATCGCTGTCTGACAGCGACGACAAAATCGATACAGCGGCCGCGGACGGCCGCGACACGGTCATGATCGTCGTGACCGTCGATCACGTCTACCTGCCACTCGACGACGACGGCAACGGCCGCGCCGACTGGGCCACGACCAGCGAGCAGACGGCCAAGGTCTCCAAGCGCGAGCGGCTGCAGATTCCGGCCGACCTCGCGAAGCGTCTCTCGGAGCGTGACCAGGCGGAGATCCTTTCGGCTCCGCTTCCCTCGGCTGCGCTCGGGACAGGCAAGGCAGGCGTCTGATGACCCAGCGCCTTCTCGGCTGGAACCAGGAAACCGGCGTCGCCTCGTGGTGGCTCGAGGACGGCGAGGGCAACTGGGCGAAGCAGTCGTTCCAGCACACCGCCCGCCTGCTCGACCTCAACAGGGAGGCGCAGAACCACTGCGATCCCTACAACGGCGCGCGCGACGTGCGCATGGTGGCGCGCATCCCGCTGATCATCGTCGAGAAATGGCGCAACGAGCTCGGCGTCGATTACTGGAACCCCGATCACCAGGACAGGATCGATCGCCTGCTCGACGACCCCGACTGGCGCTGGCTGCGCACGGACGAGGGAGCGATCTGATGGCCGTCCAGATCAACACCTATGGCGGCCTGCGGGCCGGCGTCCTGGCGTGGCTGGCGCGCCCGGGCGACACGCTGCTCGACGGCCGCTTCGACGATTTCCTGCTGAACTGCGAACGGCGGATGTACTACGGCTACGCGACCGACGATCCGGCCAATCCGCTGCGCTCGGATCCGCTGCGCATCGACCTCATGGAGACGGCCGATCCGGCCTTTGCGCTGTCGTCGGGCACCGTGGCGCAGCCGGCGACCTTCCTCGAGCTGATCTCGGCGCAGCTCAACAGCCCGAATGCCCCGCTGGAGATCGTGAGTCAGCGCACGATCGACGGCTACGGCACACAAAGCCTCGGCTGCACCCGGCTGATCGCCGTCTCGGGCACGAATTTCCGGCTGCTCGATGCCCCGACCGGCGGCACGGCGACGCTGCGCTACTACCAGAAGCTCGCCACGCCGGCCGGCGCCACGGTCAACGCCATCCTGACCAGCGCGCCCGATGTCTACCTCTACGGCTGCCTGATCGAGGCGGCGATCTTCACCCAGGACCAGAACAGCGCGGTGAGCTACCTGCAGGCCTACAACGCGTCGGTCGCCGGCCTCAACGCGCGCACCCAGCGGATAACGGCCTCGTCGGCGCCGGTGATTCGCATCCGAGCGGGGATGGCGCCATGAGCGTGATCCCGTTCGCCGAATGGCGCCCCGACATGCCCGACCTCGGCCAATGGGCGCGCGAGGCGCTGAACGTCGTGCCGGCCGAGGAGAGCTATCGACCGCTGAACAGCCTCAACGGCACCTCGAACGCCCTCAATGCGCGGGCGCAGGGCGCGGCGTGGTTCCGCGGCGCCGGCGGCGCGACCCGGATGTTCGCGGGCGACGCCACCAAGCTCTATCTGCTCTCGGGCACGACCTGGAGCGACGTTTCGCGCACGGTCGGCGGTCCCTATGGACCGGGCGCGGACGGGCAGTGGCGCTTCACCCAATACGGCTACAACGCCTTCGCGGTGAACGGCGTCGACAATCCGCAAAAGTTCGATCTGGCGAGCGGTACGAACTGGGTCCTGATGGGCGGCTCGCCTCCCGTCGGGACCTATATCGCCACGGTGCGCGACTTCGTGGTGATGGGCAAGATCGGCGCGACGCCGCAGCGCGTTCAGTGGTCGCCCATCAATAGCCCGGAGGGGACCTGGGGCTCGATCGCCGCGACCCAGGCCGACTTTCAGGACCTTTCCGACGGCGGCAACGTCACCGGCCTGGTCGGCGGCGAATTCGGCATCATCCTGCAGGAAGCCGCGGTGCGCCGGATGACCTACGAGGCGCCGCCGATCGTCTTCCGCATCGACAAGATCGCCAACGAACTGGGCTGCAGCGTGCCGGGCAGCGTCGCCAGCCTGCTCGATCTCGTGTTCTTCGTCCACAAGTCCGGCTTCTACATGGTGCAAGGCGGCCAGACCTTCACGCCGATCGGCCGCGGCAAGGTCGATCGCACCTTCTGGGCCGAGTTCGACGAGACGAACCTGTTCCGCTGCTCGGCCGCCATCGATCCGGTGCGCAGCCTCTACATCTTCGCCTATCCGGCCAACGGCAATGGCGGCACGCCCAACCGGCTGCTGATCTACAACTGGGCGACCGACAAATGGACCCATGCCGCCGTCACCTGCGAGCTCGTGTTCGGCGGCGTCAGCCAGCAGAGCTACACGCTCGAGCAGCTCGATGCTTTCAACGGCGGCAGCACGATCGACAACCTGCCGTACTCGCTCGATTCGTCGTTCTGGTCGGGCACGCTGTCGCTGTTGCTCTACGCCTTCGACACGACGCACAAGAGCGGGTCGTTTTCGGGTTCCGCGCTCGAGGCCACGGTGGAAACCGCGGAATTCAATCCCGGACAGGGCACCCGATCGATCGTGCGCAGTTGCCGCCCGCTGATCGATGGCGGCTCGCCCATGATCAAGATCGGTTCCCGTGAGACCCAGCAGGGCACGTCCGCCTACGGCCCCGAGGTCGGGCTGACCCCGGCCGGGATGGCGCCGGTCTACCAGAGCGGCCGCTATTTTCGTGTCCGCGCGCGGATGCCGGCGGCATCGGTGTGGTCGAACCTGCAGGGCATCGACGATCTCGATGTCCGCGCGTCAGGTGGCCAATGACGACGTCGGCCGCCGCATTGCCGGTCCTGCCGCCCGGCGCGGACATCCGCTCGATCACGGAGCGGCTGAACGCGCTGATCCGCTGGTTCAACCGGCCCGACCTGTTCATCCCGAGCTACGCGGCCGATAGCGGCACGGGCGCGGCGTACGTGATCGCGCCGAGCTCCGACATCAAGGTCTACGAGGTCGGGCAGGTCTACGCGTTCACGGCGGCGCACGCCAACACCATCGGCAACCCGACGCTTGCCGTCCAGGGACTGCCGGCGGGGACGATCATGCGCATCAACGGCACTGTGCTCTCGTTGGGCGACATTCCGGCCGGCCCGGTTGCGGTCATCTGCACCTCGACGACGCCGACGTTCGCGCTTCTGACGCCCTACAACAACAATGTTGGGGCCATGACGTTCCTTGGCTCCGACATTGCCATCGGCAGCGGCACGCCGACGAACGCCGTGAATACAGGCCCCATCGGCGCGGCCGGTGAGGTGTGGCTTATCGAAGGGTGCGGATGCATTTCCGATGGCGGGCAGGCGACCCTCGGCGAAGCCGCCATCCACGACGGCACAAACTATATCGCCTCGGCCTCCGAAGTCGGAGCAAACGCCTCGTGGCCGGCCAACCCGATGCCACGCGCCATCGTCACGCTGTCTGGCCCCACGACTTTCACCCTCAAGGTCATGGGCAACTCGGCGGGCGCCGGCGTCCGCACCACGGGCCTCTCCTTTCTCAAGACCAACACGGCGACATGGATTTCGGCAAGGAGGCTCGCATGAGGATCATCGTCGACGCCTCGGGCAACGTGCGGATGTGGTCGGCAGTGGGGCAGCCGACGCCGGATGTCGGGCAGACGGCCGTTGATCTCTCGCTCGATCAGGAGGCCTCCTTCGTGAAAGCGTGCGCCGCTGCGCCCAACGGCGTGACATTCGACGGCCAGACCTTCACGCCTATCCCATCGCCGCCACCCCCGATTCCTCAGCAGGTGACGCCGCTGCAAATCCGGCACGCGTTGCGGCAGCTCGGCTTGCTCGACCAGGTCAACGCCTACGTCTCGACCCAAAGCGGCGACGTGCAGGACGCCTGGCAGTTCGCCGTCGCCATCTCGCGCAACGACCCGATGGTGGTGGCGGCGGCGACTGCGCTGGGCGTCGATGCCGACGCTCTTTTCCGCCTGGCGGGGACGTTCACATGATCGTCTGCGGCATCCCTCTTCGCGCGCTGCACGAGGTCTGGCGCGAGCTATGGCCACTGCTCGAGCCGGCAGTGACGCGCTCGACGGATGATCCCAGGCCCGACGTGCTGGCGGACCTGATCGCTTCCCGGGCTCAGCTTTGGGCGATCTACGAGAGCGGCGAGCCCGTGGCCGCGGTCGTGACGCGCATTCAGAACGATCCGGAAAAGCGCTGCCTGCTCTGGCTGATCGGCGGCGGCCGTGTCCGCGAGTGGGCGCCGGATTTTCTCGCCCGATGCGAGGCATGGGCGCGCTCGATCGATTGCGTCGCCCTCTACGGAGCGGGCCGCAACGGTTGGGCAAGGATGGTGAAGAAGTTCGGCGGCGAATCAATCGGGCCCATCAACGGCTCGCCTGCATGGAGGTTGGTGATATGAGCAGCGGCGCAAACCCACAAACGACGCAGCAGACGCAAAACGTATCGCAGAACACGAACAGCGTCAGCGGGCCGAACCCGTTCGTGCAGCCCTTCCTGCAGATGGGCATTCAGCAGCTCGCGAACAATTTCGCGGCAAATCCCACGGCGCCGGGCTACTACCCTGGTTCGACGATCGCGCCGGCGTCGGCCGCCACTCAGGCGGCGCAGGGTGCCCTGTTCGCGCGCGGTGCCGGCGGCTCGCCCTTCATGCCGGCCGCTACGGGCCTCGTGAACGACACGCTGAACGGCAAGTATCTCGACCCGTCGCAGAACCCGTGGCTCCAGGCCGCCCTGCAGGCTGGCTACAACACGCAGGATCAGCAGTTCAACAACGTCCAGGTGCCGGCCTTGCGCGCCCAGTTCGAGGGCAGCGGCCGCAACCTGGGCGGAGCCGACATGAGCAATGTCGGGCAGGCGCTTTTGAATCTCAACCAGACGCAATCCAATGCCACGGCACAGGCGGAGGAAGGTGCTTATAACAACGAGCGCAACATCCAGCAGCAGACGCTGGGAATGCTGCCGAGCTTCCAGAACATGGACTATCAGAACATCGCGGCCATGGGGCAGGCCGGCGCGAACACCGATGCGGCCAATCAGGCGGCCATCGACGCCGCCGTGGCCCGCTACAACTACGGCACGACGGCGCAGCCGAACTACATCAGCGATTTCCTCGCGCGGATCGGCGCCGGCTATCCGGGCGGCCAGACGACGAGCACGGGCACCAGCTCCGGGACGTCCTACGGCACGATCACTCCGGCGAGCAACCCGACGGCGAGCGGGATCGGCGCCGGACTGGGCGCGCTGGGCACGATCGCGCAATTCCTGCCGTTCATCCCCGGCATCGGCCCAAGCGACGTGCGCCTGAAGAAGAACGTGAGAGGGCCCATCGGCAGGACCAACAGCGGCCACAACCTCTATTCCTACGAATTTCTCGGCAGCGACAAGCCGGAGATCGGCGTGCTGGCACAAGAGGTCGAGCGCACCGACCCCGACGCCGTCGTCACGCATCCCAGCGGCTACAAGATGGTCAACTACAGCCGCGCTTTGGCTGCACCTGGAGGACTGATGTGATGGCCGGCTTCAACTTTACTCCACCGCCCGGCCCGATCCCGCTGATCGCCAACCTGGCCCAGCTCGCGCAGGCCTCGTTCCGCCCGCCGCCGATGATGAACATGCCGACGGGCATGAGCGTGTCCGCGATGCCCGCTCTGCAGCAGGCTCCAGGTTTCAACGTGGCCGATGGCATGAACGCGCTCGGTGCGGGCGTTCTCGCTGCGCTCCGGGCCATCAACGGTCCCGTCACGCCGAGCGGCCCGCAAGGCACCGGAACCGGGGGCGCGTACACGCCGGCCGACGCCATGGCCATGTACAACGGGGCGAACAGCGGGAACCCGTTCGTCGATCCCGCCAACTTCAGCCCGGCAGCGTCGTTCGGGGTCGGCGTCGGCGCCATGCCCCTGTCGCAGCAAGATTTCCTGACAGGTCAGTGGTTGCCGAAAACCGGCGTGGGAGGTCGCTGATGCCCGACCTCGCCCTCATCGCCGCCACCCCGTATCTGCAGGGCAATCCGGCGTTCGCTCTCACGCCCGAGCAGAAGTGCGACGGTATGTTCGGCGCGATCGCGCATACGCTGATCGATCTCGGTTCCGGTATCAGCCGCGCCAGCATGGTCGGCCAGTCTTGGATGGCGGGCGTCGCGCTCAAGCTGTGGCGCCAGCGAAACGCCGTGCAGGGCGACCCGTACCTTCGGATGGGAGACCAGTGATGGACATCGGCGCGAGCAACTGGAACGAAAGCGACACCCTCAACAACACGCCGGCCCCTGACGGCGCGCCGGAAGGCATGTTTCCGTCGGGCGTGAACGACACGATCCGCGCCGTCATGGGCGCCACGAAGCGCTGGTACGACTGGTCGATCCCGAAGGTCACGAGCGGCACCAGCACGGCCTACACGCTGTCCTACGCCGTGTCGCCTGGCGCCCTGGTCGACGGCATGACGCATGTCGTTCAGTTCAACGCCCTCAATGGCAATGCGCCGACGCTGAACGTGAACAGCCTCGGTGCGACAGCGCTGCAATACTACTCTGCCGGCGCCTGGCGCGCGGTGCCGGCTGCCCTGTTCAACACCGACACGATTTCTCGCGTGGCCTACAACGCCAGCGCCGGCGCCTACAGGCTGCTCGACGTCGTGGGCGATACCGGAGAGGTCAAACCCTTCGCCGGCACGACCGCGCCCGCTGGCTATTTGCTCTGCTTTGGCCAGGCGATCTCACGGACCAACTATGTCGGACTATTCAGCGTCTTGGGCACGACTTACGGCGCGGGCGACGGCTCGACCACCTTCAACCTGCCCGATCTCCGCGGCCGCGTGGCCGCCGGCAAGGATGACATGGGCGGCAGCGCGGCCGGGCGCCTCTCCATCACGATGAGCGGCACGGTATTGGGCGGCGCAGGGGGCTCCGAGCGCACGGCCAATATGGACAGTGAGAACAACGATGTGACCGTGGAAAGCAATAGTCCCATCGCTCCGGCAGTCGTTGCGAACCATGGCCATATCCATGCCGACACATGGATTGTGCAGCCCACCCTCATCCTCAACCAGATGATCAGGATCTAGGAGAACCACCATGGCAGTCACACCCATCGCAGTCACCCGCCATCCCAGCGGATGGAACTTTTCCTCCGCAACGGGCGGCGTCGTCAACACCACGGCGGCCGTCACGCTCAAGGCAGCGCCGGCCGACGCCACGACCCGCAATTACATCACCGATCTCCAGATCCAGAGCGCCACCCTGGGCGGCGCGACGGAATTGGCGATCAGGGACGGCGCAGGCGGCACCGTGCTCTGGCGCACCCAGCTCCAGACCACGGCGCTTCCGCTGGTGGCCTTCAACTTCCAATCTCCCCTCCAGGGCAGCCCGGGCAACCTGCTGGAAATCGTGACCCTCACGGCCGTCACCGGCGGCGTGTGGGTCAATGCCCAAGGCTATACGGCCGCGTAGCAATGCCTTCGAAGCCCATCGAGTACGACGTGATCAGCATGCCCAAGGCGGCGCTCGACGCGCTGCTTGAGGATGCCGCGGAGCGTGGTGCCCGGAAGGCGTTGGCGTCGGTTGGCCTGGCTGACGAAAACGCGGCCGACCACATTCGGGGACTCCGCGATCTCTTCGGCATGTATCGGATGATCCGAGCCGGCGCGCTGAAGCAGATCGGCCAGGTCATCGCCCTCGTGCTGCTGGGTGCCCTGATCTTCTTCGTCGTCGGCAAAATCAATCTGGGCAGCCATCCATGAGCGTTTGGGCACGCCTCGGTGACGCGATCTTCACCGGTGACCGCGCGTGGGCATGGCGGCGTCGGACGGCGTTTGCTGGCTGCGCCGTCTTCCTCGCCGGCGTCGTCAACTCGATCTGGTTCGATCCGGACCTGCCGCACGCCACGATGGTGATGAGCAACTGCGTCACCGGCTTCGGGGCCACCTTCGCAGCCTATGCGGGTCTTGCCGTGGCCGACGATCATTTCAAACGAGAGACCGAACGAAAGGCACAGCAACCATGAGCTTCAGCGAAGCCGACTACCAGGCGGCGGCACAGCGGCTCGGCGCGCCCGTCGCCAACGTCAAGGCCATCGCCGACGTCGAAAGCGCTGGCGAGACATTCTGGACGATCGACGGCCAGCAGGTCGTACCAGTGCGCCTCGAGGCCCATTGGTTCGGCAAGCTGACCGGCTATCGCTTCAACGAGAGCCATCCTGATCTCTCGTCTACCGAATGGAACCCGGCACTTGCAGCGACGACACGCGCCGGAGCCTGGGCGCAGGTGAGGGTGGCCATGGCGCTCGACAAGGCGGCAGGCGAGCAGGCGACAAGTTGGGGTGCTTTCCAGATCATGGGCTTCAATTGGGCCCGCGATCATTTCGGATCGGTCGACGAACTCGTCGCTGCGGTGCAGACCGAAGGCGGCCAGCTCGACGCCTTCGCGCGCTACATTGAGGCTGATCCTGCCCTCAAAGCGTCGCTGGCGATCGGCGCCTGGCGCGACGTCGAGAACCGCTACAACGGCGGCGGCTTCAACGGCGCCTATGCCGCGAAGCTCGAAGCCGCGGCCAAGCGATACGCCAGCGGAGCGGCAGCATTGCCGCGCGCGCTGCGGCTAGGCGACAGCGGCGATGATGTCGTGGCCCTCCAGAAGGGGTTGTGCGTCATCGCCGATGGCGAGTTCGGCCCGGCTACCGACGCTGCGGTGCGGCGTCTACAGGCTACCCGTGGCCTTATGGTCGACGGCATCGCGGGCACCATGACACGGCGAGCGCTTGAGGCCGGCATCGGCACAAAGGTGGCGGCATGAGCATCACCGCCGCAGAGACCGTCGTCGAAGGCGCCGCGACGGCCGCAAAGGTCGGACTCAGCGCCTTGAGCTGGCTTCCTTGGGCGATCGCTGCGGGGTCGTTCGTCATCGGCGCCGGCGGCACGCTCTGGTACCGCAGCCAGTACGAAAGCTGTCTTGCTGCCGGCGCGAAGGCGCTCGCCGATCAGATCGAGGTCGACAAGCGAGACAACGCCAAGGCTGTCGGCGATCTCAACAAGCTGCTCCAAACCAACGAACGCAAGATCA
>Ga0210399_10002097_pt1 | contig 15509 bp, 11 predicted proteins | sample IncBWC14MmetaG_FD_150865 | JGI IMG/M metagenome (GOLD analysis project Ga0210399, IMG submission 150865) | Forest soil microbial communities from Barre Woods Harvard Forest LTER site, Petersham, Massachusetts, United States - Inc-BW-C-14-M | ecosystem: Environmental > Terrestrial > Soil >...
CGGGGGCGAAACGCGGCGCGACGTTGATCGCTCCGCCGTGCGTCAGCTGCGTCGTGCGCCCGGATGCAACCTCGAGCAGCATGAGCTCGATCGCGGGCCCGAGGCTCGAGGCGTACACGATATAGCGGCCATCCGCCGACCAGTCGGGCTGATAGTCGTAGCCCGGGCCGTCGGTCAGCTGCTCGGCGCTCGTCGAGTCGACCCTCTGCCGCCACAGCGATCCGGCCATCGAGTAGACGAGCGCGCGCGAGTCCGGCGACCACGCCAGGCTGCTCGGCCCGCTGGTGAGCTGCGGCAGGTACATCTCGCGGTAGTAATAGGAGTGCGGCAGATCGAGCAGGGGCAGCGCCGGCGGTGCGCCCCATGAGTGGTAAGGCACGCAACCGACCAACAAGGCGAGCAGGCGAGAGGCGAAGTGTGCGCGCATGTCGCGTTGACGAGTGCACGACGCGCGTCTAATGTGATTCGCCGTGCGAATAGCCGTTGGATAATAGCATATGGCCGCACCGGCAATGACAGCGGCCGGCACGCCCTCAGAGCGACAACACCCGCGCTCATGACCTTCAAGCTCACCTACGCGACCATGTTCGATCCGCCCGAGGAGCTGCACACGCGCTTCGACGCCGCGATGCAGCGCCTGCGGGGTGCGCTCGGTGGGTCGCACGCGCTGCACATTGCCGGCGCCGACTGTCCGACGGAGCACGCCGCGGAAAAGCGCAATCCCGCGGATCGCGACGTGCTCCTCGGCACGTTCGCGACCGCGAGCGCCGCCGATGCCGATCGGGCGCTGCGCGCCGCGCATGGCGCCTGGCCCGAGTGGAAGCGGACCCCGGCCGCGCGCCGCGCGCAGCTCCTGCGGCGCGCCGGTCGGCTGATCGAGGAGCGCGTCTACGACATCGCGGCGGCGCTCACCCTCGAGGTCGGTAAGAACCGCATGGAGGCGCTCGGCGAGGCGCAGGAGGCGGCGGACTTCTTCGCGACCTACTGCGACGATTTCGAGCGCGCCGGCGGGTTCGTGCACGCTCTACCCGACGATCCGCTCGCCGGTCACGCGTCCCACAACCGCAGCGTCCTCAAGCCCTACGGCGCCTGGGTGGTCATCACACCGTTCAACTTCCCGCTGGCGCTGGCCGCCGGCCCGGTGGCGGCCGCGCTCATCACCGGCAACACCGTGGTGCTGAAAGGCGCGACCGTGACGCCCTGGGCAGGGCGGCTGCTGGCGGACGCCATCCGGGATGCGGGGCTGCCCCCGGGAGTCTTCAACTACCTGAGCGGCTCGAGCGCCGCGATCGGCGCCGCGCTGCTCGAGCACCCGCTCGCGGCGGGCGTGACGTTCACCGGCTCCTACGAAGTCGGCCGGCAGATCGCGCTCAAGCTCCAGAGCGGCGCCTACCCGAGGCCCTGCATCGCGGAGATGGGCGGCAAGAACGCCTGCATCGTCACCGCCCGTGCGGACCTCGCGCGCGCGGCCGCGGGGATCCTGCGCTCAGCCTTCGGCATGGGCGGCCAGAAATGCTCCGCACTCTCACGGCTCTACGTCCACGCGCAGGTGGCCGAGCCCCTGACCGAGGCACTGCTCATGCAGCTGGCGGCGCTCCCGATCGGCGACCCGGCGCGGCGCGAGAACTGGCTCGGGCCCGTCGCGACCCAGTCGGGCTACGACGACTATGCGCGCTACGTGGCGCAGCTGCGCGCGGGCGGCGCGCGCATCCTCGCCGGCGGGCAGCAGCTCGCGGACGGCGCGCTGGCCCGCGGGTTTTTCGTGCGCCCGACACTGGCCGAGGCGCCGGCAGAGCATCCGCTGTGGGCCAGGGAGATGTTCCTGCCCATCCTGATGCTGCAGCGCGTCGCCTCGAACGACGAAGCGATGGCGCTCGCCAACGCCTCGCCGCTCGGGCTCACGGCGGGCTTCTACGGCGCGCCCGATGAGATCGGCTGGTTCCAGGAGTACATCGAGGCCGGCGTCACCTACGCAAACCGCCCGCAGGGCGCCACCACTGGCGCCTGGCCAGGCTACCAGCCCTTCGGCGGCTGGAAGGGCTCGGGCACCACCGGCAAGGCCATCGCCTCCTTCTATTACCTGCCGCAGTACCTGCGCGAGCAGTCGCAAACCGTGGTCGAGTGATGCCTATGCCGCTGCTGCCGCTCACCGAGGCGATCGCGACCCACGTGCACGACGGCGACAGCGTGGCGCTCGAAGGCTTCACCCATCTCATCCCTTTTGCCGCCGGTCACGAGATCATCCGTCTCAAGCGGCGCAGTCTGCACCTGATCCGCATGACGCCGGATCTCATCTATGACCAGCTGATCGGCATGGGTTGCGCTACGCGGCTGACCTTCTCCTGGGGCGGCAACCCGGGAGTGGGATCGCTGCATCGTCTGCGCGATGCGGTGGAGCGCCAGTGGCCGCAGCCGCTCACGCTGAGCGAATTCAGCCACGCCGAGCTGGCGCTCGCTTATCAGGCGGGTGCGAGCGGCATGAGCTGCGGCCTGATGCCGCACCATGCCGACACCGATCTCACGCGCGTGCCGGGAGCAAGGCTCAGCACCGTGCGCTGTCCCTTCACCGGACAGCTGCTGACGGCGGTGCCTGCCATCAACCCGGACGTCACCATCCTGCACGCTCAGCAGATCGACGCCGAAGGCAATGTCCTCATCCGCGGGATCGTCGGCGCCGCCAAAGAGGCCGCGCTCGCTGCGCGGCGTGTGCTCGTCACTGTCGAGGAGCGGGTCGAGCGGCTGCGCGCGGATCTGAATGCGGTGGTGCTGCCCTCGTGGCTGATCAGCGCCGCGAGCATCGTGCCGGGCGGCGCCTACCCCTCCTACGCGCAGGGCTACTACCCGCGCGACAACCGCTTCTATCTCGCCTGGGACGCGATCGCGCGCGACCGGCGGACGTTCACCGCCTGGATGGAGCGTCACGTGCTCGGCGTGGCCGATCACGCCGCGCTGCTGCGCGCGCTCGGAGTGGCCGCGTGACCGCGCCCGGCTACACGCCGGATGAGATCATGACGGTGACCGCCGCGCGGCACCTGCGCGATGGGGCCGTCTGTTTCGTCGGCATCGGCCTGCCGAGCGCTGCCTGCAACCTGGCCCGCATGACGCACGCCCCCCGCCTCGTGCTGATCTACGAATCGGGCACCGTGGCCACCAAACCCACGGTGCTGCCGCTCTCGATCGGCGACGGCGAGCTCGCCGAGACCGCCACCGCCATCGTGCCGCTGCCCGAGATCTTCGCGCACTACCTGCAGCGCGGCCGGGTCGACGTGGGCTTTCTCGGCGCGGCGCAGATCGACGCCTTCGGGAACCTCAACAGCACGGTCATCGGCGACTACGCACAGCCGGGCGTACGGCTGCCGGGCGCCGGCGGCGCTCCCGAGATCGCGACCTACGCGCGCGAGGTGCTCGTCATCATGAAGCAGACGCCGCGCAGCTTCGTGCCGCGCCTCGACTTCCTCACCTCCGCGGGCTACCTCACTGGCTCCGGCGCGCGCGCCGCGAGCGGCAGCCCAGGCGGCGGCCCGCGTGCGGTCATCACCGACTTCGGCGTGCTCCGGCCACGCCCCGCAACGCAGGAGCTCGAGCTCGCCGCGCTCTATCCCGGCATCAGCGTCGATGCCGCCCGCGCCGCGACTGGCTGGCCGCTCGGGGTAGCCGAGCACCTCGAGATCCTGCCGGCGCCGCCGCGCGCCGATCTCGAGGCGCTGCGCGACCTCGAGAGCCGCACGCGCGAGGCGCAGGCGCGGCCGATCCGCATCAACTTGAGGAACTGACATGGCTTCACCGCATATCCGCACGCCGCTCCCCGGTCCCAAGGCGCAGGCCCTCATGGCGCGCGACCGGCCGGTGACGACGCCCTCCTACCCGCGCGACTATCCCTTCGTCATGGCGCGCGGCCGCGGTGCCGAGGCCTGGGACGTCGACGGCAATCGCTTTCTCGACTTCATGAGCGGCATCGGTGTCGCGAGCACCGGCCACGCGCACCCCAGGGTCGTCGAGGCCATCAAGGAGGCGGCCGACGATTTCCTGCACATCTCCTCCGACTACTGGCACGAGCGCATGACGCGCCTCGCCGAGCGGATCAACGAGCTCGATCCGATGCGCGAGCCGGTGCAGGTGCTGGTGTGTCAGAGCGGCACCGAGTCGGTCGAAGGCGCGCTCAAGCTGGCGCGCTATGTGACGGGCCGGCCGCGCTTCATCGGCTTTCTCGGCGGCTTTCACGGCCGCACCATGGGCTCGCTCGCCTTCACCTCGAGCAAGGTCACGCAGCAGGCGGGCTTCTTCCCCGCCATGCCGGGCGTGACCCACGTGCCCTACCCCAACCCCTACCGGCCGCTGTTCGCAGGAAGCGACCAGGGCCGCGCGGTCCTCGACTACATCGAGATGCTCTTCCAGGCCAACCTCCCGCCGGCCGAAGTCGCCGCGATCGTGGTCGAGCCGATCCAGGGCGAGGGCGGCTACCTCGTGCCACCCGACGGCTTCCTCCCGGGCCTGCGCGCGCTGTGCGATCGCCACGGAATTCTCCTCATCTTCGATGAGGTGCAATGCGGCATCGGGCGCAGCGGCAAGATGTTCGCCAGCCAGCACTGGGGCGTGTCGCCGGACATCATGACCCTTGCCAAGGGTCTCGCCTCGGGGCTGCCGATGGGACTCGTGGTGGCGCGTCGCACTCACATGGAAAAGTGGAAACGCGGCGCGCATGGCAACACCTTCGGCGGCAATCCGCTGTGTTGCGCGGCGGCGCTGGCGACGCTCGAGCTGGTGGAGCGCGAGTATGCGGCCAACGCGGCGGCGGTCGGCGAGTACTTCCTCGGGCGCCTGCGCGAGCTGCAGCAGCGTTTCCCCTGCATCGGCGAGGTGCGCGGCAAGGGCCTCATGATCGGCATGGAGCTGGTCACCGACCGGGCGAGCCGCACGCCCGCGAAAAAGCTGTGCGAAGCGGTGCTGACGCGCGCCTTCCACCACGGGCTGCTGCTGCTCTCCTGCGGCGTGAGCACCGTGCGCTTCATTCCACCGCTCATGATCAGCCGCGCCCATGTGGACGAAGCCCTGACTCTGCTCGAGCCGGCGCTCAAGGAAGCGCTGGAGTCGGTCTGAGGGAGCGACGCATGTCAGCGACCACTGCCGAGCAGCCGCGTGCGCTGGGTCTGCTCATGTGCACCGCGCTGGTCGTGGGCAACACGATCGGCGTCGGCATTTTCCTGCTGCCGGCCTCGCTCGCCCCCTACGGGCTGAACGCACTGCCGGGCTGGCTGATCACCACCGGCGGCTCCATCTGCGTCGCCTGGGTGTTCGCAGGCCTGGCGCGCTCCTTTCCCGGGGACGACGGGCCGTACGCCTATTCGGCGCGCGCCTTCGGCAACGGCGTCGCCTTCATCATCATGTGGTGCTACTGGATCTCGACGATCGTGACCAACGCCCTGCTCGCCACTGGCGTGGTCGGCTACCTGTCGTCGTTCTTTCCCGTGCTGGTGACCAACCACCTGCTCGCCGCGGTGACGGCGGTGGCGCTCGTCTGGCTGTTCGTCGTGATCAACGTGCGCGGCGTGCGTACCGCCGGCTGGGTGCAGGTCTGGAGCAGTGTGCTGAAAGTCGCACTGCTTGTCGGGATCGTGGCCCTCGGCCTCTGGGCCTGGTTCACGCCGCAGGCGGCCGCCCCGGTGCTGCTGCCAACGACGCCCTTTTCCCTGAGCGGCGTGATCACCTGCTCCACCCTGACGCTTTATGCGCTGCTCGGAGTGGAAAGCGCCGCTATGCCTGCCGGCCGGGTGCGCGATCCGGCCCGCACCATCCCCCGCGCCACGTTCATCGGCACAATTACGGTCGCGGTCGTCTACATCTGCGTATCGTTAACCCCGATGTTCTTCATCCCGCAGGGCGAGCTTGGCACCTCGAGCGCCCCGTTCGCGGACCTGTTCGCGCGGCTACTCAGCCCCGCCTCGGGCCGGGTGATCGCGGCGTTCGTGATCGCGAGCGCACTCGGGTGCCTCAACGGCTGGACGCTGATCCTGGGCGAGCTGACGGTGAGCTGCGCCCGCCATGGCGGCTTCCCACCGGCCCTCGGTAAGGTGAACGCGCACGGCGCGCCGACGCGCGCCTTCGTACTCACTGCCGTCCTCGCAAGCCTCATGACGCTCTCGAGCTACAGCGACTCGACCGCAAACGCCTTCACCTTCCTCAACATGGTCGTCACCGCCTCCAACCTGCCGATGTATCTCGGCTGTGCGCTCGCGGTACCGATCCTGTGGCGCCGCGGCGAACTCGGCAAGTCAGGCCCCCGCGAGTCGCGCTGGATCGCGGCCGCGGTCATAGCCGCCGCCTACTGCGTCTGGGCCTCGATCGGCCTCGGCGGCAAGTCGCTCCTCTGGGCGCTGGTACCTTGCGCCGTGGGCCTGCCGGTTTACTGGTGGTACGCGGTCGTGCGGCGGCCGGCGCTCGCCGCCTGAAGTAAAGAGAAAGGGCCACTGCATGTCGCGCCGGCTCATGGCTTCCCTGGCACTTGCCGCGCTGGTCTCAGCCGTTGCCGGCGCCGCGCGCGCCGCCGACCCGCCGGCACACAAGCCGCGGGCGCGCGACCTGGGTATCCCTTTCGACGGCACGCCGGGTCCCCTGAATGCGATCACCGACGTCGAGGGCGTGCTGGTGGGTCACACCACGCTGATCTCGGGCGACGGCAAGCTCATCGTGGGCAAGGGGCCGATCCGCACCGGCGTCACCGCGGTGCTGCCGCGGGGCGCGGAGTCCATGCAGCGGTTCTCCTTTGCCGGCTGGTACTCGCAGAACGGCAACGGTGAGATGACCGGCACGACCTGGGTCGAGGAATCGGGCTTTCTCGAGAGCCCGGTGCTCATCACCAACACCCACTCTGTCGGCGTGGTGCGCGATGCGGTGATCGCCTGGCGCGTGGCGCACGGACCGGCGGATGCCACCGAGTCCTGGTGGTCGTTGCCGGTGGTCGCCGAGACCTGGGACGGCTGGCTCAACGACATCAACGGCTTTCACGTCAAACCCGAGCACGTGCTGCACGCGCTCGACGGCGCGCGCGGCGGACCGGTCGAGGAAGGCGCCGTGGGCGGTGGCACGGGCATGATCTGCAACGGCTTCAAGGGAGGCATCGGCACTTCCTCCCGCCGGGTCGCCGACAAGGACGGCGGCTACCTGCTCGGCGTGCTGGTCCAATGCAACTACGGCAGACGGCCGAACCTGCGCATCGCCGGAATCCCCGTCGGGCGCGAGATCGAGAGCGAGGATCCTTATGCCTTCGTGCCCTCGGACGTCGCCGAGCGCGGCTCGATCATCGTGGTCGTCGCCACCAACGCGCCGCTCCTGCCGCACCAGCTGAAGCGCATCGCGCGGCGCGTATCACTCGGCATTGGCCGCACCGGCAGCATTGCCGGCAACGGCTCGGGCGACATCTTCATCGCCTTCTCGACGGCCAACCCGGCGGCGAGCGACGTCGGCCACGTGGTGGATCTCAAGATGGTGCCGAATGATTCGATGGATCCGCTGTTCGCTGCGACCGTGCAGGCCACCGAGGAGGCGATCGACAATGCCATGGTGGCCGCCACCGACATGACGGGCATCAACGGGCATCACGTGCGCGCGCTGCCGCACGATGAGCTGCGTGCGGTGCTCGCGAAATACAACCGGCTGGTGAAGTAGCGCGGCGCGCCTGCGCCCCGCTGCCGCTCAGGGCGCGGCGAGGATCGCGCGCCAGTTGAGGATGGCGTTCCACAGCATGCGCTGGTCGCCGCGGTTGAGATCGCGGTGCAGCGGATTGAAATTGAACGCGATCACGTGGCCTCGGCCTTGCGGCAGGTCGAGAATCGCGGGCCGGCCGATGAGGTTCTCCTCGCCCCACGCCTGGCCGCTCACCACGAACGGCGCACCCTCGCGGTCACCCCATTCGAGCACCACGCCGCTGCGATCGACGGGACCGTCGAGACAGGTGGTGCAATACGCCATGCGCAGCCAGCGCCGCGGTAGCGAGTAGAGGGGAAAGTTCTGCCGAAAGACATAGGTGCGGGCCGCGTAGCCGTAAGCGATCGGATGTTCGGGCCGCGCGAAGCTCACCCGCACGTGCGAGCCCGGCGTCCGGGTCACCGCCGCCTGCGAGGCCGCGGCCGAGGCGGCACCGCCTCCCTGGGTGCTGCGCGGCACGCCGCCGGACTCGCGGCGTATGCCGCGCACCATCCCGCCCTCGAGCGGCAGCGTCGAGCCGCTGCCGAGCGTGATCAGCAGTCCTCCTGAATCCACGAAGCGCTCGAGCTCGGCGAGGCCGCCATAGCCGATGCCCCCGGTGATGTCGTCGGATGCGGCGGGCGTGCCGAAGGCAGGGGTGGCGCTGGTCTTCCTGAAGGGCATCGGCCCCCAGGCCTTCGGGATTCCCTGGATCTGCTCGGCGAGCTCGAGATCCACGTGTCCGTAGAGCAGCACGTCGTACCGGTCACGCAGCTTGCCGGCGCGGATATCCTCGTCGCGCACGTAGAGGTACGGGATGTGCCGCTGATCGAGCGAGTAGCGCGCCCAGCCGATCGAGTCCGTGTCCGCCCAAGGTACCCACAGACCCAGGCGCGGCACCGGGGCCTCGTGTCGCGCCACCTCGGGCGCGGACGCAGCGCTCACGAAATCGAGCCCGAGGTCGATCGCCGTGTCGCGGACCGCGGCCGCGAGCCCCGGCTGCGCCGCGAGGATCCACGAGCCGGCCGGGTATTCCACGCCGGCGAGCGTAAAGGCGCGCTCGGCTATCGCCACCTTGAAGCGCGCGAGGCGGCAGCGCGCCTCGAGCAAACCCTCCTGACCGGTGTCCTTCAGCACGAACACCGGTCCCGTGCCCGCGACCGCCCCCTGCGGATGCGGCGCCTCGTGCAGCGCGGTGAGCTCGATCTCGCGCACCCGGCTGTCGGCGGTCGCTACCGCCGTGAGGTGATAGTTGACGGGCAGCGCCCAGGAGATGTCGTCATAGGCTTCGCCGGCATCCTTCGGGTATTGCTGCGCAGTCAGGAGATCGACGGCGTAGTCGCGGTACGGTTGGTCGAGCCGCACGACGTACGTGCCGGCCGCAAACGTGCCTTCCTTGAGGCTGAAGGAAGCGGCGGCGCGCTGCACCTCGATGCCCTGCGCCAGCAGCCGCGCGATCAGCTGCGCCACGCGTGCTGGGTCGCCCTGGCCCTCGGGAATCAGGAAGCCGAACGGCGGCTGCTCGAGCCCGCGGGTGTAGGAATGCAGCCCCTTGAGGTAGTAGTTGTGCAGCAGCTGCGGCGCCTGCAGGGCCACGGCATCGAGAGCCGCGAGCAGCGCCGTCTCGTTGTAGTTGACGTTGTCGCGTGCCGACCAGAGAAAGCTCCCCTGCGCCGGCGGGGGTAGCGGACGGTACCACTCGATCGAGCTGTCCTCACCGGGCTGCTGAGGGATGAGCGTCTCGGCGGTGCCGTTACCGAAGGTCTCGTAGCCGCGTCCGTCCGCGTTGTGATTGGTGGCGATGGCATCGAGATAGAGATGAGCGAAGTCATCGCCGAAGTTCCAGGTCCAGACGCCCGGCATGCCGAGCGCGGTGAGCGCCTGCACCTCGTGGAAGCTCAGCTCGAGACGCTCGGCGTAGCTGAGCGGATCGACGTGCTCATTGATCGGCCCGGTGCCGTTCCAGGTCACGAGCAGCGCTGCGCTCTCGTGCAGATCGTGAATCACCTGCGGATGCCACGCCCACATCATGCGAAACACCGCCTGGGTGGTCGCGTGCACCTGCTGGTGCGCATCGCGGTTGATGTCGACGTAGGCGTACTTCGACCAATAGGGCGGCGCCTGCCGCGGCAGGTGAGCCACGTCGGTCCTGCCCTTGAGATAGCGATAGAACCACTCGACCTGCTTGTCGCGGCCGTCGGGATTGGCGATCGGATTGATGAGCACCACGAGCTTCTCGCGGATGCGTCGGATCATCGGCTGCTGCGAGACCGCGAGGCGATAGGCGAGCTCGAGTGCCGACTCGGTGGAGCCGCTCTCGTCGGAGTGCAGCCCGGCGTTGATGTAATAGATCGGGCGGGCGGCGGCGATCAGCCGCTCGGCGGCCTGCGTGTCGGTGCGGCGCGGATCCGCCAGCGCCGCCGTGGCAGCCTGCAGCCGCTCGAGGTCGCGGATGCCCTGTTCGTCGGCGATCGCGAGCAGCACGATGTCGCGCCCCTCCTCCGAGCGTCCGATCGTAAAGAGGCGCACCCGCACCGAGGAGCCGGCGAGCGCCCGGCAGTAGCCGTACGCGGCGGCCGTATCGGCGAGCTCGCCCTTAGCTCCCGGGATGCGGTGCCAGAAGGCGCGCGGCGAGACGACACGGTCCGAGGCCGGCAGATACGCGACCCAGGGCGAGAGAAAGCGGGCCTCGGTCGTGGCGGCCGCGATCTCCTCGATCGAGCCGGGTTCGGCGGTGTCGGGATCCACCGGCTGCGCCGCGCGGGCGCCCGCAGCGAGGGCTAAGAGAATAGAGGCAAAGAGCCACGGGTAATGCATCGAGGCCGCCGAGTATAGCCGCTCATTTTATTGAGCATTCGCTCAACGAGAGGCAGACTCGGGATGCATGGCCACGGTCATACCACTGCCGGCGCCGCCGCGGGTGCGCGTGCGCTGGAAGATCTTCGCGTTCATGTTCCTCTTCGGCGTGTTCGCCTACCTGCAGCAGAAGGGGTTGGCGGTGGCGGCGCTGCGCATGATGCCGGAGCTCGGACTCACGCAGCAGCAGATCGGCTGGCTGCAGGCCGCCTTCATCGCCGGCTACAGCCTCATGCAGTTCCCGGGGGGGCTCCTCGGTCAGCGCTTCCGCCCGCGGCTGGTGTTCGCGGTGCTCGGATTTGGTGCGTGCGCCGCGGCGCTGGTCGTGCCGCTTGCGCCGCTCGTGCTCACAGGCGGCCCGCTCCTGGTGACCCTGCTCCTCGGGCGCTCGCTCCTCGGCGCGCTGCAGGCGCCGATATTTCCGGTCACCAACGGGATATTCGAGGCGTGGTTTCCGCCGGAGAAGTGGCCGCTGGTCCAGGGCCTGGCGAGCGCTTGCCTGGGGGTCGGACTGGCAGTCACGGCGCCGCTCGTCGCGAATCTCATGGTGGCCTACAGCTGGCAGCAGGCGCTCCTCTGGACCAATCTGCCGATGCTTCTGCTCGCCGTGCTCTGGACCTGGTACGGCCGCAACACTCCGGCCGAGCACCCTGCAGTGAGCGCGCAGGAGCTGGCCGAGATCGGCTCGCGCGCGACCCTGCATCACGATTTCTCCTGGCCGCGCGTCGGGCGGCTGCTCCGGGACCGCGACGTCCTCGCCCTGACCTTCTCCTACATCTGCGCCAACTACGTGTTCTACTTCATCGCCGACTGGTCCTTCCTGTACCTCGTGCAGCAGCGGCACTTCGAGACGCTCGAGAGCGGCTGGCTGGCCGCGGCACCGGCCGTGGTCGGTGCGTTCGGCGCGGGACTCGGCGGCTACCTGGCAACTCAGCTGGGAATGCGCCTCGGAGTGCGCCGCGGTCTCGCGCTCGTCCCACTCGTCTCTCTCCCGGCCTGCGCGCTGTTGTTGTTGGTCGGGGAAGCAGCGGCGAGCGGCTATGTCGCGGTAGCGGCACTCGCGCTCGCCTTCGCCTGCGAGCAGGTGAACGAAGGGCCCTACTGGGCCGCCATCATGCACGCCGCGCCCGCCGACACCATGGCGGCGGGAGGACTCCTCAACACCGGCGGCAACGCGGGCGGACTGATCGCAGCGCCGGTGGCCGCGTACTTCTCGGGCCATGGAGCGTGGACGCCGCCGTTTCTGATCGGCAGCGCGCTCGCGCTGATCGCCGCCGCCACCTGGCTGGTGATCGACCCCACCCGTCACGCAGCGCGCCAGCCAGCTTAGGCCTCCTGCTGCTATTGTAGCGATGGCCGGCGCGCATCCTGCGCCGTGAACGGCCCGTGGGGAGTTGCGATGTTGAACCCTAACGCCATCCGGTCTGCGCTGGGCGCCGTGGTGCTGGCACTCTGCCTGTGCGCGCCGCCGGCGCGCGCCGCTGGAGCCGAGCCGCTCAAGACGCGCAATGTCGTCCTCATCGTGAGTGACGGGCTGCGCTGGCAGGAAGTCTTCACCGGCGCCGACCCGACGCTCCTCAACAAGGAAAACGGCGGCATCTGGGACAAGGAGGCAGACCTCAAGCGCGAGTTCTGGCGTGACGACGTGAACGAGCGGCGCAAGGCCCTGTTCCCTTTCATCTGGACCACGGTGGCCGCGCACGGCCAGATCTTCGGCAACCAGCTCAAGGGGAGCGTCGCGCGCGTCACCAACACGTTCTGGTTCTCGTATCCCGGGTACAACGAGATGCTCTCGGGCCATGCCGATCCACGCGTCAACTCCAACGAGTTCGGCCCGAACCCCAACATCACGGTGTTCGAGTGGCTGAGCGGCCTGCCGGACCTGCACGGGCGGGTCGCAGCGTTCGCAAGCTGGGGGACGTTCCATGACATCTTCGGCGTGGAGCGCAGCCATCTGCCGGTGCAGGCCGGCCAGGACCTGCCGTACAAGGGCGAGGCGGGCCCGCGTGAGGCCCTGATGAACGAGCTCTACCGGAACACGACGACACTCGAGGACGGGGTCGTCTATGACTCATTCGTGCAGATCCCGCTGCTCGACTCCCTTGCCAGGTTGCAGCCGCGGGTCCTCTTCGTCGGCTACGGCGAGACCGACGACTGGGGGCACATGGGCCGCTACGACCTGCTGCTGCATGCGGCGCATTCCTTCGATCACTACGTCGAGCAGCTGTGGAGCACGCTGCAGAGCATACCCGCCTACCGCGATCAGACGACCTTCATCCTCACCGCCGATCACGGGCGCGGCAGCGGCCCGGTCGAGTGGAAGGATCACGGCGTCAAGGAGAAGGGCTCGGACAACATCTGGATCGCCGTGATGGGCCCGGATACCGCGCCACTCGGCGAGCGCACCTACACCGGCGAGGTGCACCAGGCCCAGATCGCTGCCACCGTCGCGGCGCTGCTCGGCAAGGATTACCGCAAGGCGATGCCGCAGGCGGCGCCGCCCATCGAGGAGGTCCTGGCCGGGGGGCGTTGAGAGCCGTGCGAGCCGCCCCGGAGCGCATCGGTACTTTTCGCTACTTCCCAGTCGCGCGGGCTTTGCGTAGTCTCTTTTGGCGCGCGCTCGCGTGCTCGAGGAGAATCGCATGAAGCAGGTGTTCGATGAGTCCCGTCGCCAGCTCCTGAAGAAGGTCGCTCTCGGCACGGTGCTGATCCCGATCGGCGTGAGGACGGCGAGCGCCGCGGACCTGCCTCTGGTCAGCACGGACGATCCCACCGCCAAAGCGCTCAAGTACGTCGAGGACGTGAGCAAGGCCACGGCCGCGAAGCCCGGCAGCAAGTGCGCCAACTGCGCTCTCTACCAGGGCGCAGCCGGCTCCGCCCAGGCCGCTTGTCTCCTGTTTCCGGGCAAGGCCGTCAAGGCCGGCGGCTGGTGCAGCTCCTGGACGCCGAAACCGCCGGGGAAGTAGCAGCAACCCGCGTAGTCCCGATGGCGCTGCCGCACGGGGCGCGGGTGGGTTAGGCTGGTGACCTATGAAGCGCTCCGGCCTCAATACCCTGTGCGTGCACGCCGCGCACGCGCCTGATGCGGCTGTCGGCTCGATCGCCGAGCCTATCTACCTCAGCACCACGTTCGAACGCGACGCGGACGGCGGCTACCCGCGCGGGTACCGCTACAGCCGCGAAGGCACGCCGAACCGCACTGCCCTCGAAGCCTGCGTGGCGGCCCTCGAGGGCGGAGCCGGCGCGGTGGCGTTCGCGTCCGGCCTGGCCGCCAACATGGCGGTGCTGGACCTGCTCGGCACGGAAGATCGGCTGGTGGCACCGACTGAGGCCTACTACGGCTCGCTGAAGCAGTTCCGCGACGTCAGCCGGCAGCGCGGTGCGTCGCTCGAGCTCATCGACTTCCGCGATCACGCAGGGATCGAGGCCGCGGTCGCCGGCGGCGCGCGCCTCCTGTGGATGGAGACTCCCTCCAATCCGCTCCTCAACATCACAGACCTCGAGGCCGCCAGCGCGATCGCGCACGATGCCGGAGCGCTGGTCGTCTGCGACAACACCTTCGCCACACCGGTCTGCCAACGCCCTTTCAGCTTCGGCGTCGACCTTGTGGTTCACAGCGGCACCAAATATCTCGGCGGCCACAGCGACGTGTTGAGCGGCGTGGTCGTGGTGCGGGAGGATCAGGAGGTGCTCGAGCGGCTGCGCGCCTGGCAACGAACCGCCGGCTCGCCGCTCGCCCCCTTCGACAGCTGGCTGCTGCGCAGGAGCATCGCGACGCTCGGCCTGCGGGTGCGGGCGCAGTGTCATGGGGCCCTCAAGGTGGCGGAATTTCTCGCCAGCCATTCCGCCGTGGAGCGCGTCTTCTATCCGGGACTCGCCTCCCACCCGGGGCATACGCTCGCCGCGGCGCAGATGCACGGTGGCTTCGGGGCGGTGCTCGCGGTGTGCATCGTGGGTGGTGCGGAGGAGGCGCTGCAGATTGCGGGTCGGACGCGCCTCTTTACGCGCGCCACCAGTCTCGGCGGGGTCGAGAGCCTGATCGAGCACCGCGCCTCGATCGAGGGACCCGGCTCGCGCACGCCACAGAATCTGCTGCGACTCTCGGTCGGGATCGAGGAGCCGGAGGATCTGGTGGAAGACCTGGCGCAGGCCCTGGAGTAGGTCCGGGGGAACTCAGCGGGACGCGGTATCGCGCTGCTCAACTCACCGTTTCGGCGCTATATCGTGCGAGCAGGCCGGTGCGTACCGCGCGGCGATAGACTCGTACGAAGCAGTAGCCGGCCAGCGCGATCTCGATCGCCGCCAGCGTCACCGCGGACAGAGCCGGCAACGGCGCAAACGGCTTGCCCTGAAGCAGCCCCCGCATGCCCTCGAACACGTACGAGGGCGGCAGCAGATAAGCAACACTCTGCATCCACCGCGGGAGTACCGTGAGCGGATAGAACACCGCGCAGAACGGCGACAGCAGTGCCGGTATCGGCCACACCAGCCACTCGGATGCCGGGCCAAAGCGCAGCACCATTGCGCTCGCGAGGATCCCGAGCGCCACTCCGAATCCGTACAGCACCAGCAGGAACAGCGCGAGATGCGCGCCGAGCGCCAGGAACGACAGGCCGAAGACCGGCACGGCCAGTACCAGCATGACCGCGAGCCCGATCATGCTGGTCGCGATGCTCGCGATCACCAGGCCGGTGACGTACTCCGGGATCTTGAGCGGGCTCGCGAACAGGTTGAGGAAATTTCGCGACCACACGTCCTCGAGAAAGGCGGTAGTCAGGCCCTGCATCACGCGCCCGCACAGGTCCCACAGCAGCACCGCGCCGAGGAACACGGCGGTGAAATTGATGCCGGCACCGGCGACGCTGTTGAGGAAACGAGAGATGAATCCCCACAGCACGATGTCGATGCCGACCCAGGCGAACATGGGCAGGGCGCGCACCGGGCTGCCCCGCAGCAGATACCACTGCCGCAGC
>Ga0210399_10002099_pt1 | contig 15499 bp, 15 predicted proteins | sample IncBWC14MmetaG_FD_150865 | JGI IMG/M metagenome (GOLD analysis project Ga0210399, IMG submission 150865) | Forest soil microbial communities from Barre Woods Harvard Forest LTER site, Petersham, Massachusetts, United States - Inc-BW-C-14-M | ecosystem: Environmental > Terrestrial > Soil >...
GCTTGCCTGGCCGCTCGCGGTTTGGAGGATGAGGGCAGCTTCGGGGGGTTTAGGGACAGATATGGGCGGTTCAGGCTAGGCGGGACGGGCAACCTATTGCAGCCTGTGGAAATCCGAAACAAATAGGCGTCGATAATCGTTATCTATGTGGGAGTGGATGCTCACCCAGGAGTGTCTCGGCACGTCCAAATTGGGTGGTCGCGTTACATTCTTTTGCGGGCAAAGTGTAGTGGGCTGGCAGATTCGGCCTAAGGTGTTGTTAAATAAGCAGCAACACCGGCGCACGAGAAGAGAAAGCGAAATATGCCGCTTCCAAGATGGGCTCTAGCTGTGGCTAATGATTCAGGCCTGGCGGGTGGCACCGGCGCCTCCCTGGCTGCGGTGAACTCTTTGCCCAACGTAAACGAGCGGACCCTCGTGGCGGAAGCTCAAGCCGGCTGTCGTGCGGCTTTTGAGGAGCTTGTCCACCGCTACGACCGGGATGTGCTACGGCTGGCCCTGAACCTGATGAAGCGTCCGGAGGATGCTCGGGACGTGTATCAGGAAGCTTTCCTCAAAGTTTACCGAAATCTGCACCGCTTTCGCTTCGAATGCAGCTTTTACACATGGCTCTACCGGATTGTGACCAACGTTTGCCTGGATCAACTGCGCCGCCGCCAGGCGCGGCCCGAGGATCAAGCGCCGGAGTCCAATTCAGGGAATCATGAGGACGGCATCACGGATTTCTTTGAGCGGCAGCGTGAACATCGCCCGGCGCTCGACCCCGAACGGCAGCTTTTTGGCAAGGAGATTCAAGCGCGCATCGCTTCGGCCATGGAGAGGCTATCGCCGCGCGAGCGCGTGGTCTTCGAGTTGAAGCACTATCAAGGATTGAAACTGCGCGCCATCGGCGACGCGCTCGGCACCACGGAAGAAACAGTGAAGAATTCACTTTTCCGAGCGACGCGGAAGCTGCGCAGCCAGCTGGCAGGCCTGCGATGAGCGCACCTCTACGATTCCAGTGCAAAGAAGCTGCGGCGCTGCTGGTTTTCTATGCCTGTGGCGAAACCAGCGAGCGAGAGAACGCGCTAATTGAGAAGCATCTTGCAGCATGCGCACCGTGCGCCGCGCAGCTTGCCGAGGAGCGCGGACTGCATGAGTCATTGATGGAAGCGCTGCAAGCGTCCGAGCAGATGGATACGAGTGGAATTCTTCTTTCCCAATGCCGCAGTGAGCTTGCCGAGGCGCTCGACGATTTATCTGCTCCCCCCTTGCAAGAGCGGTGGCACCCGTTTGGATGGCTGCGTCATTGGATGGCGTTGCGCCCGGTCTTGAGCGGCGCTCTGCTGGTTTTTTTTGGCGCGGCGCTCGGCACGCAGCTGTTGCCATGGATTTCTGCGCGCCTGGAGACCAATCCCAATGGCCAGACCGTGAATGTTTCGCCCTCAGGTCGATTCACGGAAGATCAATTTTCCAAAATGGTTGTCGCGGGCATCAATATGGCGCCAACCTCGGATGGGGCGCCAGGAACTTTGCAAGTTCACGTGCGGACGGAAGAACCTTTGGTGCTCTCCGGAAGCGTGGATGACCCCGACCTTCGCCGTGTTTTGACATATGTGGTCGAGAACGGCGACCGAACAGATGCTGGAGTGCGTTTGGATTGCCTGGACGCGCTGCGGGCCCGCAACGCCGATCTGGACGTGCGCCGGGCATTGCTCTTTGCGGCGCGGAAGGATCAAAACCCCGCGGTGCGCATGAAGGCGCTGGAATCTCTGCGCGACGCCGCGGCGGACAAGGCCGTGCGTGAAACACTCATCGATGCGCTGGAGCATGATGCGAATCCCGGCGTGCGCGTCGAGGCAGTCAACCTGCTGGTTCGTTCGCTGGAGACGGGCGCGCTGGATTCTTCGGAGAATATCAAACCTGCTCTTGCGCCAGAAGGCTTCGATCGTCCCCTCGATCCCTCGATGGAACATGTGGTGCGCACTCTCCAGGATCTGCAACGCAATGATCCCAATCGCTACGTACGGTTGCGGAGCGCCGCGGCTTTGCGGCAGATTGGCCCGCGCGAAGTTCAGTAAGAAGTTCAATGACTTAGGAAGAGATTCCGGCGATAGATGAGCACCAACACGATTTTCAAATCGATTAGTGGAGCGGTCACGGGCGTTCCTCGCATTGCCCTATCCCTTATTTTCTCTGCCGCGCTCTTGCCCGGCATGGCTTCCAGCGCGAACAGCTTCGAGCCGCATCCCATCGAGCCAGCTGTTCCCGGAGATCCGGGTCCGCGAGCGTCCGTCGACCGTTCCGGAACGCTGCAAACCAGTGATGGCTTGACACTGCATCTGGCTACGGACCTTGGCTCCGTCCGCATCATCGCTCTTGAGCCGGGTGCGCCGCCGATGGTCCGCTATTCCGCGCATATCGAAACCGATGCTCGCGCGCCGCTGGCTCAAAACCTTCTCGATCACTATTCGCTCACGGCAAAGACAACCGCATACGGTGTGGAAATTATAGGCGCGTCGCCATCGCAGGCCGGCCGCAGCGGCGCCAACGCGCAATTCTACGTGCAGTTTGAAGTGGCCGTCCCCGCCGGGTATAGCCTCGATGTAAATACGGGCGTGGGTGACATCGAGACGCAGGACATCGGCGGGACCGCGAGCCTGATCACCGAAGGCGGCAATATTCGGACGGGCCGCATCGGCTTCAATGGATTCCGCAATGCGGCGCAGGGCCGTCTGATCGCCAAACTGGCCACGCAAGGCGGGCACATCCAAGTGCAGGATGTCGCCGGCAGCGTGGATGCATTTACCGCCGGCGGGCACATCGTCGCGGGAAATATTTCTGGAGACGCGGTGCTGCGCAGCGGTGGGGGACACATCCGCGCAGGACAGATCAGCGGGCGCGCGCAGCTGGAAACCGACGGCGGCAACATCACGCTGAAGCAAGCTGGAAGTTTCGTAAGCGTGCGCACGGGCGGCGGCCAGATTGACTTCGGCGAAGTGCGCGGCTCGGTTCGCGCACAGACCGGCGGCGGGGGCATCCGCATCATTACCGTTTCCGGACCCATGGAGGTCGAATCCAACGGCGGAAGCATTTGCCTGACACGCGTGGCCGGGGCGGTACAGGCGGCGACAGCCGGTGGCACAATCCAGGCGTGGATCAATCCGGATGCGACCTCCTCGGGCGGCAAGGTGAGCCTTCCTGGCGCGTCGCAGCTTTCCTCCGGTGCGGGAGACATCATCGTTTTCTTGCCAAGGAACCTCGCGGCGAACATCGACGCGATGGTTGAGAACGGCGGATTGAGCCGGATTGATGCCGATCCGGCGCTTTACTTGAACATCCAGCCGATGGGAAATCGCAGCGCCGGGCCTGTACATGCCACGGGGGCGCTGAATGGCGGAGGCGAAGTCCTGAAGCTGCGCACAACCGTGGGCAAAATCCGGCTGCAGTTCCTCGATGCAGATACCGGTCTGCGCGATTCCCTGATTCGCGAGCAGCGCGAGCGGATCGATCGCAAGCACGACTCGGACATTCTTCCGGTCAAGTCCTCCGAGCCGGCGCCACGCGCCGATGAAATTCCCCCACCCGGAGAAACGAGCGACTGGCTCGAAAGCTGGATGGACAAACTCGAGATCGCCCTACTTGGCGGATTGCGTGAAGACTCCGGCGATTTTTTCAAGCGGCTCATCGCCCGTCCAAATCCGGCCTATCCGGAGCTTGCCAAGCGAGCACGAATTCAGGGGGTCGTAAAATTGCAGGTGAAGGTGAAAACGGACGGGAGCGTTGAAGTGCAAAAGATTCTGCAGGGCGAGCCCGTGCTCGCTGACGCTGCGATCGACGCGGTGAAGCGGTGGCGCGCAAATCCGGCAACGATTAATGGCACTCGAGTAGAAATCATTTCGACGGTCACGTTTGATTTTGAGCTGCCACACTGAAGGTAAGTGCAGCGGGCGCGGAATCGCGCGCGAGTTTGTGGGGTCCGGGGTTCTTCGGTCGTTTCGCAGCAACGAGCAACAGCTCGTGAGATGTTCTCGAAGGGGGTAGAACGCCATGCTACGTCCTGGTTTGCGCTCAGCGGTGTTGTTCATCCTTGCATTGACGGCGGGCTCGGTAGCGCCGGGCTTCGCCAAAAGCAAAGACTTCAATCAAACCTATCCGCTGCAGCCGGGCGGCTCCTTTGAACTGCAAAACGTCAACGGTCCCGTCCAGGTGGAAGGATGGGATCGTAATGTCATCGAAATTCATGCGGTGAAAATCGCGAAAGAAAAAGAGTCGGACCTTGACCGCGTGACGATCGAGGTTGACGCCAAGCCGAATGATGTGTCCGTCGTCACGCGCTATCCGCAGAACGAAGGCGTGGAAGTCGCGGTCGAGTATACGATCCGCGTTCCCCACTGCGCGCACATCGAACACATCGGCACAGTGAACGGCACGGTGAAGATCGCCGGGGTCGAGTCCGTGGAAGAGCTGCGCACGGTGAACGGAAACATCGAGATTTACGAAGGCGGGGGCAGCGTCCATGCGCACACCACGAACGGCAACGTGCACCTCGAGCTTGCCCACTTTGCGGATCAGAAGGGTATGGCGGCGGAGACGACAAATGGCTCCGTGCTGCTGGCGGTGCCGCAGGATACACAGGCGAATCTGGAGGCACGCTCGTTGAATGGGAACTTTTACTCGGAGCTGCCATTTTCGCAGGAAACCGCGTCGCGTCCGCGGGAAATGCGCGGGAGGTTTGGCAAAGGCGGCCCGACGATCCGGCTGAATACCGTGAATGGCGGAATCCGAATCGTCATTTTGCGGTCGACGGTTTAGGGCGAGCCGCGTCTAAGAGAAGCAGGAGGACGGAACAATCATGACGAAACGAAATTTGTTCGTGGGTGGCGGGATCGTGGGGATAGGTCTTGCGCTGATTGCGCTGCCCAGCCCTTCTGCAAATTCGCAGGAGCCGGCGGATGCGAAAGTGGCACAGACAGAGCAAAGACTGGCCGACGTTCAAGCACGCTTGGCCGAGAGGCTCGCCGGCGAGCAGGAACGATTGGCGGAACGCGCACAGTATCGCGCGCTTCAGGCGTCCGCGAGGGCTGCGCTTCAAGATGCGCAGGAACAGCAGCAACGAATTGAAGTGACGCCGGAGCCCGGCGACGAAAACACGATGGTGCTCCTGGGCGATGACGGCGCGAGCTGGCTAGGCGTTGAATCGCAGGAAATAACTTCGGAGAAGGCCAAAGAGCTGAAGCTGCCCGCGGAACGGGGCGTGCTGCTGGAACGCGTCGTGCCGGACAGCCCTGCCGCCAAAGCCGGGCTTAAAGACAACGACGTCATCACGGAGATCAATGGGCAGCGCGTCGAAGGCGCGGCACAGTTCCGCCGCATGATTCACGAAATTCCCGCGGGGCGTTCCGCGCAATTCACGGTTTGGCGCGACGGCCATGCGCAAACGGTGAGCGTGACCCTGGGCAAATCGGAAGATCGCGGCAATATGTGGTTCAGGACCGCGCCGCGCGCTTTTTCTTTCCAGTTACCGAAAATTGAAATGCCGGAAGTAGCTCCGCTGGATATGGACTGGGGAGCTTATTCCGGTGTACTGGCTGGATCGCGGCCTCGTCTGGGAATCGATGCGGAAGACCTGAACGGCCAATTCGGGGCGTTTTTCGGCGCACCCGACGGCGAAGGAGTCCTCGTGCGCGAAGTGAATTCCGGCTCGCCCGCTGAAAAGGCGGGCGTGAAGAGCGGCGACGTGATCACCTCGCTGAACGGCGAGCGTGTCCGGTCGCTCGGCGATCTTCGGGAAAAGCTTGCCGGCAAGCGCGAGGAAAAAACGGTAAAACTCGGCGTTCTGCGCAACAAGAGCGAGGTGTCGGTTACCGTTGAACTGCCCCCCCCACCTTCGAAAACTCCGCACGTCGTCTCGCGGCGGACCAATATCTAAGGAAGCTCCAGGGAACGAAGGCCCGGACAGTACTGTCCGGGCCTTTTTCATTTTTGCGTTGAGCTTTTTTGATCCATCTTCTGCTAGCGTTGGCGCGATTCACGACTTGCCGTCGTGGCCATACTTTCGCGCGAGGCGAAACGGACGCCCCAAAGCGTCCAAAAACCAGTGGCGCTTGTTTTCCGCGCCTTCCACCCAATCTTCCTCCGTGGGCGAAAACGAAAGTCGAAGCAGATAAGCTGGACCGGAAAAAATCCCGCCGCGCATGCGCATCCGAAACATCGCGCGTTCGAATATTCCCAGCGGCGCGGAGCCGGCCGCGGGAAGCCATCGCGTAATCTGGCTGGCAAGGCGGCCCACCGTTGCGTCCGATCGTGCAAGTGCTGCGACACTTTCGGGCAGCGCGGCGCCGAGTACATCCCCCGCCAAGCGCAGGCCCACGTAGAGCATTCGTTCTCCGCCAACTTCTTCCGCGGCCGACATTACGCGCTCCCAGTCGAGTTCCTGATCGGACACAAACGCCGCGACATCCGCAATATAGCCCAGCTTCTCCCAGAGATGCTTTGCCCCATGGATGCAAATCAGCAGGAGTTCATCTTCGGGTGAGAGCGCCGGGATTTCGTGGGCATCAATGCTTACACGCGCTTGCCGACTGAAAAGTTTCTCCACCGGAAGCGGCCGGGGATGGTAGCGAAAGGTAAGCTCCGTGTGAAACTCAACGAGAAGCTTCGTCCTCGATTGCCGGAAAACATACTCACCGGGAATCTTTTTCGCCCGGATCGCTGCCACAGGGACAGATGGTTCATATCCGAGGTTCATCATCAATTCCGTTGAACGCAAAATGTCTCTGTCGCGCACAAGCAAATCCAGATCGCCGTACTGGCGGAACCCCGGATCGCCATAACATCGTGCCGAGAGGACTGGCCCCTTAATCACCAAGGACTCGATACCGGCCGCCGCGAAGGAATCAAACAGCCGGAACATCTCCGCACACAAATTCATGGTGAAGAGCGTGTGAGCGCGGCGCCACGCGCGCAATCTCTCCCGGTTTTCCGCAGATAAAACGCTCTCGTCGTAATTTGCGAGCCGCGCAGCAGTAACCCCGAGGACGCCGTGATCCTCCGCAAATGCGAGCAACGAAGACCAGTCGAGAGGCGCGCGCAACCGTTCCGCCAAGCGCTCCGGATCAGGACGGGGCTTGGCGCACTCCAGTAGCAGCGCCCATTCCGCGCTCATAGCGCCGCGTTCGATGGTAATTGCCTGCGACAGTTTTGCCTCCGAGGCACCGGCACCCTGCACGGAGAGCATACCCGTTTTGGGCTACCGTGAATATTTTCCGGAAAGCTCAGCGGCGCGGCGGAACGCTTCGTCCCAGCCGGAAAAGAGCTTCGGAAAACGCTTGGCGGCTTCTTGCGCGATTTCCTGTAAAGAAGCTTTCCCGTCCATGGCATGCAAAAGCCAGCGGTCGGCCTCGCCTGTCTCGGAAAGCGCGGGAACAAAGTCCGCGGCGCGACGGTGTAGGGAATGCGGCGCAAAATTCGCGCCCTGAAATGTTGACTGCTGGAAATGTCGCGCGTTGCTGCCGGGAATGTCAATTCTTGTGTTCCATCGCCAGACGTAATCATCGCCGACAAGATCGGCGTGCAACTCGATCTGGATTTCCTGGCCTTCCAGGACGTTAACCGGCTCGAGCCACGGCAGAAACGCCTGCCCATAGATGGTGGATGCTTCGTCCGGCCCTGAGGAATATCCGATGTCCTCGAAGAGTTGTGTCTCGAACCACAGACATAGACCGTGAGCGACTCCCGGCCGCACCACCCGGAAACTCAGATTTGCGGCCGCTTGTTTTTGTGCACCAGCGGCGTAATCGAGGACACACCAATTCTGCGGCTCCGACAGTAGTTGTTCTCTCTTGAAGCGCACGCCGTAGTTCTCATTGAGAATGAGAGCAAGAGAGGAAGAAAGATCCAAATCTTGCATGGACCAGTTCCACGGCGCTGTCAGACTTGAATAGTAGACATCGGCCTCGGCCAGGGCCACCTTGAGCGTGTCCCGTTGTGGAATCAAGATTCCGCCCGGAGCAAGGAAGCGCCGCCGCGCATCTTCCAACGACGGAATGGCATGGTCGAAAAGGGGAAGCGTGCCGCGGATGTCCGAAACGATGACGTTCACGCGTTCCGGTAATTCCGTCCTGCGCGAATCGCTTTGCAAAAACTTGATGCGCTCCGCAAGGCCATTTGCCGTGGCGAGTTGCTCTGCCAAATGAACAACATCCTCGGTCTCGATCGCGTAGACGCGTGCTGCTCCCGCGCGACTAGCGAGGAGAGCAAACACGCCCGGCCCGCAGCCGATTTCCAATACAACTTGACCCGGACGGACAGCCCTGGCGATGGCCTTGGCATAAGCGTCGAATCGACCGGCGTCGCTAATCATTTCTCCATACGCGCGTAGCGAATACATATCAGCGTTTGGAGATCATAGAGGTGGAATCACAATCGGCGGACAAGCGTCGCGCGTCGGCCAAGATCAAGTCGCAGAGCTCGCCGATGCGTCCCGGATCAGCATGCGGCACGATTCGGCGCATGGGCACTTGCGTGACAAGCCTGGACACCGCGTCAAATTCCGCGGCGCGCTGGTTGCGATCCAATAGCCAGTTCATGTACGTATTCTGAACCAGTTGCAGGAGCGCCTCGCGCGCGCCCACCTCTTCAATTCGTGGCGCATCCGCCTCGGCAACGCGCGGAGCAAGAAAGTACACCGCGCGGACAACTCGCCGTCGCTCGTCAAATTTCGCATTCCTGCCATCTAGCGGCAGAAAAAATTTCTCCCAACTCGGTGTCAACCGCGGCAACGCATCCCGCGCTCCAAATAATTTCTCTACCGCATCCGGCCACAGACAAACGCGAGGATAACCAGGTTCCACTTGAAATCTTCCAGCCTCTTCGATCAGCGGAGTTATGTCTTCACATAGGACGGGGATCCCTCGCAGCGCGAGGGCTGCCGCCGTCGTGGACTTGCCGGCCTGGCTCTCGCCGCACAGCACGACTGCGCGTCCTTCAACAGCCACGGCGCTGGCGTGGAGTGCCATGACGCTCCGCCGTCGCAGAACAAATCCCATGACTGGTCCAAGGAGATAAGTCGCCACATCCTCATTGGTGAGAGGAGGCAGACAAGTTCCCCAAACGCGTTCCGCCGCCGCATCCACAAAGAAGAGGGCTTCATTGCCATAGGCCAGTTCGAAAAATTCTCCGGCTCCGTACGAAGTAAGCGCGAACGGCGAGTCGTCTCCTTCGACTGCTCCAGGCCTCGGGTGCTCCAGGTGGGACGGCAGACGCCGGGCTTCTCGCACCCAGTCCGTTTCTGGACCGAGACTTATGACGATGTCATACCGTTCGAGACCAATGCGTTCTTGCCGGAGGGCGGAAACGGGAGTATTACAGCAGAGGGTCAAACCGTACGCGCGATAAGGATAATTCACTGGCGAGGATTCTCACAATGCTACACTGCTCGAAGGAATGAATCAGGTGCGCTTCGCCATATTACCGTCGAGCATTCCCCCTATCATTGCTCTGGCCATGGTCAACTGAGTTAAGTCGCCGTAGACAATGAGTTTAGGCGCTTGATACGGTTTCTTCAAAGGTACTTGTGCCGCTCGCTTCATCCATTGTCTCCATTTGGAACTCTAGCGAATCCGTTCTTCGTTTACAACGCCTTTTAGCCAATTGCTTAGCGAAACGGGCCGCAGACCAACCCAAAGAGTAGAACCCGCAGCGTCCATCAAAGTCGCGCTGAGCCGCTCGTAATCCACAAACTTGCGAAGCTCTGCAGCCGGCTCGGGAAGCGGCCTTGGACTCCATTTCTTGTTTTCGATAAACAGCTGGATGAGATCACCGAGAAGCGGAGTTTTCTGGCGCGTGCGGATTTCTTCCGGCAGCATGCCACGCGTGGCCTCGCGTAGCAGCTCCTTTTCCATGCACCAGGGCACCGGCGGCACTCGCAGGAGGAAGCGCAACAGGCGCTGATCGAGCAGCGGCGCACGCAACTCGACGGGCGCGCCGGTCCAGCTTGCGTCTTCACTTTCTAGTGTGCTCGACCAAAATTTACTGGAAAGACCGGCGAAAGCATTGGGATGCAACGGATGAGATGTCTTGGGCAATTCCTGAAGTTCCCGCCATCGCCGGCATAGGTTGTATCGCTCAACAAAATGTGGCTCTAGCCATGGCGGGAATTCCGTTAACGGGTTCGTGCGGCCCATCCACCTCCGCAGTCGCGTGCGAAAACCTCCCCGCAATGGTGGGATTCTTCCGTGCTTCAAGATATGCCGTCCAAACGTCTTCACGATGGTCCCGAAATTCCGCTCGCGGAACAGGTAAGTCAGGTAGGGCCAGGCTTGCCCGGTCAGGATGTCGTCTCCGCCATATCCCGAAAGGACGACCCGAGCGTGGCCTTGCACTCGGCGGTATTCTCGTTGGGTTAGAAAAAGGAAAGGATCGTGGTACGGCTCCGGCGTGCGCAACAGCGAATCTTCCCAACCTTCGTAGGGGAGACAGGAAGCACCGGAAAGAATCTCGAGGTTTATGCCGAGATTCTCTGCCACAAGGGATGCCAAGTGACCTTCTTCGTCGTTGAACAGTGGGCGACAATCGACCGTATAAGCGCGCAACGTGCCGCCCACCCCATCTTGTTTCGCGATCTTACGCGCCACTGCCGCGACGCTTGTCGAATCCAGTCCGCCACTCATGAAAATGCCACAGGGCCCGCGTGGCAACCGGTCGCGAACTGCCTTCTCTAGAAGTTCCTGGAATCGCTCGACATATTCCTCGGGGCGCTTCAGCCACAGCGGCTCCTCGATGGAAAAATTTGTGTAGCAACGAACGCTGAGCCCTGCGTCTGAATAAACCAAGCTATGTCCTGGCGGTAGCCGGTGAATATCCCGATACACTGTCCTCGCCCCGTCTCCACACCACTCTTGCAGGAGAAAATCTCCGATGAATTGCGGATCGAGTCCGGAAGAGATGCCTGGCGCTAGGCGTAGAGCTTCGAGTGTGTTGCTGAAATACAATCCATTGCCCGACTGCGCATAAAAAAAAGGCCGCGCGCCTATTAAATCGCGCACACACCAGAGCTGGCGGACGGTTTCGTCCCACAGCGCGAAGGAATAATCTCCGAGCAGTTTCGCCAATCCGGGTTCGCCCCATTGGCGCCAGGCTCGAAGAACCAACTCCTCATCAGTTGCGGTTGCTGGGATTATCTCGTCGCGCTGCTCAAGCTCGCGCCGCAAATCTTCCCGCCCGTCGAGACGCACGTCGCCAAGCAGCCACACGCGGCCGTCCAGGGTGCATGGTTGTTCCGAAGATTGGGGCGCCGGGCCCGTCCGAAGAAGTGTGAAGCAAAACCCCGCTCCGGCTCGCGACCAAATTTGCGTGGCATCCGGACCTCGAAACGCCAGACGCGCAGCCATGCGCTCGAGCAAATGCGGGTCGGGAGCATCTCCACCGGCGGAAACAAATCCCGCAAAGCCGCTCATCTCGGCTCCGGCGGGAGAGAAGCCAGCGCCGCGTCGAATGCGGCGTAGTGTTGATGCCTGGCTTCCGGCTCATTCAAGGCCGTGCCGTTGCGCTCGACCCAGGCGTGCGCTTCAAACTTTTCTCCCTCTTTGCGCACTCCCACTTTCAGCTCGGCACGGATCCCTTGCCGCCCCAGCAGCCACCAAAGCGCAAGTGATTCGTCAAGACAAGTGGGATGGCCAATGCTGGCGCGCACCGCGGCACGCACCATGCGCACCGTAAGATTGGCACTGCTGGACGCTGAAATATCCGCCGCGTGGCTGGGGAGGGAAAGAAACTTCTGCAGAAATGCTTGCGTCTTGCGAAATCCACGCAAACGCAAACTCAAAGAAACCAGCGGTAACAATGCTGCCGCCCGCAGGAAAAGCCAGCGCGCCGGGCGCTCCAGCGCGCTAAACCGCCGAAGCCGTTCCCACATTTTCAGGCTGGATTTGAAGCAACCCGTTATCGACGAGCCGCCCCAGCAATTCCGCAAGGTGCAAACGAAGCAATTCCGGCTCAACGTCGAATTCGTTCTGGAGTTCCCGATACGCGGCGTCAATGCTAGGTGCAGTGGTGACCAGCTGCCACATGCGCGTGCCGGTTTCGTCCAACCCAAAATAGCGTTCCGTCTCCAGATTCAAAAGCACGGATTCCTTATCAAGAAAACGTACAAGAACGTTCGGCAGCAATTCGACGCGATCCCTAAATGACACCATCAGCCCTGCTCCTCTGTTCTGCCTCTGAAAAAAGCGTTTCCCTATCTTGGCTGGGTCATGGATTCGCTTGGCTACATTCTACCGGGGAATCGCTCTCTTCGCCATGCAGAACACGATCCTTCCCGTTCGACTCAGGCGCCCTCCTCGCGAGCCGATTGTCTTCGAGCGGTAGACACGCTATAAGTTTCCTCGTGCCTGAAGCCGCGATTAGCGTTGAAGCCATCGAGAAATTTTTCCCTCCCGCGCGCAGCGGCTGGCGGGCCCTTTTGCAGCCATTCGAAAAGCCGAGCGTTGTTGCTCTAGCCGGGATTTCTTTCGAAGTTCGCCCTGGCGAAGCGTTGGCGCTGCTAGGGGCGAATGGCGCCGGCAAGTCCACGCTGCTCCGCATCCTCGCCACCCTGCTGCTGCCCACCAGGGGCCGCGCCCAGATTGCTGGACACGATGCGGTCCGCGATGCGCGCGCCGTTCGCCGCCAGCTAGGCTACCACGCAGGCAGCGACCTGGGCTTCTATGCGCGTCTTACCGGCCGCGAAAATCTTCGATTCTTCGGCCGGCTGAATCAGCTTTCCGCCGGTGCCGTGGCCAGGCGCATCACGCAACTCGCGGAACAATTCCATCTTGAAGAAGCCCTCAACCGGCAAGTGCGCACGCTCTCTTCCGGCACAGTGCAACGATTGAGCCTCGCTCGCGCTCTTATTCACCAGCCTCGCGTTCTTTTGTTGGATGAACCGACGCGCAGCCTGGATGCCATCGCCGCCGCCGAGTTTCGACGCTTCTTGAAGTCCGAAATTCTCAGCGGTGGCGGAACTACACTGCTTTTCGCCTCCCATGCGCTTTCGGAAATCGAACTCCTTGCCGATCGTATTGCCGTAATCGACGCGGGACGGCTTCTGGCCTGCGACTCACTCGGCGGATTGAAGCAGCGCACCGGAGCAGTCTCCCTCGAAGACGCTTTTCTGTGCTTGACCGGACGCGCCCCCTACTTTGCCGCCGAGGGTGCGGCGGAATGACCAGCACGTTTCGCGAATTATGGCTCTTCTTCCGGCGCGTCTTGTCCATCGCTCGCACCTACCGCACAGCTTTTTTGTTCGAAGCCATCGAAGCGCTTTTCGGCGTCGCCATGTTTTTTTATGTCGCGCGCTTCGTGGACAGCCCGCAGTTGCAGCACGAGCTCCCGCAAGGCGGAAGCTATTTTGCTTTTTCCCTTATCGGTTTCGTCTTCCTCGATTATCTCAATGCCGCGATGGACACCTTCGATCGCAGCCTCGAAGAAGCGCGAGACAGCGGCACGCTCGAACATCTTCTCGTGACCCAGACTTCTCTTCCCGTCATTCTCGCCGGTTCCGCCATCTACCCGTTTGCCGCCACGACGTTGCGTATTGCGGTCTACATTGCTTGGGGCGCGGTGCTTTTCGGTTTTCCGCTGCGTGATGCGAACTGGCTTGCCGTGGCGGCCGTACTCCTCGCCACTCTGTTGGCCTTTTCCGGACTCGGGATTCTCTCCGCCAGCTATCTGTTGCTTTTCAAGCGCGGCAATCCCGCGAAGTGGTTTCTGCTAGGTGTTTCGAGCGTCGCCGGCGGCATGCTCTTTCCGGTAAGCGTTCTTCCCGATTGGCTTCAGCTGGTGGCGCGGCTGAATCCCGTCACCTACGCGCTCGATGCTATGCGCGCCGCTCTTCTCGGCGGCGCCCATCTGCACGCCGTTCTGCGGCCCCTCTTAGTCCTGCTTTTTTTTAGCGCTGTCCTTTTGCCGTTCTCCATGGCCATATTCGCCTGGGCGCTTCGCCGCACCAAGACTACCGGAACGTTGATGCACCGTTAGCCGCCTTGCAACAAAAAGGCCGGTCCCGCAAAGCGGAACCGGCCCATGAATCACGCTGCGAAAACGTTCAGGACTTCTTTTTCTTCGTTTCTACTTTGATGTTGATGCCTGGAGCAATCAGTTGCAGTTGTTCGAGCCCCTTCTTGGCGTCTTCCCCGTAGGGCCCGTTGGGATCCAGCTCCACCGCTTTCTGATACGCCTCGATGGTCCCAGGCGCAAACTCCGGCACATCCTTGTCCCCGACTTTTTTCACCGTCATTTTGTAGACCAGCGAGGCTCCCAGGAGATACCACGTCTGCGCGTTGTTAGGATCGAGCTGTGCGGATTTCTGCAACGGCTCGACAGCATCGCCCAGCCGGTTCGCGTTGTACAGACTGATTCCGAAGTTGCGCCACGCCGTCGCCGCTTTCGCCGGGTCTAGCTCCGCGCTCTTCGTGTACGCTGCGCGAGCTTCGTCAATTTTCCCGGCACGCGCCAGCACGTTGCCCAGATTATTGTAATAGCCGGGGTCGTCGGGTTTGGCAAGGACGGCTTGCTGGTACGCCTGCGCCGCCTCCTCATTCCGGCCTGCAATGTCATACGATTCGCCCAGCTTGGCCCACAGCAGGTGCTGGTTCGGATCTTTTTCCGGAGCCGCCTTTTGCGCCGCCTGGAATTCTGTGGATGCCTTGTCCGAGAGATCCTTGAGGTTCTGCTTCAACGCATCCCGCTGATCGGGAGTGGCCTTCGTCAACTCGTCCTTGGCCTTGCGCTCCTGCTCGAGAAACGCGGTTCCCGCCGTAAAGTGGGCCTTCATGCCCTCGAACTTTTGTTTCTCCTCCGCATCCTTCTTGACCTTCTCCTGCGCCTCGGCGCCTTGCTTCGCCATAATGTCTTTGAAGTTCATGTCCCTTTTGGCTTCTTCGCCGCTGGTAACCTTTAGCTGGCCCATCGGGACTGCTGCTTGCTTCTCGTTCGGCGGCGGAAACGTCGTAATCGTCACCGTATAAACGCCTGGGCGAAGATTTCGGATGGCAAACATTCCTTGGGCGTCCGTCTTCGCATCCGACTTCGCGCCTTGATCGCTCACTGCCTGCACGTTCAGACCGAACCACGGCTTTCCATTGATATCCAATATCGTGCCGGTGATCGATCCATTCTGTGCAGCGGCGTGCGGCGCGAGAACCGTCACCAACGCGCCAGCGAGCAGCACAGCAAACGTCATCGACTTCAAAAATCTCTTCATGCTTTTTCTCCTTTTGCCGAGGCGTACCCTGCCCGGCCTGGCTGGCGGGATGTGCCCTATTATCCTCAATCCTAGCTCTTTTCCAAGTGCTAGGAGCGCGCGACGACCGCCAGCCTGTAAGGTATGGGATCCTGCACTCCAGCCTCCGCGAACGCCGCGAGCCGCAGCAAGCAACTATCGCACGCTCCGCACGCCCTGTCTTCATTCTGGTAGCACGACCACGTCAACCGCAGCGGCGCGCCCAACTCGATGCCGCGCCGGATGATCTCGCTTTTC
>Ga0210399_10002100_pt1 | contig 15494 bp, 11 predicted proteins | sample IncBWC14MmetaG_FD_150865 | JGI IMG/M metagenome (GOLD analysis project Ga0210399, IMG submission 150865) | Forest soil microbial communities from Barre Woods Harvard Forest LTER site, Petersham, Massachusetts, United States - Inc-BW-C-14-M | ecosystem: Environmental > Terrestrial > Soil >...
GCAATGGATTTTTGGCTCGGCTCGAGAATTGCCCGGGCCAAGGGCCATTCGCGTCGCGTGTGGTTGATTGGAAGCGTCTGCATGAACCTGAGCATGCTCGGATTTTTCAAATACGGGAATTTTCTGCTGCAAAATTTCCAATGGCTCCTCGGGCGCATCGGCATTGTCTACCAACCGCCGCATCTCGACATCCTCCTGCCTGTCGGCATTTCCTTCTACACGTTTCATTCTCTCTCCTACACGCTCGACATTTATCGCGGCGTGCTCCAGCCCACAAAATCGCTGCGCGATTTCGTCCTGGCTGTTTCCTTTTTCCCACAGCTCGTGGCCGGTCCGATTGTGCGGGCCGGTGATTTTCTGCCGCAACTGGTCAGGGCGCCGGGTTTGCGCCTGGGTCAGTTTCTCTGGGGGTTGTCGCTCATGACTCTCGGCTTGTTCGAAAAGATCGTGCTTGCCGACACCATGCTTTCCGGTTCGGCCGATCGGGTCTTTGGCTACGCTGGTCCTCTGGTCGCGCTCGATTCCTGGCTGGGCGTCATCGCATTTGCCGGTCAGATATTTTTCGATTTCGCCGGCTATTCGATCTGCGCTATCGGCGCGGCTCTCTGCCTTGGCTTTCACTTAAAAGATAATTTTAGATTTCCCTACGCGGCAATTGGCTTTTCCGACTTCTGGCGACGCTGGCACATCTCGCTTTCCACGTTTTTGCGCGATTACCTTTACATTCCGCTCGGCGGCAATCAGGTCCGCCCGGTCCGCGCTGCCATCAACCTGGTTATTGTCATGTTTCTCGGCGGTCTCTGGCACGGCGCGGCCTGGACCTTTGTCGTTTGGGGGTTGCTGCACGGTTCTTATCTGGTCATCGAGCGCGTCATTCGTGTTTTTCTCGAAGACGCGCGGTGGGCAAACAATTTCGCCACAAAATTCTTTGCCGGACTCGCTACCTACGCCGCGGTCTGCGTCGCGTGGGTGTTTTTTCGAGCGTCCGATTTCACTATCGCGTCACGAATGTTGCGGGGCATGTTTGGCGGACACGCACACGGCGACGCCATCCTCTCGACCCGCGAAATGTTGCAGATCGCGATTGTCACTGCCTGTATGATGCTGGTGCATTGGTCGCTGCGCGACAGCAACATCGAAACAGCGGTGACGCGTTTGCCGCGTTGGATTGTAACCGCGGCGTGGGCCTTGATGGCTTGCGCCATCATTCTCACTCAAGGAAACAGCAATGCCTTCATCTACTTCCAATTTTAAGCGCATACTGCGGTTGCCGCGTTTGTTCTTCCGCAAACCGACGCCGAGCGAGAGTGTGCATGGTGGTCCGCCGCTCGAATACGAGCGGCCGATTCCGCCGATACCGTGGCGCGGCATCACGGTTGTGGTCGTACTGACCGTTATCGCGGCCACCTTCTCGTGGGAGTTCTACTGTCGCTCGATCGGTTACGGCCCCACGCTCAACGATAACGAAGACCTCTGGACGACAACACGCCGGCGCGTGAAACCTGAGTCGATCGTCATCATCGGGGATTCGCGCGGTTGGTTCGATCTTGATCTTGACGAGCTGCAAAAAGGCTTAGGCAAACGTCCGGTGCAGCTCGCCATGGGCGGCGGCTGTGCTTATCCGGTGCTGGCCGAGCTCGCCAGTGACGAAAATTTTCACGGCGCGATTATCTGCAGCGTCGTGCCGCGCTTGTTCGTCGCGCCACCGGGCACGCCACCGATGGAGCGCGCGGAAAAAGCGGTTCGCCGGTCTCACACTCAAACGCTTGCTCAACGCGCCAGCCAATATCTGGCGATGCCGTTGGAAGAACATGTCGCGTTTCTAAAACAAGAAGAGCTTACCCTCGACGATCTGCTGAAGCGTTTGCCAATTCCCAATCGGCCGGGAGCGCTCGTGCCGCCACGTCTTCCGCCGTATTTCGGGACCCTGGATCGCGAGCGTCGTGCCCGCATGATCGCGGAATGCGCCCTACCGGGAAAATTGCAGAGCACGATTCAACAAATCTGGCTGCCGCTTTTCACCCCGCCACCGCCGCCGACTTACATTCCGAAAGACGAGTTCGTCGAAGAAATGGGTAAAGCGATTGAGCAACGCTTTCATGACGTCGCCGCTGCCGTGCAAAAACTCCGCGCCCGCGGCGGCAAAATCGTTTTCGTGCGCCTTCCTCATAGTGGCGGATTGAAAGCTCTGGAGGATCGCGAAACCCCACGTACCGGTATTTGGGATCGATTGATCAAGGACACGGGTACGGCCGGTATTTACTACGAGGATTACACGGAGCTCGCGGCCTTTAACTGCCCTGAGTGGTCGCATCTTTCCGCGGGCGACTCCGTCGAATTCAGTAAACGTCTCGTCCCGCATCTGCGCAAGGCACTTCAGATGTAGCGCGCTTCGTATCGCGACCGGCGTCGCCGGGTTATCAATCGAGGACAACGCCAGCCGCGGCGACGTCCGTTGGCGAGAGCTCGGACCTTCAACTCAAAGAAACTTAACGAGCGCGTCGGTCGTTTCCTTGGGCCGTTCTTCCAGCACCCAATGCCCCGTGTCCTTCAACACCACGACCGTGACATCAGCGGCGACTAGTTTCATCTGTTGCGCGAGCTGATTGCCTAACGACTTCTCACCGCCGATCGACAGCACCGGCATGGTCAGTTTCGTCTGCGAGAGTTGGGCGAAATCTTTCGCGAGTTCCGGCCACGACGCGAAATAAGCCCAGGCGGCGCGCATTCGTCCCGGCTTGGAATAGGCTTCGGTGTACGCTTTGCGATCCGCTTCCGGGATCGAGCGGGTCTTATCGGCCGCGAGATCGTTCCAGAAATATTCGAAATATGTGCGCTCCCGTCCTTTCACCAAGGCTTCGGGAGTGGGGCCGTGAAACCGAAAATGCCAGATATTCGGATCATTGTAGATGGCTTCCCAGCCGGGAACCCCGGGAAGAAACGCATCCATAACCACAAGCTTTTCTGTTTCAACCGGGAATTGCGTTGCATACGCGTAAGCCACCATTAGACCGATGTCGTGTCCGACCACTCTCGCTTTCTCGACGCCGAGCGAGCGGACGAGCGCATGAATCCGACTCGCGGACGTCTTCATGTCGATCTTGTCCCCAGGGATCGCCGAGTCGCCGATGCCAGGCAAGTCCGCCGCGATCACCGTGAACTTCTCTGCCAACAGAGGGATGATCGGTTTCCACATGCGCGAGGTTTCGGCAAAGCCGTGCAGCAAAATGACCGTCGGCCCGTGACCAGCCGTCATATAGTGCAACTTCACGCCATCGATCTCCGCTGTGCGCGAAACGATGCTCTTGTCTGCCGGTTCGCCGTAAATCGACGCTAAGAACAAGGCGAACACGCAAGACAATCCGACGCGACAAAAGGTAGATAAGCGATTCATAAAAAACTCCTTGGACGTTGATACCCGAACTCGCACCAACGTAGCACATTCAGCCGCCAAGCATTCCACCACGGCTCTTCCCAATCTCTCTCAACTCTGTGTCACGCCGAAGTCCGCGAAGGAGGATCAACAATCAACTCTCAACCCTGTCACAGCGCCTTTACATCTGCGATCTCTTTTGCGAACTGATCTGCTCCCGCGTCTCGCGCTTTAGTGTCTCCAGCATTTCAGGAAGGAGCCCTTCGTGATAGCGGAGAATTGTCCCGGAAGGCGATATCAATAAGACGCTCGGAAGACCCGGACTGCCGTAGGCCTTAAACATTTTGGATTGGACGTCGACAAGTGTCGGGATGCTAAAACCCTGCGATTTCCAAAAACGTCTAACTCGATCCAACCTTTCTTTGCTATCGGGGCCTTGCTCCAAAGTGTTCACGGCGAAAATTGTCACCGGCAAGTGATCGACTGCGGCCCAACTAGCGAGGGCCTGACTTTCCTTTAGCGCCGTCCAACACGGCACGCACCACGTGGCCCAAAAGTCGAGCACCACAACCGAACCCCGCAGATCATGAAGCGCGATCTTTTTCCCCTCGAGACTTTCGAGCTCAAAGTCGGGTGCTACGGATCCAACGGCGAGTCGGGTTGAGGTAAGATCGGCAAGATTCTCGACCGCGCCGCGCGAACCTGGCGTAAAATTGATCGCCACCTCCGGACCGCTCAAGACCTGCGGCGAAAACGTTCCGCTTACGCGAACAAGAAATCCCGCCGGCGCACCGGGTGGCCTTACTTGAAACGAAACAGCAATCAAGAAATGCGTTTTCGAGTCGATCGCTAACGTCAGCTCGCCATTGTTGGCGATGAAACGGATTTCATCCTGCTCTTTATCGCCGGTCACATGCCTGTACCCGGCGATTCGCAGCGGCTCGAGAAGATTGAACCGAAGTGTGTCCAGGCATGCATCGATGCTCTTGCCCGAATGCAGCGCAAGAGGGGGAGGCTCGAAAAGAGAGCCGTTGCCAGCGACGCGCCTTAGGGCCGTCCCAAAATCGCCATCGTATGGCGCAACGACATACTTATCGGACACATCGCTCTGAGTCAGATACAGTTTCGAATCCAGCGCCACCGCCTGCAGCAGCGCGTTTTTTACAATGACCGCGCCTTTGGGTCCAAAGGTGTATTCCTCGCTTTTGGTTTCCTGCTCTGATCCGGGAGCAGTCACTGAGTACGACAACTTGTCCCGCAAAGCGACCACGGATCTGTACGCTGCAGCCGAAGACGCCAGGGCGTCACGCGCGCGTTGAACCTCCGCATCTTGCGCCTCCGCAATCATCATTACGGGCATCGATCCCGCGACCATCGCGAACAACATCCGTTTCATGTCTTCAGCTATGCTTGGGATGCAGATGGCGCCCGGGTTGGATTCAATAATTCTCTAGATGAGGCTCTCGACTCTCGAACTATGTCGCTCCTCGAGCCGCACGACTTGGGATTAGATTGGGGTCAGTGCGCAAATCTTGACACATTCTCTTTCTCACTCTGCTGCTTGGATTGCGCGATTGATGAAATCAGCGAATCGAGACGGCACTTGCCAGTTCCTTCGCTTGACCACAGCGCGTCGCAACAGTTGACTCACATTAGCGGCACTGCGCATTTGCAATTTCTCCGCCAGGCACTCCTGCGTGACAGTGGTCCGGCTCCACAAAAGATGTCAAGATTTGCACACTGACCCCTATTCTTTAAGGCGGGTTCGGCTCGGACCATTAGTCCGGTGGCGCGAACGATACCATCTCGTTAGCGGCTCGATGATTCGTCCAAAAGTTCGCGCCGTCGAATGTGAGCGAGCGACATTGAAATGGAACATGCGCCAGATCCTCTACCTTTGGAGTTTCTTGCCGCGGATCCAAACACGCGATGCGCCAATCCTCATTCCCCTGCTCTGTCCCGCGCAAGACGTAGATCAATCCATCGACGAATACATGGCCGCAGATTTCAGCGCCGACATCAATGACGCGCAAAATTTCTCCGCTGGTATCGAGTTTGAGGACGCGATGCTTGTACCATTGGCTGAGATAGAGATATTCGCCGTCGTAGCTGAGATATGAACCGGTAAACTCCGGGCAGGCGAATCGTTCCGTGTCCGAGAAGCCAATTTTGGGAATGAACCGGCGAATGTAGCGGTCATCGTCCGCGCCTTCACCGATGGTAAAATGAAGCGTCTCGCCGGCCGCGACCGCCGCCCAAGGAATGCCGGGCGCTTCTTTCTCTTCCAGCACCGTCCACTTGTTCGGATCGATCGCATAAATTCGCCGCAGATCGCGCGAGCCCATCCAAAGTGCGTCACCGTCCCACGCCAGCGCCTGCGGTGTCCGCGCCGGCGAAGGCAATCGACGTTGCTCGGTGATTATTGGCAGCTTCAAGATTGCGCCAGAACGATACCATTCCCGCCGTTCCGGTAAACTCTGGCAGCTGCCGGTGTTTTCTCGCTCTCACTCCCGCAGACCCAATCTCGTTGTGATCTCTTGCACGAGTTCACGCGGAGTTCGCCCCAAGTTGACCGTTAAAATGCCCTCGGCGGCACGCGGTTCTTCCAAATCGGCAAACTGGCTTTTTAACAATCCCGAATTCATAAAGTGCCCCTTGCGCTTCCGGAGTTGATTGGCAATGAGCGGGTAGTCGCCGCGCAAATAAACGAACTTCACTTGGTCATTCACTCGCAGAAATCGGCGATACGCATGCTTGAGCGCCGAACAAGCGAGCACCGCATCCTCTTTTGGGTCGAGACGTTTAACCAACTCACGTAAACTCTCCAGCCACGGCCATCTGTCCTCGTCTGTCAGCGGAATACCCGCACGCATTTTCTCGACGTTAGCCGGTGAATGAGAATCATCCGCCTCATAGAACGCCCAGCCAAGTTTTCGCGCGAGCAGCTTGCCGAGTGTTGTCTTACCAGCGCCCGCGACGCCAAAGATGATCACAACCACATTAGATTATCGTGCCGGTATTTCGTTCCAGGGCACGCCGTCCGGTCATAATTCCCGTTCCAAAATTAGCAGGACTCAAGGGCAAAATATTAGCAGCAGGAATACGGCGAAGAGCAGGAGGTGAATGCAACCCTGCAACACGTTCGTTCTACCGCTGCCAAACGTGACCACGCTTGTCGCCAGCGTGAGCAAAAGAAGCGGAAGATTGCCGCCTTCGATGCCGAGTGTCACCGGCCGCTTCGTCGTCATACCAATGACCAAAACGGCCGGAATGGTTAGCCCGATGGAGGCGAGCGCTGAGCCGTGCAGCAGATTCACCGAACGTTGTAGTTGATTTGTCATCGCTGCTTTGATCGCGCTCAGCGCTTCCGGCGCCAGCACCAGACCGGCGATGATCGCGCCACCAAGCGCCTGCGGCATTCCGAAGCGCTCGATGCAGTTATCCAGCGGAATGGCGAATTTCTCCGCCAAAACCACCACCGCGATGAGGTAAAGGAACAACATCACCGTGTGAAAGCCGATCGATCGCGTTTGAAAGTCATGATGATGACCGCGGTCAGCGCTCACTTCTGCGCCTTCCGGCTCCATGAAGTACTGACGATGCTGTCGAGTCTGGGTGATGAGAAAGATCCCGTAAAGGCTGAGCGAAGTGACTACGAGAAATTGTTCCTGCGCGAATGAAAACCGCGGCCCTGACAGCGAAGTGGTGAAGTTCGGTAGCACCAATCCGAGAACAACCAGCGCCATAATCGTATTGAGATAGGAGCTGGTCCCCTGGAGATTGTAATATTGCTCATGGTGGCGCAGTCCCCCCAGCAGCAGAGCCAATCCCACCAGACCGTTGAGCGTGATCATAACAACGGCGAACATCATATCGCGCGCCAGCGTCGGGTTATTCGCCCCATGTAGCATTGCAGCGGAGATCATCACCACTTCGATGGTGATGGCGGAAAGCGTTAGGATGAGAGTGCCGTAAGGCTCGCCGCACCTCAGCGCGAGACCATCCGCGTGCCGCACCACTGAAATCGCCGACCAAAGCACGCCGAGCAATAGCCAAACAAAAACTCCCGCCAGCGCGAGCGGATGATCAACCTCCTCCACAGCTCCACTTCCAATCACGAGGAAGAACGCCGCGCTAGCCAGCCCGATGATCAGCGGAAATTCCGCGCGGAGGAATGAACTGAAACCTTTCGCGGATCTCGCGGCATTGGTTGAAGCATCCACTGCTGCCAGCTTATGCAAAGCGATCTGCATTGCGCAACCGCAACCGCGTCAAAGGCCACACGCCGGACGCGCATCCGGCAAGGCGAGCGCTTGCCAAAGGAGTTTGGAGACAACACTCTCTGCGACTATGCACAACACTGAGGATCGCAGCTTCATCGGTCATCCGCGCGGTCTCGGTTATCTCGCCTTCACCGAAGCTTGGGAACGCTTTTCCTATTATGGCATGCAATCGCTGCTCGTGCTCTACATGGTCAACCGGCTGCTGCACGCCGGACACATCGAGCGCATCGCCGGGTTCGGTCCTTTTCGCCACCTGCTCGAGAGCGTTTATCGAGGCCCGCTCTCGGTGCAGGCGCTGGCTTCGGCAATTTTCGGCCTCTACACTGGTCTGGTTTATCTCACGCCGATTGGCGGCGGATTGATCGCCGACCGCGTGCTCGGACGCACGCGCACAATCACGCTCGGCGCGCTGCTTATGGCCGCCGGGCATTTTCTGATGGCATTCGACTTTACATTCCTTATCGCGCTGACGTGTCTGCTTACCGGCGTTGGTTGTTTCAAGGGAAATCTCGCCAGCCAGGTCGGCGCGCTGTACGCGACGGGCGACAACAGGCGCGCGGACGCTTTTCAGATCTACTATTTGTTTATCAATGGCGGCGTAATCGCCTCACCATTGATCGCCGGTTACGCTCGGCGAAGTCTATGGGTGGCATTGGGGCTTCGGCGCCGCGGGCGTGGGCATGCTGATCGGTTTGTCGATCTATCTCTCTGGCCGGAAATGGCTCCCGCCCGATTCGCCCATCGCGGAAAAAAGCGAGAGCGCTCCAAAAGCTCGTCTCAGCCGTCGCGAAAAAATGGGGATCGTCGCGCTGCTCGTGCTTTTGCCCGTGCTCACGATCGCGGTCATTGGCAACCAACAAATCTTCAACGCCTACCTGGTTTGGGCGGAGAAAAACGCGGACCTCGTCTTCTTCGCCCGCAAAATGCCCACGACCTGGCTCATCACGCTCGACTCGATTGTATCGCTGAGTTTTCTCGCGGGCGCGATCGTGTTCTGGAGGCTCTGGTCGAAAAAATTTCCCGAACCAGCGGAAATCACCAAGCTCGGTATTGGCAGCATGATCGCTGTGACCGGATTTATCTCGTTGGCTATCGGCGCAGCGATTGCGGCAAACGGCGGAACAAAAGTTTCAATCGGATGGCTCGTTGGCTTTCACGTATTGAACAGCATTGGATTTGCGAACGTCTTCCCCGTCTCGCTCGCGCTTTATGCTCGAGTCGCGCCGGCTGCCTTGTCCGCCACCATCATCGGCATCTATTATCTGGCCTTCTTTGCCGCGAATAATCTCGTCGGCTGGATCGGCGGCTTTCTCGAAAAAATGCCCGCAGCACAGTTTTGGCTCTTACACTCAGCATTATGTGGAACAGCCGGCATTATCTTTCTTGTCGCCGGCCGTCTCTTCGGCCACCTGCTTGCCCCGGGCGACAACGAAACCGATGCGAAATAAGCTCTAACCTCCTTGGCTCGCCGGAGTCCTGCGACTGCGGGACGAAGGCGGCTACCCGCTGATTTGGATGTGGAATGTTGAGCAGCCTGCCCCGTTCTACGGTGGTTGGGCACTTTCTTCTGCCCCGATTTCTACTTTCTAATTTTTCCCTTCGCAACCGCCGAACCTTTGACCTTGCTGCTGCGTTGGGCCTTTTGTCAGGATCGCAACATGAAGCAATTTTGTGTAAGCTGTCTCTTTCCAATGTTGTTAACAGCTCAGACCGCACAGCTCACCGAACAGTTGGGCAGGACCGTGCTCTATGAGGACATTGCTCTTTCTCCCGACGGCGCACACGTCGCGTGGGTACAGTCTACCGCCGCCACAACCTCAAAGCAGACCTTTATTCGTGGAACAACCGGAAGTGAACCGGCAACGATGATTAGCATTGCGGGCGCTAGCGAAAGGACTGACTCAGGCCCCGCTTGGTCTCCCGATTCCAAAACACTCGCGTTTTTCTCCACCGCCGGCGAAAAAGATCAGGCGCAGCTTTGGACAGTGAATGCTGATGGTTCTAATCCTCAAAAACATACGCATCTCAAGGGATACGCGGCCCGCCCTCGCTGGTCGCATAACGGGAAGCAGATTGCCCTTCTATATATAGAGGGCGCCGGCGGCGGCGGACCGTTGCTGGCTGCGCCCACTACCACTGGTGTGGTCGATACCGCCATCCACAACCAGCGGATTGCTATTCTCGACATTGCCACCGGGCAGCTGCGCCAGGTTTCGCCGCCTAATCTCCACATCTATGATTACGATTGGTCTCCCGACGACCAGACGTTCGTGACTACGGCGGCTCCAGGACCAGGGAACAACAACTGGTGGATCGCGCAGATCTACACGATCGACATCGCCAAGGGAAACGCCACATCTATCTACAAGCCCTCGCTTCAAGTGGCCGTTCCACGCTTGTCGCCGGACGGTAAGTCTGTCGCGTTCATTGAAGGCTTGATGAGCGATGAGGGATTTCATGGTGGCGACCTGTTCACTATCTCAGCCAACGGCCACGACGTATTGAATCGTACGCGAGGTCGGAAAAGTTCGGTTAGTTCGCTCTTCTGGCAGACGCCGGATCGCATCCTATTTACGGAAATAGTCGGGGGCGGAAGTGCGATCTCTGAATTCACGCTCGCCAATAATTCCGTGCGAACGATTTGGAAAGGCGCGGAGGATCTTCACGCGTTCGGTAATTTCCCTAACTTTGCTGTCTCCAAGGACGGCAAATTCGCGGCCGCAGAACGCAGCAGCTTTGAAACGCCGCCGGAGATCTGGGCTGGACCCATTGGTGAATGGCGCCAGCTAACTAGTGACAATACCGCTCAATCTCTGGGATGGGGCAAAGCCCAGAATCTGGAGTGGAAAAACGAAGGGCTGAACATCCAAGGCTGGCTTCTGCCACCCAGGCAAGTCGAAGCCGGCAAACGATATCCCATGGTCGTTCTGATCCACGGCGGACCTTCAGGCGTAGTAACGCCGGACTGGCCCGCTTCATTTGGAATGTCGAGGGCGATTATCGCGGCCCTCGCGGCACGAGGTTACTACGTCCTGATGCCTAATCCTCGTGGAAGCTACGGCCAGGGAGAAGATTTCACTCGCGCGAACGTAAAGGACTTTGGCGGGGGCGATTTGCGCGACATCCTTGCCGGGGTCGATGTCGCAATTGGAAAATATCCAATCGATCCTGCGCGTCTCGGTGTGACCGGATGGAGTTACGGTGGCTATATGACCATGTGGACTGTCACGCAGACTGACCGTTTCCGTGGGGCCGTAACGGGTGCCGGCATTGCTAATTGGCAGAGTTACTATGGCCAGAACCTAATTGATCAGTGGATGATACCGTTCTTCGGTGCATCGGTTTACGACAATCCTGCCGTTTACGAGAAGAGCTCTCCTATTCAGTACATCAAAAACGTGAAGACCCCTACCCTGGTCATCGTTGGTGAACGCGATGCTGAGTGCCCGGCTCCCCAGTCCTACGAGTTCTGGCACGCTTTACGGACGCTCGGCGTACCGACACAGCTCGTCGTGTATCCCGGCGAGGGACATCTCTTTATCAAGCCCGAGAACCAGGCCGATAGGCTGGATCGTACGGTTGCATGGTTCGACAAGTATTTAAAGTAACCACTCCTATTTCCTGGTTGCCGGCCGTCTCCTCGCACGGGGCGAAAACGAAAGAAGCATGTGATCACAGCGCTGGCGTCGCCAAGAATTAAACTGCAGGCGACGCTGCTACCGTCCCGCTGATGTCATCGGGAAGCAAACTGCTTCCCCTACAGAAATCTTCGTGACCTCCACGAGCAACTCAATTTGCTGGTCAGCGGCGGCGACAATCGTGCATGCTCGATGAGTGCCGCGTTGTCCTTGGGCTACTACTGAACCAGCCATCGCTTATCACGATGAAGAATGGGGCGCCCCTGTGCACGATGATCGGGTGCTCTTCGAGTTTCTCATCCTTGAAGGCGCGCAGGCGGGACTGAGTTGGATTACCATCTTAAAGAAACGAAAGAACTATCGAAAGGCGTTCGATGGATTCCGCGCGGAGAAGATCGCCCGCTACGGCGCCCGCGACGTGCAGCGGCTGCTCGGCGACGCCGGGATTGTACGCAACCGGTTGAAGATCGCGGCTACAATCGCGAACGCGAAGGTGTTTCTTGCGTTGCGGGAAGAGATGGAAAGCTTCGACACGTATTTATGGAGCTTCGTCGGCGGCAAACCAATCCAAAATCGCTGGCGAACGATGGCGGAGGTGCCGGCGCGCACGCCCGAATCCGATGCCATGAGCCGCGATCTGCTGCGGCGAGGATTCAAATTCGTCGGCTCGACGATCTGCTACGCATTGATGCAGGCGACCGGCATGGTCAATGATCACCTGGTGACTTGTCCGCGACATGCGGAACTGGGCGGCGCGCCGCGGCGCACGTGACGAAAATGCGTAGCGCTGATAAGTTCCGACATGAATACAACGTTGAATTACTCCCCGAATCTCACCCAACGTCCGCCGCGTAGTCCACGCGTACGCCTCGGGGGCTACGTCGTGCTTGCACGCATCCTCGACAAAGGCCGCGCCGAAATCGCTGGCGTGGCAGGCGAATACAAATACAACAATCCAATAGACCATCATTGGTTCCGGTTTACCGGCTTAACCGCCGAAGCATTGAAGGCCGAACTCGCCACGGGAAAAGGTGACGGCGAAATACTCGCGTGGATTGAGCAGAACGCTCCCTGCAAACGCACACCGTGGGAGATCCAACAGTGGAGCGCCTACCATAACGAGCGCGGACCAGATGGCGATGTCGAAACGCTGGAGTTTTTCACCGAGCAAGTCGGCGGCATCAGCAAGACTCGCGAAGATGTGAAAACGTGGTTTGATTACCTCGACCTCGACGATCACCTTACTTTCGGCGGTCCGGCGTAACCGGTTGTAGATCGAGGCGTCTCGAGATTCTCCTGCCGGACATCCCACACGATCCGCGTGAACGGCGGTTTTGTGTAAGAATGCGAAGGTGGATCGACCGCTCCGCGGGGCGATGGTAAATCAGTGCGGATTCGCCACCTCGTTAGCATCGAGCAAGGGACTGCTCGATCCACCTGTACAAACTCCAGTGCGGCTCGCACTTTCTGCGGTCGCTTTCGCCAATGAACTGCCCGACAATGGGCCACGACCAACAACCAGGAACGACAAACCAATGACAAACACTCACGCTGAGGGAAGCGAATTATCTGACCGAAGAACGCTGGTCACGGGTGGGACCACGGGTATCGGCGAAGCAATCGTCAAACGGCTGAGGCAAGCCGGTGCAACGGTCATGACGACTGCTCGATCTCGGCCGCCTAACCTTCACCTGCCGGATTTGTTTATCGAGGCTGACATCAGTGCGCGTGAAGGAGTCCAAAAAGTCGCCAAGGGAGTGCTTGCTCGTCTCGGCGGCTTGGACATTCTCGTCAACAACGTGGGTGGCTCGTCTGCGCCGAGTGGTGGCGTACTTGCATTGAGCGATGACGACTGGCAGCAAACGTTCGATACGAATTTGTTCGCTGCTGTTCGGTTAGATCGCACTTTCCTGCCGAAGATGCTCGAGCAGAAGTCCGGCGTCATCATTCATATCTCGTCCATCCAGCGCACCCTCCCACTTTACGATGCGACGTTAGCCTATGCCGCGGCGAAGGCTGCGCTGACGAATTACAGCAAAGGACTTTCGAACGAAGTCGCGCCGAAGGGAGTGCGGGTGAATACGGTTGCTCCGGGTTTCATCGAAACGGAAGCAGCGGCAGCCCTGATCAAGAGATTAGCCGAAAACGCCGGCACGGATCTTAACACCGCCCGGCAGCAACTGATGGATTCACTCGGCGGCATTCCTGTGGGACGCACCGGGCACCCCGAGGAAGTTGCTGAGCTTGTTGCCTTCCTCGTATCCGATCGCGCCTCGTATATCAATGGCGCCGAATTCGTCATCGACGGAGGAACTATTCCGACGGTCTGATGCGTCCTGATTGGGGGCCTCCAACTCGTAGAGCCATACGGCTTAATTACCCGCCGGACGAAGTCGCGATAATAAACACTCTTGACGTTGGCGCTGGCGCGCGCAGTTCGTAATGGTGCCAAAGAGTAGCGCAGGGTCCGAATCACGGAACTCAAAGCTCCCATCGCTCCGGCGGTTGAAGTTCTGGGTGTGGTTCAAGGAACGAGCTCACCCAAGCGATCTCCAGGTTACCCTTGTTTGGGCGGGCATCGTTGGTTTTTGCGGTGCGCTTTCTTCGATTGCATTCCGCTTCGCAACGAGCGTTGTCCACAAGTTGCTTACTGGAAGTTCGGCCCCGGGTTTGGTCGAAAGTTTTACACACCTTCCTCCGTTACTCCGGTTCGTCATTCCAGGGGTCGGCGGATTGATCGCGGGCGCGATCCTTTACTTCGGCATGCGCTGGCACGGCGAGGTCGCAACAACCGATTACATGGAAGCCGTCGTTCTCGGCGACGGAAAAATTTCTGCGCGACGCAGTCTGGTGAAATGCCTTTCCGCTTTGTTCACCATTGCCTCCGGTGGATCAATCGGGCGCGAGGGCCCACTCGTTCAACTCTCTGCCTTAATCGCTTCGCTACCCGGGCGTGTGCAAAAATGGTCCACTCCGCGCCTGCGATTGCTCGTTGGTTGCGGTGCGGCCGCTGGCATCGCCTCTGCCTACAATGCGCCAATCGCCGGGGCCCTCTTTGTCGCCGAAATCGTACTCGGCTCCGTTGCCATGGAGATTTTTGGGCCGCTCGTGTTCTCGTCCGTCATCGCCACGCTGACGGTGCGCGCTTTCCTCGGAGGCAGCCCGCTTTACGACATACCGCCATTCCAGTTGAATGGAACTTGGGAGATCGCTCCTTATCTGTTGCTTGGTCTTGGCGTGGGCGTGATCGCGCCCTGGTTCATTCGTCTTTTGCGCGCGAGCGAAAACCTGGCCGCACAAATCGCTGCGCCAGTTTACATAAAGATGTGCATCGGCGGTTTTATTGTGGGTGCACTGGCGGTCTGGCATCCGGAAGTCTGCGGCAACGGCTACAGCGCAGTGAACGAAATCCTGCGTGGACAATGGTTTTGGCAAACACTCGCCGTCATTCTCGTTTTCAAAGTTCTTGCGACAGGGGCCACCTTTGGCTCGGGCGCGGTCGGCGGCGTTTTCACCCCCACCCTTTTCGTCGGCGCGAGTCTCGGCTTTCTCTTCGGTGACGCCGCGCAATACTTTCCTGGTCATCTGCCGATCAACCCGAGCGCATTTGCGCTCGTCGGCATGGGCGCGTTCCTGGCGGCTACAACTCACGCACCGATCATGGCAATCATCATGATCTTTGAGTTGACGCTCGATTACCAAATCATCCTGCCCTTGATGCTCGCCTGCGTTATTGCCTATTACACCTCCGCTAGCATCGAGAAACGTTCCATCTACGCCGAGCCGCTCAAACGTAAAGGCGCCGGCGATTATCGCCAGCAGCTGGCCGAGCTTCATGTCCGAGATCTCGTGAAAAGGGATCCACTGACTGTTTCGCCGACAGCGCGCTTCGCCGAGATCGGCGAAAAATTTATCGCCACGCGCGTTAACTACCTCTACGTCACCGAGGGCGAACGCTTCATTGGCGCGATTTCTTTACACGACATCAAAAGTTATCTCAACAGCCCGGAACTGGCCGGGCTGGTAATCGCCGGCGACATCGTGCGCGATCCGTTCCCGGTCGTGCGCCCCGAGGCGTCGCTGACCGAAGCAATGGAACGTTTCATCCACCACGATGGGGAACGTCTTCCGGTCGTGAGCAACTCTGGAGATCGCCGGCTCCTCGGGAGCATCTCCAAGACTGATGTGATCCTCGCGCTC
>Ga0210399_10002101_pt1 | contig 15489 bp, 13 predicted proteins | sample IncBWC14MmetaG_FD_150865 | JGI IMG/M metagenome (GOLD analysis project Ga0210399, IMG submission 150865) | Forest soil microbial communities from Barre Woods Harvard Forest LTER site, Petersham, Massachusetts, United States - Inc-BW-C-14-M | ecosystem: Environmental > Terrestrial > Soil >...
TGTTGCGCTGGGCCTACTAAGGCTATTTAGGCGTATTGAGCGTTCGAATTAGCAGGAGCGCAAGGAAGCCGCGAGATTGAGATTAGCCTGCAGGCGGCGGTCGACCAGTACAGCCGCGTAACGGGCGCAAATGGCTCGCTCACGCTCGCTCCAGACGGCAAAGGTTGGAATCCGCTTTCCAAGGATGGCGTCGAGACCTTCGATGAACCGGTAATACACGCGTACCAAACCCAAGCTGCTTCGATTTGGATTTAGATCGGGCGTCAAGTCGTGTAGGCCCGCAAGAGTCTCGAAATGCTGCGGCGTGAGGCGCCCATTCTCTACATGGGCGGCTGCCAGCACTCGGTCTGAGACCGGCTGTGAGGCAACTCCCGCCAGGACCGCCCTCCAATAGTAGAGGGCGAACTGTGACAGGGCCACGATGGAGATCGCTAGTAGCATTGCGCTAAACATCCCTCAGCCTCTAAAGGGATTCTGGCAGCGGGGAAAATATATTCCTATAGTTCCGAAGTACCAGAGGACTGGAACTTTTGGCGTAACTCATTGACATTATTAGGCTTATTCAAGGGTACGAAGGGTGAGAGAGGGCTTGCGTGCGGGATGCCCCCTCACCTATCCTCCCTGGGTACAAGGGTTTATGAAGGGGTGAGGGTATGCAAGCGAATCGTCGCTGGGTAGTGCTGGCAGGGGTGGTGGCAATGGGGGCGTTCCTCTGTGCGCAGAATAGTGCGTTCGCCAAACCGGACGAAGAGCGCGTGGCCGACCGGGGGGCGATTCATTCTGTTCTCAGCGCGCAGCAGGCCGCTTGGAACCGTGGGGACGTGGACGCGTTTCTGGTGGGATATTGGCATTCGCCGGAGCTAACGTTTTCCGGGAGCAGCGGCGTGTCGCGCGGCTGGGATGGCGTGATGGCCCGTTACAAGAAGACCTATCCCGACCGGGCCGCGATGGGGCAACTCGATTTTTCGGAATTGGAGTTTCGTTTTCTGGGGCCGGACGCGGCGCTCGTCCTTGGAAAGTGGCATTTGAAGCGCGAGAAAGATGAGCTTGCCGGCGTGTTTACGCTGGTGTGGCAGCGCTTCCCGGACGGATGGAAAATCGTTCACGACCACACCAGCGCGGTGGCAGAAAAAAAGTAAGAAAATAGAAAATAGAAATTGGTAAAGAAGGCCCCATCGAAAAAAGCGTCGTCAAGGAAGGTTTCTTCAAACGGCGGCTAATCCGGCCAATTCTGGATTTGCTACGCCAGGGAATAACGCCCGAGAAAATCGCGCTGAGCGTGGCGCTCGGCGTGGCCTTGGGCGTGATTCCAGTGCTGGGTTGGTCCACGACGTTGTGTGCGATTGCCGCGATCGCCTTGCGGCTGAACCTGCCTGCCATCCAGCTCGTGAACTATTTTGTGTATCCGGCGCAGATCGCCCTGCTCGTGCCCTTTTTTCGCTGGGGCGAAAGACTCTTTCACGCGCCGCATTTTCCGATTTCCGTGCCGCAGATTTACGCACTGTTTCACGCGGGCGCGTGGATCGCGGTCAAATTGCTGTGGACCACCATCTGGCACGCCATCGTCGCGTGGGGAATGATGGCGCCGGTCTTTGTGGGATTGGTTTACGCGATTTTGTTGCCACTGCTGCGCCGCGCCCTTCGGCATGAACTGGATCCGCAGGGCGGAGTCGCCTGAACGCAAAAGAAAAGCCTCAGGTCTGAAGGCCTGAGCTACAGGATTTCGAGAATTTCTTCGTAGCGCTTGAAGGGCGGAATCAAGTACGCGCCAGCCAGTTCGGTGCGGGCCCAGGCGAGCATTTCGCGGGCGACTTCGAAGCCGCGATCGCGCGCGGCGGCGCCGGCGGTTTCCATCGATTTCAGCAAAGGCTGGGGAATCACGATGCCGGGCACTTCGTTGTTCAAACGCAGTGCCTGCTTGTAACTGTTCAGCGGCCAAACTCCAATCATGATGGGGATCGCAGGCTTGGTGCCGAGTTTCTTCAGGAAAGCATGCCAGTGTTCAGGGTCGAAGAGTGGTTGGGTCATGGCGAAATGCGCGCCGGCCTCGACCTTGGCGTGGAAGCGCTCAATTTCATTGTCGAGATCGTCGGCGACGGGATTGAGAGCCACGCCAATCGTAAAATTTGTCGCGCCGCCGAGGGTTTTTCCCGCCCAGTCGGTGCCTTGATTCAACCGATGCAAAACTTTGACCAAGCCCACGGAATCGACTTCGTAGACGCCGCTGGTTTCCGGATAATCGCCAACCGACGGTGGATCGCCGGTGATCGCAAGAACGTTGCGCACGCCGCCGACGGTCCACGCGCCGAGTAGCGCCGCTTGCAAGCCGATGATGTTCTGATCGCGTGTAGTGAGATGCGGGACAGTTTCCACGCCGCGCGCTTCGAGAGCGCCGGCCACAACTAGTGCATCCATTCCGACGCGCGCCATGGCGCCGCTATTGATGTCGATGGCATCGACTTTTTTCGACCCCATGACTTTATCGACCTGCTCGTAAATGCGATCGAGAGAGAGGCCCTTGGGCGGATCGATTTCCACGCAGACCGTGAATTTCTTGGCTTGGAGATTTTTCCAGAATTTACTTTCCGGGTCGCGCTCCGCCACCGCGACGGGTTTTAGAACCATCTCCACGGATGGTGTAGCGGGATGGGCTTTTGCAGGGCGAAGCGACTTCACCGCTTCAGCCATGGCGCGAATGTGGGCCGGGGTGGTGCCGCAGCAGCCGCCGAGAAGCCGGACGCCGAGCGCAACCGCCTCGCGCGCGAACAGCGCAAAATATTCGGGAGAAGATTTTGGATAAACGATGCGGTCGCCTTCACGCTTGGGAATACCGGCGTTGGGCATGCCACTGACACGAATATTATCGACAGCGGCAAGCTCCGCGAGGATGCGCAGAAGCGCCTGCGGGCCAAGCGTGCAATTCGCGCCGATGATCTGGACGTTCTTGCCTTTCAATTGCGACGCCGCATTCGTGGGGCGGACATCGCCGAAGGTGGTGCCTTCTTCCGAGTAGGTAAGTTGCGCGACGATAGGCAATCCGGAAAACGAGCGGATAGCATCAATCGCCAGGAGCAATTCTTCAATGTAGGAAAAGGTTTCAAGGATGTAGAAGTCCACGCCGCGTTCTTCCAGCGCGAGAGCTTGTTCGTGAAAAATGTCCTGGATCTCTTCCGGTTCGGGATGCCGCGACTGCACGCCGAGTCCCAGCGGACCGATGGAGCCGGCAATCAAGACTTCGCGGGAAGCCGATTCGCGCGCTTCGCGGGCGATTTTCACGCCGCGGCTGTTGAGGCGCTGCACTTCTTCGGCGAGCCCGAGCGGTGCCAGCTTGAAGCGATTGGCTCCAAACGTGTTGGTTTCGATGATCTGCGCGCCCGCTTCGATGTAAGCCTGGTGCACGCGGAATACGGCTTCCGGCTCGGTCGAGTTCAGCTCATCGAAGCAGCGCTGCGTGCCTACGGCCTCGTGCAGCATCGATCCCATCGCGCCATCGGCGATGAGTATCGAGTCTTTCAGCCGCTCATTAAAATCGAGAATTTTCATGATGTTTTTTTCGCGCCGACTCAGCCTTTAGGTGTTCAACAAACTGCAATTTTGCCAGGAGAGAAAATCGCAAGTTCGAATCCCGGCACATCCAGCAAACATGACCAAACCGCTCCGACGATGGCGTAAGTCCAAATTGTGGATCGTGGAGTGACGGAACGTTTCGTAAAAACGAAAATGATTAACGCCCAAACTAACACTCGCACTAGGAACAGAAACAGGTACGAGCCATAGTCCGGCACCTTCGAACCGGGCTGGGGGAAAAGAAGCCCCATGAGGAACCCGCCCAGCAAAGTCATCGGTGGACCAAGCAGGAGACCTAGTCCGGTCCTTGCCGCAGCGATTTTGACCGCGCCCGCGGTGATCGTAGGCTGAAGTTTTTTCAGGGCGATACCCGCGAGTACATAACCGCCAAACTTGACGCTCACGAATGCAGCGAGACCCACGGGTCCTGGAAAATACCCTCCCACTAACCCTCCCTACCGCTTTTGTTCCATGAGGCTGGCGACGGTGCTCATAAGATCGTACTTGGTGAGAATCTCGAAACGCGAGTCGCCCATTTCCACAAAGACCGCCGGGTTTTCGTGGCTAAGGATTTGCGTGATGCGCTCGACTGGTGCGTTCCTGGGCACTTGCGGCAAAGGCTTGCTCATCATTTCGCGAACGACGAGCTTGCGGAGATCCTTGCCTTGCAGCGCGAGATTCAGGATTTGGTCTTCGTAGATCGTGCCGATGGGAATGTTCTCTTCGAAAACAGGAATTTGCGAAATGTCCTGCTCCTGCATGGTCTTCAGCGCATGAAACACGGTTTGGTGCGGGCGCGCGATGACGAGTTCACGAACTTTACCGCTGGCGTGTTTCGCGTTGACGACTTGCATTGCGGTGATGGCGGTAGCCGCGTCCACATAGCCGCGCTCGTGCATCCACAAATCGTTATAAACCTTGCTGAGGTAGCGCGTTCCGGTGTCCGGCAGCAGCGCGACGACAAAGTCATGTGGCCCGAGATCCTTGGCAAGGCGCAACGTCCCTGAAATACAACCGCCGCCAGAGCCGCCGGTGAATAGCCCTTCCATTTTCGCGAGGCGCCGCGCCACGACAAAGCATTCTTCGTCGTTCACCTGAATCATATCGTCGAGAATTTTTAAATTCATGGTGGTGGGGAAGAAATCCTCGCCGATGCCTTCCACAACGTACGTCTTGGCTTTTATGGTTTGCCCCGTTTTCACGAAATCGTAGTACAGCGAACCGTAGGGATCGACGCCGACAATTTTTACGCTGGGATTTTTTTCCTTCAGATATTTTCCCACGCCGCTGATGGTTCCGCCCGTGCCAACTCCGCAAACGAAGTGCGTGACCTTGCCCTCGCTATCCTCCCAAATTTCAGGTCCCGTGGTGCGGTAGTGCGCTTCGGGGTTCATCGGATTGTCGTACTGATTCGGGTAGTAAGAATTGGCAATTTCGCGGGCGAGTTTTTTCGCTACGGAATAGTAGCTGCGCGGATCTTCGGGCTCGACTGCAGTAGGGCAAACAATCACTTCGGCCCCAAGCGCTTTGAGCAAATCCACTTTTTCCTTGGACTGCTTATCGGTCGTCGTAAAAACGCATTTGTAACCGCGCACCGCCGCGACCAGCGCGAGGCCCATGCCGGTGTTGCCGGAAGTGCCCTCAATAATCGTGCCGCCGGGCTTGAGCAGTCCCTTTTTCTCGGCTTCGTCGATCATGCTGATGCCGATGCGGTCTTTTACCGAGCCGCCCGGATTGGTGAATTCCGCTTTGACGTAAATCTGCGGCTTCAGGCCCTTATTGATGCGGTTCAAGCGCACCAGCGGCGTGTGACCAACGGCTTCCAGAATGTTGTTGCACTTCATCCGTCTTCTCGATTTCTCCGCCGAACGGAATTCAGTTTAACATCTTCCCGAGGAGTTGCCCTACCGAGCGGCACGCTCCATTTTGTTACGTTCAAAGAAGAAGAGAGTAGATTATTCTTTCTGGGATTTCGAAGAACGGGGGGACCGGCATGGCAAGGCAGAATATTTCGAGCGGTGCGCCGTGGGAGCCGATTGTGGGTTACTCGCGCGCGGTGCGGATCGGCAACGTGATTACGGTGTCGGGGACGACGGCGACGGGGCCGGATGGAAAGATCGTGGGCGTAGGCGATTTGCGCGCGCAAACGGTGCAAACGATCAAGAACATCGAATCGGCGCTTGGCAAGGCCGGCGCGAGCTTAAAGGACGTTGTGCGGACGCGAATTTATGTGATTAACATTGCCGAGTGGGAAAAAGTTGGGAGAGCGCACGGAGAGTTTTTTGGAGAGATCCGGCCGGCTACGAGCATGGTGGAAGTGAGCAAACTGATCGCGCCGGAGATGCTGGTGGAGATTGAGGCGGACGCGATCGTGGAATGAGGTATATGAGGTTCATGAGGTAAAGGAAGTAAAGGAGCCAGTGGACCAGCGGCGGCCTCGTCTCCCTAAGAGGATCGCGATCAGTCCGGAATTTTCATGACATCGGCGCTTTACGATTCGTTTATTGCGGATTATTACGACGAGTCGCCTGTGGTGAAGGGGCGGCTGCAGGACGTGGCGTTTTACCGCGACGCGGCGCGGGAATTCGGCGATCCTGTGCTCGAATTGGGTTGCGGCACGGGGCGCGTCACCATGGCGCTGGCACAGGCAGGAAAGCGCGTGACCGGGCTTGATCTCTCCGAGCGCATGCTGGAGCGCGCGGTGAAAAAACGTGGGGGGCTTTTTACCGAAGAGCGCGAGCGCATTCACCTCGTTCAGGGAGACATGGCCAAGTTTGATCTTGGGGAAAAATTCCGGCTGGTCATCATTCCTTTCCGGCCGTTGCAGCACTTGCTGGAAGTGAAGCAACAGATGGATTGCCTGGAATGCGCGCGCAAACATCTCGCGCCGGGCGGGCGGCTGGTCCTGGACGTGTTCCAAACGGACGCCGAGCGCATGCACGACCCCGTGCACATGCGGGAGATGCTGGTGACGGAATACAACACCGCCGACGGGCGGCGGGTGAAGATCACCGAGCGGGTAGCCGCGTTTCACCGCGCGGAGCAGATCAATGACGTGGAGATGATTTTCTCCGTGGTGCATCCCAGCGGGCGCAAGGAGCGGATGGTGTTTGCCTGGCCGCTGCGGTATTTCTTTCGCTACGAAGTGGAACACCTGCTGGCGCGGTGCGGGTTCCAGGTCGTTGCGGAGTACGGAGACTTTGACCGCACGCCGATCCTGGATGATTCGCCGGAGATGATTTTCGTGGCGGAGCAGCAGTAGCGAATAGGGACGGAAAAGCGGGAGCAGGCTCCCACACTCCCTATGAAAAAACGCCCCGACGCTCTACCAGCGGGCGCGGATGCGGTACTTCAGAACCGAAGTGCCGTCCTTGGCGACCGGTACGATGAATTGGGCGGCGAAGGCAGCGGTCTTGGTGTACTTGTAGGTGGAAGAGAGCATTTCCCAATCCCCGCCGATGGGTTCGTTCACTTGCACGGTGACGGGGCCGTCTTTGTGGTTGCGCAGGGTGACTTCAAATTCCATTTCCCAGGTGTGAGTGTCGATGCGCTTGTAGTCCGTCTGCTTATGCTCGGCGACGACGTCGAAGGCGTTGCCGATATGAATGTTCACGAACTCGTCTTTGGGAGTGTGGTCGATGCGGTCTTCGCCGGCGAAGAGAATGCCGCCCTTGGAATCTTTCTGATAGACGCGGACGTTGCCTGCGGGAAGAGGGATGCCGAGGCCAGCTTTTTCTTCATTCTTGAATTTGTAGTAGACCATGACGGGATCTTTGAGCGGGGCGCCGGGAGCCTGTTGGTTGTGGTAGTAATAGTTTTGCCCGTTGACCATGAAGATTTTCTCGACGGGCACGCCGGAGCCCTGGAGAAGACTGATTTGCTTTGTTTCTTTGTCTTCGACGGAGGTCTTGCGGCCGAGCGAGTAGAGATGGTATTCGCTGAAGGCTTCCTGCTGGAACTGCGCGGCGGCGGCCTTCGCGGCCATCGGTACGGCCATGTCATTCCTTGCCCTCAGCCCCCCTTCTGCTACGCGGTTCAATTCGCCGGCGACGAGCTGGAGCCTGGCATTGTGAAACGCGGTACCGCTGTTGTTGACAACAGTGACCCAGCCATCCAGGTCGGCGTTTTTGTCGTCGCGGGCGACGGTGAGAACGTAGTCGGCATTCCAGGACAAATTGCTGGCGAGGTAGGAAGCTTCGATTTGCTGCTTTTTCGCACCGGAATTCTCGAGAGACATCAGCAGGGTGGGCCGCTCGTAGAGATTGGCGGGGACTTCGGCGAAGCGATAGCTCTCGGCAAACATTCCGGTGACGATGTCGTTGCCGATTTTCCAGACCGGACCGTTGTTGTCGGAAAGCAGAGTGGCTTTGATTTCTTCGCGCTTGGTCGTGCCATTGTCCTGGTAAGTGCGCACCAGTGTGACTTCCTTGCCGACGTATTTGTGTAGAAGCTTGGCGGGTTCGAGGAGATCGTATTCGTAGTTCTGTTCGATGACGCCGAGCTTGTCAGGCTCGTTCAGCGAGCGGAAATGAACCGTGGCGGGATTGACGGTGGCGGCGATATCCATGAATTTCAGTCGGAAGGCGCCGCTAGGAAGAGCGAGATTGCGGACATCGCGAATGAGAGCGATGTTGGAGTTGTAGACGGTCACGTTCAGGTCGGTCTGATCGCTGAGGCTGGTGGATTGATCGCCGGCGCTCGCGCGCGCGGAGTTCTTTTCCTGGGCCGCATACACTTTATTGCCGCGAATGGCTGGATACAGAATTGCTGCTCCGGCGGCAAGAACTGCAACGGCAGAGATTTTCAAGAACAATCGATTGGTCGACCGACTCACGAGGATCTTCATCACGTTCACCTCAAACTGGATTTGCCTTCTGACTTAGAACGATGCTGGGCGAATTTCTTGCACTCCAGAAACTGGGCCTGGACGCTCTACATCACGGATTCGGGACCGGCTTCCAGGTCAGGCCGCCGTCACTGGTTTCAAAGCTTTTCGTGCCGCGCGCGTTCCAGATGGTGGCGTGGAGCGCGTCGGTGGCGCGAATTCCACCGAGATCTTCGGCGAGCGGTGAGGAGATGACTTTCCAGTGGGTGCCGCCATCGGTCGTCAGGAGAAGAGCGCCTACCCGGCCGACAATCCAGCAGACTTGATCGGAAGGAGCGGACCCGGTCAGCAGGTCGACGAGAACACCGCTGGATTGGCGCGACCAGGAAGAACCGCCATTTTTGGAGAATTCAATGAGGCCGCTGCGGCCGACGCGCCAGAAAACGTTGGAGTTCGGCGAGGAGAACAGATGCGAATTGGAAATCGAACGGGCGACGATTAGGGAACGGGCGTCGGGATAATTGGATGCGACGCCACCAACTTCGGCCGGCGGTGGGGGAGGAGCAGCGGGTGCAGGTGCAGGCGCAGCGGAAGCCGCCGCGGAGGCGGATTTTGCCTTCGCGGCAGATTGCATTTGACCCATAGGAGCGGGACCTGCGACTTTTGGCGCGACGTAATTGTTGTTTTGATTCTGGATTTGGGCGTTTAGCTGCTCGGCGGTGTCCGCATGCAGCTTCTCGGCTTCAGCCCGTTCATCTTCCTTTTTTCGCAAAGTCTCGGCAAGAACTTTGGAGTCGAGGTCGGCGCGATTAGCGGCGGTCATCTGATCCGCGACAGCATCGCGCTGGCGGTCTTTTTGTACGCGGAGTTCCTGATTAATTTGCGAATTCGCAGACCTGCCGCCAGTTGCGTCACCCAACTTCTGGATTTGCTTGGCGACGTCGGAAGCTGAACGACCGTCGGCAAATGCTGGTTCGCTGGCCGGTGCTTGCGGGCGGGTGAGAATGGCGCTTGGTTTCGCGGGTGCGGAGGATTGGGGCTCGCGTATTGCACCGGAAGTGATGGGAGGAGGCGCCTGATTCTTCGCCATTTTGGTTTCATTCTCGCTCACCGAAGGAAGGGGCGAGTGGGGATTTTCGTGCAGGGCGATCCACACGAGAAGTCCGGCGGCGATTGCGCCGGCTGGCGCGAGCCACTGCCAGCGCGCGCCTCTGAAGAGGAGGACACGGCGAGACTTTCGTGCCCGTGCTTCTGGAGATGATGTCGGAGCTGGACTGGAAACACCTACTGCTGGTGCGCCTGCAGTTTGTGAGAAGACTTGCTCTACTTCCGCGGCCTGCAGGGGAATTTCGTCCGTCATTTCCAAATGGGCGAGGACGGTCTGGCAACTCGCGCAGCCAACGATATGTTCTTTCAAGGAATTCAATTGCTCAGGAAGGAGTGAGCGCTCGTGATAAGCCGCCAGCATTTCCGGGTCAGGGCATGCGGCGCTCTGCGAAGCGGAAGCGCTGGAGATTCCCGAAGCTTCGCCGGCATCCGCGGCAGAGCGCAGATGGCGAGCCAGCGCTTTGTCAAACATCCGATCGCGTTCGTCAGGCGCCATAGGCTTCTCCATCCTTAGAACGAAATTGGGCGGCATTCTTGCACGGCGCGGTCATGGTGTGCGCTTTCCGGCTGCCGGCCCCGGCGATTTTGAGCGTGGCAGCAATTTATCCAAATCGATGGGGATGTCCCCGGCACTGCACTCGAAGCAAAGAGCAATCTCGGGATCGCTCATGCCGGGTTGAACCGCGAAACCGTTTGCGGCGCCGATCCCATTGCGAAGAATTTCTTCCACAGCCAGCCGCAAATCGCGGCGCACGCGGTCCAAATGACGAGAGACGCTGGATTCGTGCTCACCGAGCAGACGTCCGATTTCCGCAAGCGTTTTTTCCTCGGCGTAATAGAGGCGAAGCCGCTCCTTTTCCTGGGGGTCGAGGCGATCGAGAGCGGTTTGCAAGGCGCGGGTGAAGGAGGCGACGTAGCGCTCTCGATGCGGGTCGAGAGGTTGCGCCGGCGGACCGAGCAAGGTCCTTGGCGGCCCATCGCCGGTGTCGTCCTCGGGAAGTTCCTCGAAGCGCCGGCCGGCGCGGATGGAATCAATGTGCCTTTGGGCAAGGACGGCCCGGAGCCAGGTTTTCAGGGAACTGCGTCCGTGAAAGTAGCGAAAGAGCGACCGCTCCGTTCCTTTGCCACCAGCCAAGCCGTACAGTTCCGAAAAAAGAGAATCCGCCAGATCGCAGGCCTCTGCAGAGGCGGCATTGCAGCGAAGGATGGCCCCCGCAGCCGCCCGCAGGTAAGCCCGGTAGGTGTTCACAAAATACTCCCAGGCGGCATCGTTTCCGGCACAGCAAGCGGTAGCCAAAGCCAGGTCTTCCAGGTGTAACGCGCTAAGATACTCTTCGAGATGACGGGGAGTGAGCGCTCCGCTTGTCGGGTGCTTGCTTGCGCTGCGTTGCAGAGCGGCGGCGAACTGCCCCTGAGAAAGCACCCAACGTTCGGCATTTGCCAGCACGTATAGCCTGTCCATCAAGGCGGGTTGGTCTCTGAGCGCCTGCACCCCATCCAGCCTATTCGCGTCTGCTGACCGGCTTTCAGAATCTTTGTCCATGTCTATTTCAGGTGATTACTGTACTCCAAGAAAGTCCGTCCCCGCCTAGAATGCTGCACTTAAGGATAAGCCCGAGGGGGGCAAGAATGTGCAAAAGGAGACACACAACCCCAGGCAAACTTAGGGTATCCTATCGGGTGTTGCGCGCCCTCCCCGCAACGAATACTGCCTCGCCGGGTTGGAAAAGGGTGCGCGACGGTGCGCTCGCGGGAGCATTAGCGACTTCGCGACGCTAGTACGAAAGTCCTATTCGGGCTCCCCCAGCCACATACGTACTCTGGTGCTGCTTAAGCGCAGTACCTACCCTGCAAGCGGACTTGGGAGCATTTGGAATCCCAAGACAGCTCCACTTTGTGGGCCGGAAATTTCACGAGGCGGCACGCGGATGACAACCATGATTGCAGATCCACCACGTAAGACGTCGATGGGCGTCGGTTTTGAAGGCAACCGCGGACGTTCGGGAGATCCCCAGGCCTGGAAGAAGGCGATAGGCACCAAAGCTATTCCGGCACGACTTGCTTTGCTGCCCGAAGCCAAACCGAACTGGAACCGCCTAGGCGTGAGCGCGGGCGTACAGCTTGCGATCTTCGGCTTCTTGCTGCTGCTTCCCCTGCTGTTCCCAACGCAGATGCAAACGGCACTGCACTTACGCGCTACGGAGCTGATGCAGCCGGTTACGGAAATCCCGGTTGCGCCGCCACCTCCACCGCCGGTGAAAGTAAAGGCCAAAGTTACGCCGCCGCAACCAAAACCTGTGGTGCCCGAACCGGTGAAGCTGAACCCCAAACAGACGCACGTCTTTCTTGCGGCAAAAGTCGAGCCGCCCAAGATAAAAACCTTGGAAGCGAAACCCGTAGAACTGAATCCGGTGTTCGAGCAGGTAAAGATCGATACGCCGACGAGCCAGCCGAAAAAGCCGAAAGAAGATGTGAAAGTCGGCATGATGTCCTCCGGGAGCGCGGCACCCGCAACGGTGGTGGCCCCAGTAAACAAAGTGCAGACTGGCGGGTTTGGCGATCCCAACGGTGTGGCTGGCAAAGGTGACCCGAACAAGACTACCAACGTCAATCGTCTTGGCTCGCCAGCATTGCCGGGTGGACCGGGATACGGCAACGGCACCGGCGGCGACAAAGGAATTCGCGGCACGGTGGCAAGCACCGGGTTTGGCAACGGCACAGCAAATCCTCCGCCAGCCGGCAAGAAGGGCACGCTACAATCCACGGGCTTTGCGGATCAGTCAGTGGCGACAGATGCGCCCAAGAAGAAAGCAGTGGCCGGCGAGAGCGCCACAACGTCTGTTGACATATTAGAAAAACCACATCCGGAGTACACGGCGGAAGGGCGTAGTCTGAAGATTGAAGGCGACGTGGTACTCGACATGGTGTTCCTGGCGAATGGCAGCATTCAGATCAACAAAGTAGTAAGCGGTCTGGGCCACGGTCTCGACGAAGCCGCAACGCGTGCGGCGCAGCAGATCAAGTTCAAGCCTGCAAAACGCGAAGGTCAGGCAGTGGATTTCCCGGCGCGCGTTCGAATTGAATTTCGTTTGGCATATTGAGGGGAGAGAGAAAATGTGTAAGGTAACGAATTTTGTTTTGGTGCTGATGCTGAGCGGGCTGGGCGCCATTGCCGCTTCGGCGGCCCCCAGGCCGGCAGATCAGGCACGAACCATGGACGACGTCATCGACCGTGTGATCACCAACGAGAACCGGGCCAGCCAGCAAATCCGCCAGTATTCGCCGCTGGTGGAGACGTACATCCAGAATCTCAAGCCGGACAAGGATCTTGGCTACGCTCCCGCCGGCGACAAATACTTCCTGGGACGCGCGGACTTCACGAAGGGCGTCTCGCTGGTTTCGTTGACGGACACCAACGGCAAGGGGAAAAAGATCTTCGGCTCGATCGGCAACTTCTTTTCGTTCGCGCTGCAATTTGTGCCGGACGGCTTCCTGCAGATGATCTTCATCGACACGAACGGATTCGACAAGCAGCACTACAAGTTTGACTATGTGCGCCGGGAATTCCTGGGCGAAGTGCGCTGCCTGGTGTTCGACGTGACGCCGCAGGAAAAGGCCGGCAAGGGCCGCTTCCTGGGACGCATCTGGGTGGAAGACCAGGATTACAACATTGTACGCTTCAATGGCGCTTATAGCGGCAACGGGCATTCCAGCTGGTGGTTCCACTTCGACAGCTGGCGCGCCAACGTGCAGCCGGGCATTTGGGTGCCTTCCTTCGTATACAGCGAAGAAAAAGACGTGCACTACAATTTGTCGAAGAAGCTGGACTTCAAGGCGCAGACGCGGCTTTGGGGCTATAACCTGGGCCACGCCAGCCAGGAACAAGAATTGAGCAAGATCCTGGTGGAGACACCAGTGCAGGACGATACCAAGACCGCCAACGACCTGTCGCCCGTCCAGGCGCAACGCTCGTGGGATCACCAGGCGGAAGATAACGTCATCGACCGGTTGGAGCGGATCGGCCTAATCGCTCCCAAGGGAGAAGTCGACAAGGTTCTCGAGACGGTGGTGAACAACCTCGAGGTGACCAACAACATTGACGTGGAGCCGGAAGTACGGTGCCGCGTGATGATGACTTCGACTCTGGAATCCTACACCGTCGGGCACACGATCGTGATGAGCCGCGGGTTGATCGACGTGCTGCCGGATGAGGCCAGCCTGGCGACGATGATCGCGCACGAGCTCAGCCACGTGGTTCTCGGACATCGCCTCGATTCCAGCTACGCGTTCTTCGATCAATTGCTGATCGACGATAAGGAGACCTTCCGCCATTTCGGATTTGCGCGGACTCCCGACGAGGAGAAAGCCGCCAACGCGAAAGCGGTACAGCTCCTGAACAATTCTCCCTATAAGAACCAGCTGGGCAACGCCGGGCTGTTCCTGACGGCGCTGGGCGCGCGCGAGAAGGAAATTCCCAACCTGATCAGCCCGCACCTGGGCGATCGCGTCCCGGTCATCGCCGATCTGAAATCGGCAATGCCGGTGGATCAGAAGACAAATCCGCAGATGATCGCGGCGCTTCCGATCGGCGGACGCGTGAAATTGGATCCTTGGAATGACAAGCTGGACCTGATCAAGAGCAAGCCCATAGGCACGGTCGCGGAACGCGAGAAGATGCCGTTTGAAGTCACTCCGTTCATGCCGTACCTGATGCGTTATGGCGCGGACTCCGGGAAACCCATTGCAGCCAGCGCGGCGACACCGGCCAGCGGGGCGGCGACAGGCAAACCGTAATCAGCCAAGACAACCAGTTCAAAGAGCGCGGCCCGGTGAAATGTACTTCGCCGGGCCGTTTTCTTTTTCTCCGTGTTTTGTGCCACCGCGTATTTCTCAGCGCGATGAAGAAAGTTCTTTCATGAGTTTGTAGCCGAAGTCCACGCCGTCGTAAAAGTCCTGCACGCCGACGCGCTCGTCTTTTCCGTGCTCGCGATTGTCGTTCTTGTCAAAAAACATGCAGGAGATGCCGTAGGTGGGAATTCCGGCGATGCGGACGTACTTGCCGTCGGTGGCGCCGGTGGACATGGTGGCGACGAGAGGGACGCCAGGCCAAGTGACACCTAAGACTGTCTCCATGGCCTTCGTCACTTCCGGGAGCAGCGGCGAAGCGGGCACCGGCACAACTGGCACGACCTTGCCTTCCGGGGTGAGCTGTGGAATCACGGTTATTTTGACTTTCGGATCGTTCGCAATCTTCACTAGCACGCCGCGAACTTCCTGCGGGTCTTCCCCTGGGAAAATTCTGCAATTTACGTTGGCGCGAGCGGTTTGCGGCAGCGCATTGGGCGCATGGCCGCCGGAGAGCATGGTGGCGACGCAGGTGGTGCGCAATAGCGAATTGAAGTAGGGGACGTCGGAAAGGCGTTTCACCGCGGAATGCAGCTTGGACAACTCGGGGAACGGCCGTTCGGCCACCGTTTTCATGTCTTCTGAAAGCTGGCCGGTCTCCATAGCTGCGTTCTTTTCAAAATAACTTCGTGTAATTTCGTTCATGTTCAAGGGAAACGATAACGATTGCAAGCGGGCGAGCGCCCCGGCCAGATGATAGATGGCGTTGTCCGGGCTGGGTACAGAGCTGTGGCCGCCGGGATTCAGCGATTCGAATTGAAAATCGACATACACTTTTTCGCTGGCTTGAATCCCCGCGAGGAGCCGCTTGCCCTTGTCCTTTTCAAATTCTCCGCCATCCAGGTTGATGCAGTATTCGGCATCCACCCAGTCGCGATGTTCCCTTAGAAGCCAGTCCACGCCATTGAAAGAGCCGCCTTCCTCATCGGCGGTCAAGGCGAGGATCAGATCGCGGTCCGGCAGATAGCCTTCCTTTTTCAAGCGGATGAAATTGGTGACGAGGATGGCGTCGCCTTCCTTCATGTCTTCGGTGCCGCGGCCGTAGTAGTAGCCATCTTTCTCGATGAACTCGAAAGGATCAGTGG